>Ga0247608_10000110_pt1 | contig 158330 bp, 136 predicted proteins | sample 176DNAGHGlowgp2_FD_193490 | JGI IMG/M metagenome (GOLD analysis project Ga0247608, IMG submission 193490) | Sheep rumen microbial communities from Palmerston North, Manawatu-Wanganui, New Zealand - 1766 DNA GHGlow gp2 | ecosystem: Host-associated > Mammals > Digestive system > Stomach > Rumen...
TGGAATCTCTATTTTCAGGATTAAAACAACGAATTAGAATACATAGATGACTAAAAAAAGAGAGAAAACTCAAATTAATAGATAGTTTTCTCTCAAAATAGCCACACAAAAATGCATATTAATCCTTTTTTTTGAAAAATTTTTATTATTAATTTAATCAAAAAAAGGATGCATGGTCAAATATACCACACACCCTTAAAAAAATATAAGGATATAATTCTATTTCTTCACAATCTTTTTTGTGACAATAGCTCCGGATTCCGAAGTACATCTCAAGAAATAGATTCCATCTGATAGTGTGGAAAGACTTATCTCATTCAAACCTGACATATTTTCAAATGACGATAAAGCCTTGCCCAGCATATCAATCAATACCACATCATATGTACCTCCAGATAAATCTATAAAGGCATTATTAGTGGCTGGATTGGGGTAAACCTGGATAGCTGACATTTCAAAATCATCCACAGAAGTATTATCTATCACAGTAATAACTTTGGATGTGTTTGAATAACACCCCCAGGAATTAGTATATTCATAAAACAACATATGAGTTCCTACTCCGGCGGTAGATGGATAGAAAAAATACTCATTACCTTGTTGAACGACACCAGTACCAGAGTAGATTCCTCCAGAAGGAATTCCACCAGTTAAGCGGAATGGTGTACTATATAATCCAACAGTTGACTGAGCTAGCTGCCAATCAAGTGTAGTGCTAGGATGCACCGTGATTGATTGTGCAGCTTCTGAGGTGGTATGATTGACAGGATCGTAATAAGATGCGATAATCTGATATGTCCCAGACATACCCACTGAAGATGGATAAAACACTCCTCCAGCAACTCCTGGTCCAGTAAAATTAACCTGTCCACCGTTAAATGGAGCTACCGTCACATAATTTTGTAATACAATTGGCTCTGAATTCCAACAAACATCGTGAATATTTCCTAATTCGAATGTGATTTGGTTTTCTATTGTCCCTCCACCAGGATTATCTCCACCTGTGACAACAATTGTGATGCCAGCTACATCACTACAACCAGCATTATTACTAACATATAGCCAGTAATTACTAGTTTCTGTAGGAGTAACCACAATAGACTGTGTTGTCGCACCAGTACTCCAGATATACTCATCTGCTTGGCTAGAAGTAAGAGTCACAGGAGTACCTGCACTAACTTGAGTAGCAGATGCATTGATGCTTGCTGTGATTGGTACTGGAAATTGGATTGGTACCGCCACAGTTTGAGACAACCCATTTGCATCTGTAACAACTAATAGATAGTCTCCACTCGTTGTCACATTAATTGGAGGAACTACAGATACTCCGTTCCATGTGTAGGAATACGGTTGTTCCCCACCTGAAACTACAGGGGCAATCAGCACACTTTGATCAGAACAATGGACTATAGGAATGTCAACATACACAGATAAATTACTTGGCTGAGTAATATCTATGGTAATCGTCGTATCACTACATCCATTTGCATCGGTAACAATACAATAATATGAGCCAGCTCCAACAGTTATAGTGGAATCAGTTGCTCCATTACTCCATTGATATGTGTATGGTGCTGTCCCATAAATTGCCAACACTGATAATGATGTGTTACCTCCGTAGGAAGTAATTGGAGCATAAGCAGGAATAACAGCCATTGGTGTCTGGACGATTCCAACTACAATATCTGTATCAGCTGTACAACCATATTGGTTACTTGCTTCTACATGGTATGTACCATGACACAAATCACGGACTTGAACATGTGAAGAGTCATCCCAAGTATAAGTAATTTGACCACCAGTGGCATGAAATCCGGCTACCCCAAAATTGCATGTCTCTGGATTACTCCAAATAGAATCAATTACTACAAATGTATCAACTGGTACTGAAATAGTATCAGTTATGAGACATCCGTTGTAATCTGTAAGGTAAATGACAGTAGTATCACCACCAGAAATAGTATTAGACATATTTGCCACACCATTGTTCCAGTAGTATGTAACTGGTAAGTATCCACTAAAAATATTGTAGTGGATTGCAAATGTGTTACATGCAATTCGTTCTGAATAGAGAGAGATAATAGGAAGGTCGTGAACTTGTATACAAATTGTCGGAGTAAAGATAACAGAATCATTTACACTGAATAATGTATATACAGTCGTAACTTCAGGGAAATAGCTTACAACATTACTAGTAATAGTATCAAAATATGCACCATCAATGGTTTCTGAATAGATAACCACTGTATCAGTATTATTCACACCCGATACAATAAAATTTACAGAATCACCTTTACAGATCGAAGTTGTGTTTGGTGTAAGTACCTGAGCTCTAGATACAAATATCATAGAGCAAACAAACAAGAATAAAAAAAAATTTTTCATAAAGCACTAAATTTAATTGATTATTAATATTATTTGAAATGTCAGTTAAATATCCGCTATTACTTTGGCAATAGCTACCAGAGAAAAATTCTGAGTTTTCTCGACCATATTTATAAATATAAGTTTTTATTTGTCAAGACCTTTTAACTCTTAGTTTTTCTTGAAAATCTTCTAAACATTGATAAAAGAAATTTGTTTTGTTTTTATATTTTTTATTATTAGATGAAAAATTTAGTAAAAAAAATTTTTCTATGAATTGCAATACTACTGATTGTGGTATTTTCATATGAAATTTTTAATGAATTTATGTTGAACCACACCTACTACAAGGAGATGTTTGCAGGTGGATGGTGATTATTTGGAAAAAATTGGTGGCTCATCATATGAGCTATAATTTCAGCTGGTATACCTACAGCATATGTATTACTTAACAAAAAATTTTCATTTTGGCACTTCATAATGTATATTTTGATATGATTGTGACTGTTTAGTCTAGTGCATGTATGAATTAATAATGAGAAATTTCATAGCATATTCTTGCTGTTAATTAATATATTGATTCTATTTGTTTTATGATTCTACTTCTTGGCGTGAGTATTGGCATTATGAACATGGTTATCGAAATTAGTAAAATTAAATAGAGACGATATATCTTGATTATTCTTGAAATTTTGAATTGGACTTGGTGCTCTATTAATACTTGTATCTGTATTAGTATGATTTAGATTATTCTTCCCAGTTATTACATGGTTAATATTCTTATGATTATGATTTATGATATGGTACATGAGGGAAGAGATGTCTGAACATGTAAATTTAATATCAAATATACTATCAAGTCTAAATGTTAATAAATGAAAATTTAATTGGACTAAAATTATTTTAATAGCGTTGTTTGTATTCTCCATTATATATTATTTCTATTGATTTCAATTATCATTTATACCATACTCTACTGCTTGGGATGCCAACCATGCTTATATGTATGGACCAAAAGTTATCGCAGAAAATCATGGATTATTGTGGTGAAATATGTGAGAAGCATCTGCAATGCCATATCTGTGGTATATGTTTATCACATTCTGGTTTAGTATAGGATCTGTATTTTCATGAGGACGATTGTCTCCAGATACTATAGCCGTAGCTATGAACTATTTGACTGGGCCATTGTGTCTAATATTTGGACTCGGATTAATCAATGAAGTATTGAATTATTTTGCAGAAAAGAAAAATATATCTCAAACGGCAAAAGATACATCATTGATTTTGGGACGATCTACATTACTTATGTGGCTTACAAGTTGAATGTGAGCATTTTTGGTATTTGTAGATAATAAGACTGACCTATGAGTGATGGCTATAACATTACTAGCAATACTGTCATGATTTATAATGATTCGTAGTTTATGAGATTTCACGAAAATTGATAAATTTAACAAAAAAGAATTAAGATATCTAATTATATCATGAGTTTTATTCGCACTAGCTGGTATGGCAAAACCAAGTGCATTTATTGATATGGTAGTATTTTGATTGATATTAGTCGCATTATTAATCGATGGATTGTTGAGCCTATGATTATGAGTCATTGCAGTAGGTATGATGTGAATCTTACAACCGGTAAATGCAGCAGATTTCATGACTCCTGATATTTGAGTAAAATTAGTAATTTTATGATTGATTGTATGTGCTATAAGTATTGTTATCATGATAGTTAAACACAAAAAAGAAATAATGAATAAAAAGAATTGATTATATTACATTGTGGTTTGGTGATTATCTTTGTTTGCGACATTATTAGTATTTAAATGACCTTGGTTGGCTTACAAGCAAATATCAAATCATGAATTTGGAATAATAGAATTTGGTAAATGATTGTTTTTGTCCTATGATAATAGTGGTGAAAAAGCTGAAAGTGATAATAAATTATTATTAGCTGCTACTGAAGATTATCAAGAAATAGTTGAACAAAACATTATTGATGATGAATACTTACAAGCAGATAACAACACAGATGAATCATCTGAAGAAGAAGTGATAGATACTACTACAACTAATAATATTTCTATTGATGCTTGTTTAAGAAAGAATTACACAGAAAAAGAATTAAAAGAATGAATGGAAGAAGCTGAAGTAACAAATGAAGATGTGTGAAGGTATGTATGATATTGATGGAAAGAATTTGGTCACAATAAAAATAGACTATCATTCGCTATATTAAAAATATTCTATCATAAAAATTGAAAATGTTATGGTTTTAACAAAGATGGTGTAACATTGTGCGAAAATCAAAAAGATATACAAGCTGGAGATATAGATAAATTAACAAAATTAAAAGAATCCTGAGTATTGAAAAAATGAAAGGCAGCAGAAACTTTATTGGATGAATGATTAGAATCATACAAAGAAAATAAAGATACCTTAATGGATTTAGTATCAAATCTGACTACATATTATCAAAATAATTCAATTTATGTAGAAAATTGAATCATAAATATACCATATAGATACATTGTTCCGTTCAATATTGTATTCAACTGGTCTCTACAAAATCTAAGTAGTTATTATACAGATATTGGATTTATATGGATGTTTGTATTTATAGTATTAATACTATGATTAATATATTCTATATTTAATGTAAAATCCAATAATAAGTTATATGCACTAGCAATGCCAACAATTATTGGTTGGGCTATCTGGTGGATAATATGATGATGAATTTTGTGGTATGGTATTTGATTGTTGATGTGGACTATATTAGTATTATCTACATTTATACAGGATTTGTTGTATGAAGATAATGATAGTACTAATCATACATTATTTATGATATTCTGCATCCTATTGTGATTCTGGATGATTATACAAATGTTCTTCAATTTGATTAGAATATCTAGTCAATGATCAAGTGGACCTTTCTTGTGGTTTAAACAATCAGCATGAGAAGAACAAATAATAGATGAACAACTGTCTGTAAAAACAAATCAAAAATATTTCTACTCTCAAAAAGATGTATTTAATTTACAATTCCCTCACTATAATAAATTTATCGAATACGTAAAAGATAGAGCAGATGAAGATGGTGTCTTGATTGCTGGAACTTATATTCAATATTTCTTGGATAATCAGAGAAATCTAAATTTGGATGGATCTTTAACTTGGTTCTGGGAACAATGATCTGATGAAGATAGTTGTAAGATGTATCACAGGTTGAGAAACAACAACATCAAATATTTAGTTATTGATCCAAATATAGCATCAATAGTTATGTGAGAATGAAACAAATCTTTATTATACAGATTCTTTGCTAAATTTAATGAAGATGGTAAGATGATAAAGAGATGAGCTATGGTAATGTTGACTCAATTAATTGAAGATTGATATATGAATTTCTTGTATTCAAACAATCTATGAGCTAAATATGCATTTACTTTAAGCGATGAAGAATTAATGGAAGTAGCTGGACAAATGGATGCGGATGAATTAACATATTTCAAAGCTCAGCTCTCCTCTGCTAGATATATGGACAATGCAAATGAATTGATTAATTATATTGCTCAAATATTATGACAAAGACTCTTGGACTGAAAGGCAATTTGAGATATAGCAGATATTTATGGAAAAATTATTGATGAAGAAAAAGTTTTGAATGCTGTAAATGTATGGATACAATCTCCGAACTCTTTGCCTCAGATAGTAAGTACACTAAATCAAGATGAAAGATATATATTGTATAATTACTTAAATATGTACATATGAATACAACAAAGTAATGATACATACAATAATGTGATAAATACTCTTTTATCTTCGAGCATAGCTTGAGGTAGTCAATTGATGGTGTTTGAGTTAAAGTAATTTATAGTTAAAAAACAACGAAAAATGCTTGTTTATATAAACAAGCATTTTTTATTTATAGGAATCAATATTAGATTAGAATAAACTATTTTGTTGTGGCTTTTGGTAAGTATTTTTAAGTTCAATAAGAGATTTTTCCATGGATGCAAAATTCATATTTTGAATTAATACTTTCTGATAATTTAAGAAATCAATATTTAATTCGTAATCTTGTAATGTAAATAAATCAACTTGTGGCACTGATTCTAATGATATTAATTTTTTTGCATTTTGAGCATATTCTTTTCATGAAATAAGTTTTTCTCTAGTAGATCATGATATTTCAGACAAATGTTCATAAATATTTTCAATTGTATTATATTTTTGGATCAAAGTACTAGCTCATTTTGGTCATATTCCAGGGACTCCTTTTATATTGTCAGCATTATCCCCAATTAAAGACAGATAATCCAAAATATATTTGGGTTCAAATCAAAATTCTTGAATAAAATCATTTACATTGTAGGTAATTCATTTACTTGGATCTGTAAATATCACATTTTCAGACAAAAGTTGTTTCAAATCTTTGTCTGCTGAAAATACATTACACACGACATCTCATTCTACTTGAAATTTTTGGACCATAGATGCTATTATATCATCAGCTTCATATCAAGGCATAACCAGACTAGGTATCTTAAGCTGTTTTGTAATATCTTGAACTATAGGTATCTGCAATTTAAAATCATCTGGAGCTTTAGCTCTATTTGCTTTGTACTCTGGATACGCTTCATGTCTATGAGTCTTAGTAGGTGCATCTCGTGCTATCAAAAAGTAATCAGGTTTATCGTGAAATATTTTGATTAACATACGAAAAAATCCATAAACAGTATTTATATTATGTCAATCTCTATCTGGCATCTCTGGAAAGGCATAATATGCTCTATAAAGGAATCCAGATCAATCAATAAGATAAAATTTTTTCATTATTTTAAAACATATTTTATGTAAATTCGTCTAATTTATCGTATATTTTATTGAATTAAAATCAATAATAAGTAAATAATTAATAATTAAGAATGAATAATGAATAGATTTAGGAAATATCTAGTCATTAATTCTTAATTTTTAATTCTTAATTTTTAATCAATGATCATATCTACTCCTGAAGAGATGTTTCAATTATGAACAGAATTAGCAAAAAATCATAAAATACTACTATTAGAATGAGATTTATGAGCAGGTAAAACACTATTAACAAAGTGATTTGCTCATGGTTTAGGTATTGATGAAAATATAGTACAAAGCCCTACTTATGCCTATATAAATTCTTATGATGGTAAATTGTTGCATATAGATATGTATAGGATAAGTAATGAGCATGATATATGGGAAAAATGAATCAACGACCAAATTATAAATCATGAATATATTGCTATTGAATGGCCAAATTTTGTTGATAGTCTAGATATTGCGGATTATACTACGATTAAAATTCAAAAAGATTGAGATAAAAGAATTGTAGAAATAATTGAATAAAATATATTTCAAAAAATGCTAAGAATATAACTCTTAGCATTTTTTCTTTTGAACTAAAATTCTTATTTTATTATTTTATATTTTTTCAATGTGTTAAGAAGCCTTGTCATGTATAGGCTTGGTAATATTGAAAGATTTGCGTTACATATTTCTGGATCTCTCTTCATTTTTACTAATACAAAATAATCATTTAGTTCTCATGCAAAAACATTTAATTTAGATTGGTTTAATCATGAGATTGTTGATCATTGCAATCAATCAACTAATAGCTTTGATACAGTCTCTGCACTACTTTGAATTGAAGCATCATTAAATTTTGGCATTTGTACTTTTACTATATTTGTCTTTCCATTAACCCTTACATTATACTGGATTAAGGTATAATTCATACCTGTCTTTGCTTTACATCACGAAAATACAGATAATTCATCTGATAATATAGATATCATACTTACTGCTGTTCATGTTTTTATAGTAGATCAGCTTGCTGTGACCACATTATATGAAATTGTATCTCAACTTAATTGGAAGGTACCTGCATAATAATTTTTATTTCCTGCTAAATCCTCCAATGTGATTGTATATTTATATATATATCAAGGCTTATCTGTCCTTGCTCTTCCTAAATTTGTACTAAATGATTTTATATTTGATTCTGTCAATGTTTCCGTAGCTTTTCATCATGATAACACATAATAAAATGTTACTTTTCATGTCTTAGTCAAAGAAAATGATACAAATCATGTCTTATCTGAAATTCTCCTAAACTCTAATCCTGAAATTTCTGGTAATGTGGTATCTGTAACTAATCATGAGTTATAATATTCATAATATCATGTATTTCCAGCTAAATCTCTAAATGAAATATTGTATAAAAATTGTCATGTATTATTACCCGTTGATAATTGGATTGAATATGTATATTTTAAATCTGATTTTGATACAAAAGTTGCATTTCTTCACAAAACATTCACTGTAATTCAAGTCAATTCTTCTGATCATGTAAATATAATATCTACTTTATCATTTAATCCAAATATTGAAGTCCTCTCCGGAGTAAATTTGTAGCTAGCTGATGATATTTCTGGTTTTTCATCATCTAAATAAAATGTTGGACTATCTTTTAATGGTTCCAAATCATCCTCACTATCTCATAGATAAATAGCAAATTTTGTTTCTAGTAATCAAGTATTATTAAATCCACTTAAATTACTAAATTCTCAACTATTTGCTGATACTGTTCATAATGTAATATTTCACTTATTTGTTCATCAATATAACTTAATAGTGAATACTTCACCACCACATGCAGATCCACTTAAATGCCATTGTACTTTCGTATCTTGCAATTTTAAATATTCTCAAGATATTGGGTATGTAATAATAACATTTCATGGTAAGCAATCAGGATTCTTAAAACAGCGAACGGGATATGCCGCTGTACGCCAACTTCATCAGTAGGCACTAGAAGAATTACTACTTAGATGGAAATTAGCAGCTCCATTTGTCATTGGTGTAGATAACCATAAAAACGCACTTATTCATATCTCTGAAATCTCAGATACATTATTGGAGCGATATATGTAACCACCAGCAAAAGGTATCTTAAAATCACTCTGAAACTTTAAGAAATTCATATTTACATCTCAAGGTGAATAGTTTCCTTGAAAAGGTTCATATCATTCAACTCCATTACCTTCTGCCCAATATTCCAATACGTTTTTCATTTCTCTCTGACTAGGAACATGAAATCATTCTGGACATGGCCCCTGTCTATTCGCTGAATCTACCATCGAATACACTCATCAATTTGTATCATCTCAACTTCATCACCAAAGGTTATTGTTACTTGGCTCTACCCAATCATATGGACTACTCGTAGGAACAATAAATACTGATCATGAATATCATGATGTTGTGTCCATATCGACTCTTGTATTACTCATATTCTCTGTATCTGGGAATGTACTACATCAATTTTTGTAACACGATGTAAATCCATAATTATTTCACCATTGGTAGAGATATCAATAAGATCAAGTACTATAAATGTCGTTTGTAGTAGCTCACAAATTTCTATCCATCATCGTAACACATGCTGTCTCATCTTTTGGATTACATATAGTTAATACACTAATTCCGTCAATAGTAGATGACACAACAATTGATCCTGACTCTTGTCATGAATCTACATCTCATCAGATATTACTTGTTGTATTATTGTTTTCATTCCATTGTGCTGTATATATACGGTCTCATGCCACATTTCCTGTAACTTCAGGGGTCCATCCACTAAATGTATATCATGTCCTAGTGGGGGTTCAATTAAATTCTGGTATATTATCTCAAAGTGACAATCATGTGGTCACTTGATCTGCAAATACTTCTTCCTCCTCTACTCCATCAGTATATGTGATTGTATATGATATTTCTGTATTTCATCAATTTTCCTCTCATCAATTCCCCTCTCATCAATTCCCTTCTCATCAATTTTCTTCTCATCAATTTCCCTCTCATCAATTTTCTTCTCATCAATTTCCCTCTCATCAATTTTCTTCTCATCAATTTCCCTCTCATCAATTCCCCTCTCATCAATTTTCTTCTCATCAATTTTCTTCTCATCAATTTCCCTCTCATCAATTTTCTTCTCATCAATTTTCTTCTCATCAATTTTCTTCTCATCAATTTTCTTCTCATCAATTTTCTTCTCATCAATTTTCTTCTCATCAATTTTCTTCTCAATTAGTTCCTGTTATCTCTGTATTATTTGTTGATTGAGGATTATCATCAGCAAATGAAAAATTAAAATGCCATGTAGCAATTCATGCAATTAATGCTGGTATTATTTTTATCAATAATGCCGCAGAAAGAAATCCAAAAAGATATTTTTTATGATGTTTTTTTAGATGTGCATGCACAATCTTTCTATGGGTTTTAACTTTTTCTACAATTCTTTTCATTTCTATTTGATTATAAAAATAAATAAATTTCCTTGTTTATATTATAATCAAAAATAAAAAATTTGTCAAATTTTTGGGGACTTTTTTGTGTACTAACTAATAACTAATGAGTAATAGTAGATATCTCCTGGTAAATCAATATATAATTATAACAACAAAAAAAGGATGGAAACCCAACATCCATCCTCTAAATAGTTTTCTAAAAAGGTATTTGTTATAACAAAGCAGCTATCTGCTTTCACTTTTCTATAGATCATTTTAGATTTGAGATTAGTTTACCAAGTTGGCTATCACTCAATAATGAACGATAATTTCTAGATCACAAACCAAATGTATCTACCAACAACTGTGCAACTTCTCCTCTAGAGATAATCTCTTTATCTGCTAGATTTTCGTCATATTCTATACTTGCTCATGTCACTTTTGACAAGATATAATAAGCTTCGTGCTTAGTCATGGCTTGATTCAATTTGATATAAGTTTCTCATCTCTGAGTCTCCAACAAATAATCAATGAAACCATGTTCTTTTGCAAACAATACATACTGTGCATATTGAGAATTGTAATCTAAGTCACTTATATTGAAATCTACATCATCTACGACTAGATTTCAGCGATTTTTCTGTAAGTATGCTTTCGTAAGTAATGCTATGAAATCTCAACGATTTATGTCTTGATCTGGATTAAAGTTTACATTACCTGTGTCGGAAATACCTAAGTCTGCTAACATCTGGATAGCACTTCCATACTTATGATATGCTGAATCCAAATAAGATATATTACCTTGTATATCCAACATCAATGATCTATAAAGAGCCTTGCTGACATATCATCTTCTCAATGTCTTTGGTTCTTTAGGTTCATCATAATAATGTAAATGGATAAGATTTGGATATTGTTTTTTTACATTTTTTAACACAGTTTCCAAATCTCTAAGAGAGACAAATCTCTCATAATCCTCAATATCAGACAATCCATCTAATAATCACATTTCATATGCAGTATTGTAATACTTTGGCATAACTACATTGAAATAATTTTTGTCTGTAAGACCTGCATCTCATCTAAGTGAATATCATACTCTATAACGATATCCATTCACTACCATTTTTGCTAATTCATTCAAGCGAATGAAGTTGTCTGGATAGAATTTTGCATTTTTTGTCGATACAATACCTTTCTGTGCCAATTCTTCAATGAAATAAGCATCTTCATGATCAGCAATATCTGCAAAACTTCGATTGTCATCAGCAATATCCGTTATCTGTACCTCAACATCTTTTTGAGATGTATCCGACTTGCTGAGTAAGATTGAATAATCATTTTCTGCTGTACTTTTTTCTAGGCCTGATTTTACAAAGTCTTTGAAGTTAGATCGTACTTCATCTACCGATGTAGATGATTTTGCTGATTGGTGTCACTGTGTAGAATTGATTGTAGGGTATACATCTGCCGCAGAAGTATAATTTCCTAAAGCTGTACCCACTACAACTATGCCCAAAGCCACTACACAAAGCTTTGAACAAGCTTTTTGTACTATACAGTTTTTGTTTTTTGCCATGCAATTTTTAAAATCTAAATTGGCGGTCGAGATTATATATCATTTTTTTAATTTGTCAAGTCTTTTTGATTTTTTTGTAAATTTTACTAGGTCTCAACTAACTAATTTCAAAAAAAATCCAATGAATAATAATTCACTGGACTTTGAATGTAATGTTACTACTTTTCACCAATTTTTCTCAGGAACTTATCGACTTCTTGCAACTTTTCGTTGATAGAATCGATGTCCAGATATACTTGATCAAAAGTTTCGTTGATGTATTGGTCATCATCCTGATAAGCTTTTGAAATCATACCCCAAAGGAATGTCCTTTTTCCAGCAAGTTCATCGAAAGATGAATAGACATCTTGCATGCAATCATGCATTTTTTTCAATCGTCTAAGATTCAAAAGGTGAGTGATGAGACTATTCTCACATCTTTTCTTAAATGAGACATGTCTCTTTGTTAAATTTGTCATCATTTGTCTCAGCAAAGACAATTGATCAACATAATAATCATAACGGTCTTTAAGTGTCTGGTTCATAGCTTATTTCATTTGGTTTATATTTCTGTTTGATAATAACATTTTAATTATATTAATTTTTAGTCATATGTCAATAATTATTAGAAATAGTATTTCTCTTGTTTTAATACTTAAATTTAATACAATTCAATGTCCTTTTATATTTATCATAATCAATAAAATAGATGAAATATGAAATAAAAAAATTATCATGAATTGATTGTATATTTGTCCCTATGGAAGACTCAAACTCCACTACTATGCTAATTTTGGCAAGAGCTGGAAGTATCTATGAAACTAGAGAAAACAATGGAATAAGCCATTTTTTGGAGCATAATTTCTTTAAATGATGAATCAAATATAAAACTCCTCAAGCAGTAGCGGAAGCTGTAGATGCATTTGGTGGAGAATTCAATGCCTTTACATGAGATACATATGCCTGATATTATGTGAAATCTGCTCCAGATTTTGTAGAAAAATGATTGGATGTATTGTGAGATATGATAATAAATGCTCAATTTCCACAAGCTGAGATGGAGAGAGAAAAATGAGTAGTAATCCAAGAGGTAAAAATGTATGAAGACCAACCAACTGCTCTAGTCATGGATAAATGGCAAGAATTTATTTACTGAGACAATAGTTATGGTTGGAGCACATTGTGACCTGTGGAAAATATACAAAACTTTACCAGAGATGATTTGATCCAGCATAAATTAGATTTGTATACCAAAGATAATTTAATTGTAATTATCTCATGAAAAATTAGAGATCAAAAAGCTGTAGAAGATCAAATCACTACCCTCTTTGCTGAATTGCCAGAAAAAAGGAGAATCGAAAAACCAATATTTCAGTGAATATTGGCAAAAGAAAGAGAATGAAAATATGTAAAATGAACGGCACAAAATCATCTGGTCATATCAGCAAAAGGATTTGATTGAAGTGATGAAAGAAGATATCCAGCTGCTATATTATCTAGCATTTTGTGATGAAATATGTCATCAAGATTATTTCAAAACATCAGAGAAAAAGAGTGATTATGCTATTATATAAGTGCAAGGCATCATTCTGCACCACATGATTGAATGTTTATGATCAGAGCAGGACTGGAAAAATGAAGATTTGAATATTGAGTAGAAAAGATTATGTGAGAGTTGAAAAAAATAGCAACTTGAGATATTACAAAAGAAGAATTTGATAAAGCAATCTGATTTAATATAGGACAAAATCAGATGTGAATAGAATCTAGCGATGAAATGGCAAATTTTGTATGAAATCAATATCTCCTTTACTGAAAAATCAGGACTTTAGACGATATTTTACAAATAATTAAGAATATAAAAATAGAAGAAGTTGTTGATATAGCAAAATATTTACAAGAAGAAAATTTATATAAATATTGGATCGAATAAAAGTTTATTTGTTTTGTTTTTTATACGAAATATTAAATATGTTTCAAAATTTTAGTGAATATTATAATAATTTATCAGAAACCGATCAGATTAAATTGGATAGATTTTTTCGTAGATTATGAACTAAAATAAATTCACCCATATTGAGAAAACAAATAAAAACTGATTATGAGAAATCATTTTTGTATTATTCAGACAAAATATCTTTGGATGAAAGTGTAGAAAGATTAAATCCAGATAATTTATGAAATTTTTATACCACTCCTCCAAAACTATGGTTTCCTCTAGATACTGTGGCAAAAATATATCCGTTATCCATGCACAATAAATGGATGGCTATGTTTAGATTGTCTTTTTATATGGATGAAGATGTAGTACCTGAACTTTTGCAAATTGCACTATCTACTACAATAAAAAGATTTCCGTATTTTTCCACTACTATAAAAAAATGATTCTTTTGGCATTACCTGGATACTATCCAGACTAGATTTGCTATTGAACAGGAAAATACATATCTGTGTGAGACTATGAATATATCTTCAAATACTTCCAAATTATTTAGAGTGATGTACTGGAAAAATAGGATTAGTGTAGAATTTTTCCATATATTGACCGATTGATATGGATGAATGGAATTTCTGAAGGCATTAACCTCTGAATATCTAAAGTTATTGTGACATAAAATATGAAAAAGTCCTTTGGTAAAGGACATATCAGAGACACCACATGCAAATGAAATGAAAAATGATTATAAAAAAGCTGAGAAGCAGAAGAACATAAAGTGATATAGGGATGAAAAAGCATTGAAAATAGTGTGAAAAACTGGTAATGTAATTCCATCTGAAGTAATTCATTTTGATATAAGGTGAAATCAAATAAAAAGTTATGCTAAAAAATTATGAGTATCTGTCACTTCTTTGATGCTATGATATGTCGTAATTGCTACTGCAAAAGCCACAAAATGAAATAAGTGAAATATCCATATCCAAGTACCTGTGAATATGAGACAATTCTATGATTCAGAAACTCTTGTAAATTTTTCGTTGTATGTGCTGATAAAAGTAAAAAAAGAAAATATTTGAGATTTCAAGACTCTGGTACATGATATACAAAATCAAATAAAAGCGAAAGCTACGAAAGAACATCTTAATGAGAAAATGTGCTATGCAAACAATGCTGAAAAAAAGATAAGATTTTTACCACTCTTTTTCAAAAAATATTTGGTCAGAGCTATATTTAGATTTATATGAAACAACACCATTTCCAATACTCTCACTAATATTGGAATTGTGAATTTACCACCTGAAATGTGAAAACATATACTCAAAGCCGATGCTTGTCTATGACCACAAGTAAATAGGAAAATCTCTTGTGCTTTGGTAACCTGTAATGATATCGCAACACTCACAATCACAAAAACTATCAAAAACAAACAATTTGAAAATTCAATCATAGATCAATTTGAAAAAGATAATATAGAATTCTCGCTCCATTGAGCCACACAATATTGAAAATAATTAACTACAAAAAACATGCAAATAGAAAACACTTACCCAAGATTAACACATAAAAAACGACAACTCACAAAATTGAAAAATTTTGGAAATGTTTTTCTATTGGCTGCAGCTCGTATTGTAATATTTATAAACTTAATCACTGGGTGATATCCACGATGTATCATTGTATGTGCATGAATTTGGCTATTTTGGGCTGCAATATATGATAAGCCACTGGATGAAGATAATATCATCAAAAGAATTTCTTCATTCTGAATAAATAGTTGTTTATTATTGGTAATTTTAGATTGGTTATCTCCAAAATCATTTGCATTTTTTGTAGTTCCTATCGTGATTTTTGGTATGGCAATCATATTGAGCATAATATTTTTTGCTGACTATAAACATCAAAAAACGAACATTACCACATTTTATCGAATATTATTCTTGTCATTATGGATTCCCATAATAATGTTATTTTTCTGAGTCAAAATGAATTGGCCAATGATTGTGACAATTTCAGTATCTGGTGGAATAATGTTGATTTGAATAATATTGTTTTTTAAGCCACTTATATTGGAGTTAAAAAAGAAATTTCATGTATAAAAAAATCACCAACTAAATTTTAGCTGGTGACCATGTCTCTTGGAGTACTAGTGGCAAGTCCTGTCATTTTTCTCCAGATCTTCAAGCAATTCCTCCAAGAATTCCTTTCCTTGAGGAATGATGTTTTCTTTCATAAATGGAACAAAGGTATCGTTCCAAAAGCATAATCCCGGTGAAGGGATTATTTTTCCAAACTCAAGGTATTTCTTCTGTTCTTCAGTCAAACCTTGAGAAATTTTTTCGAACATCTCATCAGAGACATCCAACACAAGATTAATTAAAATTTGCTTAGCCATAAATTTTTATATTTTTTGTTAGTTATTACTCTTAGTCACAAAAACGATGTAATGATATACATTTTTTAAAAAAAAGTCAATTACAATGCATTAAACATTATGAACTTTTAATTAAAATATCAAACTTATTGGACAGTGATCCGATCAAAGAATACTTTCTTGATGTGACATATCTTGAACTATATCAAAAATTCATTTGGACACTCGGAAATAATCAAGCCTCCGTCAGACATTTCTAGGTCTTGCTCATGCTCTATATGACCACCATGTGTATTTATTTCATAATTCTGGATTTAAGGAACGAAATACATCAACATATCAGTTCTCTTGTAATTTATCCATTTCAGCTCTCTCTATTGGGAGGAATCAAATTGAATTTGCATTTTCTTCTGGTCTAGCAATATCAATTGTTTCATGGCAAATATTGAAATCTCATGTGACAATTATTTCTTTTCATTCGTCTCTATTTGCATTAATGTACTTTATTACATCTTCATAAAAATCTAATTTATACGACAACATCTCGGTTCAATCAGCTCTTGTTCATCCGTTAGGGAAATATATATTCAGAAGTACTATTTCTGTATCATTGTATTTGAAAGTCAGTTCCACTACTCTACCATCTTCATCAAATTTTGGAAATTCCGGAAATGTGTTTTTTGTAGAGATGACCTCCAAATTTTTTTTATAAAAAATTGTAGTTCAAGCATATCATGGTCTAGTTCAGCTATGTCGTATATAATCATAATCTCTAAGTGCATATTTCAATTCTACTGGAATTTGATTTTCAAAGGCCTTGGTCTCTTGTAAGCATAAAATATCTGGGTCATCTTTTTGTACCCATTCACAAAATCATTTATTTAGTACTGCTCTAATTCAGTTTACATTTCGTGATGTAATTTTCATTGTATGTGGATTATTTATAGATATTTTATCGTTTTTAAATGAAAAGTGTATAAATCATTTAATTATCTAATATTTTATTTTTACCTCCGGTGGGTTACTTTTGAGGCTCCAAAAGTAACCAAAAGAGCTTTTTCACACAATTTTAGCACTCAGTTGTTCTTTACATATTCATGTAAGAATACGAACTCGCTCCTACGACAACGTCGCTCGTTTAAGGTTGGTTTGTTTATGTTCATACAGAATACGAAGTCGCAATAAAATTGTGTGTCTTGAATAATTTCGTTAATAATCTACAAAAGCTCTAATATCTTTGGATCTTTTCATTGGACAATATTTGCGTTTCATCATCATCTGACTCAAAGATTTTTGGCAATTTCCTGAGCATTTTTTTTGTTTGTGATGATGGCATATCATCAGTCATTGTTGAATACCACAATATCTAGTCATTCAAATACTGTCTTACATTGGAATGTAATATCTTTGAATGATAAATCTTTCAAAATTGAGTTCTCAGATACATTTATGATTTTGTCGAAAGTTTCATTTGATTTGTAATCTCATGATTTCAATGAATCAATAATCATCTTTGTATTGATTGATTCGAATTTTGAATTCATTTCTTCTTTTTCTTTTAATTCTTTTTCTAGTTTATCTAAAATCTGGTTCTCTGCTTTGACTCAAAGTTTATCCTCTACCTGTCTCAATGTACCTTTAATTTCTTGTAATCTTTCAAGTACTTTTGGTCAAGTTAGAGCTGTGATTCTCTTGATTCCACTGGCTACTGCTTCTTGGCCTATAATAACAAATGATCAAATTTCTTTTGTGTTTGAGACATGAGTTCATCCACAGAATTCCATTGATAATCTCTCTCAAAATGATTTGAAATAGTTTACATTATCATCACTTCTCATTTCTTGTGGTAATTCTTTATTCATTACTTGAACGACACGAACTATATCTCAATATTTTTCTTCAAAAAACATCTTTGCTCACAATTTACTAGCTTCTGCAATGGGTAACTCCTCTACTTTTACTTCGCATGCCAAATAAATTATTTGGTTAACTCTTTTTTCAATTTGATCTAATTCCAAATCTGTAAGCAACCTATCCGCCTGAAAATCAAACCTCAAAAGGTCGTTATCAACCAATGATCATGCTTGTTTTGTATTTGGAAAAATTTTTGCCAATTGTGCATGGAGCAAATGAGTAGCCGTATGTGCTCTCATTTTGGAATATCTTTGTGGTAGATCAATTTTTAATTCCATTTTTTATTGTGCTTCTGGTAAAATACAAACATTATTAGCTTCATACCAAGTTCATGATTGTGCTTCACATTTTTCTTGTGTATCTAATATCTCAGTGTCTCATCCTTCATCTGTAGTTTCTTCTTCACACATTTGTGTAGTCTCATTTCGTACATATCATTCTTCGCAGTTGTTATTGTTCATAAATTCAGCTCCGAAATATAATACAAATGGTGAGATTACTGTAATACATATTGCGATTAAAGCAATCCAAATAAATGTTTTTTTCAAAATACTTTTCTGTGATGTCATTTTATTAAAATTAATTTGATATAAATATTATGTTTTACAATACGGTTTTTGATATTATATTCAAGTATTATTTCTATGGAACCTAAATAAAGAATAATCTTTTGTTTGGGCTAGTCACTTTTTTTATTTTGGTATACTTCACCTGTATAGATTACTTAATCAGGTAATAAATTTTATTTGCCTCCGGCGGGTTACTTTTGTCTACCAGCAACAAAAGTAACCAAAAATGCCTCTCGGCTCACTTTGCAATCCCGCAGTATTGCGGGATTCAAAGCTGAGCCGAATTCTCGTATTATAAATATTCGAAGTCGCTAGAAAATTATGTATATCTACATCAATAAAAAATAAATTTGATTTTTGTGGATATATTGATATAAAATTATTATTATCAAGATTATAATAATAAAAAAAAGTAATAAAATCATGAGTAGAGAAGAATTTATCGAGAAATTTGGCTATGATGCCTACTTGGATTTACCTGAGAAAGCGAAGGTATATTGCGATGGTGAATTCATACTGGAAGACTACATCCCTGAATAATAAAGTCCCTTTTTCAAGGGACTTTTTCTTATATATTATTTTCATAAATTACTTCAAAATTTCATTCACAATCTAATAATTCAGCCTTATTTAATTTTTCATATTGTGTTGTTCATTCAAAGTACCGATTTCAATTATTATCATAATAATCATTTTCAAACTGTCACCGGTTATCATATCTAAAGCATCAAACTAATTTCAAATTTCAGGCATTATTTAATTCCAATTTTGAGACATATCAATCTCCACTTCATCAGCCACATGTATCTAGGATATTGATGTATAATTTTCAATTATCAGCAACTAACGAAACTGGTTTATTGTTTCTATGGCAACTTCACTGATCATTGTTTGTGTCATTTATAATAAATCGATTATTCCAATTTTCTCAAGTATTGTATGATACTTTTGTTCATTCAAATTTTATATCGTAATATTGTCATTTGTTTATTAGTTTGAATTCTGGTATAGTGTAGTCTATTTCTTTTAATTCCCAATAATTTTCGGCAATATTATCTTTATGTCAAACTGCAAATCGTATCCTTGGGAAGACATATATTGCTACTACTATTGTGTAGATTACTTTTATCAAAATTCACCCTAAAAATCACATGAATGATCAAAATGCAGCTTTGAGTGCTTTTTTGCGATTGATATTTTGTCATTGTGGAGATTTATTCGACAAAGAATCTTTTTTTGTTTTTTTTAGATTCTTCGACTCATTCAGATTGACACCATGTTTTTTTTGATATAGAATTTCTCAGATATATGCTCATATAAATGGTCATCAGAGAAGTCAGATTAACCCAAATGGTCACAAAACGATCCCAAAAAGTGGTAAGACAATCACTCATAATATTAATCAAATCATACTTCATCTAGTTCATCGCTTTGTTCATCACATTTTCTTTGTCCCAATTACTGGTGTGATATAATCTACGAAAGTGATTAGCAACATTATAATTCAAAATATCACAAGCTGTACAGTGGTAAAACAATTTTTATCTGCAATTTGTAAAAAAATCATAGAAAAATATGTGAGTAATGGTCATGGAATTACTGGTAAAAAATCCCCAATAAATCATATTAGTAAAAATACTATTCAAAGTATTATTCGCACTCGTAGCATATTAATTAATAATTAAGAATTAATAAAGAATAATTCATAAGAATTGTTACTTAATTTTTCTGAAAAATCAAATCAAAAAAGTATTGTATTTTTATAAAAATCTACTATAAGTAAATATAATTTTTATCATTTTATTGATTATTGATATGCCTGAAAACCATGAAATGTGAAAATTAATTGCTATTGAATGAATTGATGGTAGTGGAAAATGAACACAAGTGAAATTATTGGTAAAAAATCTAAGAGAAGAATTACACAAACTGGTAGAAGTGGTAGATTTTCCACAATATGGAAAAAATAGTGCAATACTCGTGGAAGCATACTTAAATTGAAAATTTTGAAATGATCCAAAGGCATTAGGTGCAAAGATTCCTTCTGCTATGTTTGCTTTGGATAGAGCTGCAGCTGCTCCTGATATCAAAAAGTGGATGGAAGAGTGAAAATATGTAATAGCAAATAGATATACTACATCAAATATGTGACATCAGGCTTGAAAAATTTCTGATCAAAAAGAGAGAGATGAATTTTTGGATTGGGTTGATAAATTTGAATACGATGAATTACATATCCCTAGACCTGATGCCGTGGTTTATATAGATATGCCACCTGAAATTGCTCAACAAAATGTGGATAAAAAATCTGCTGAGCAGAGAGCATATGCCGGTGGAAAAAAGAGAGATATCCACGAAGCAGATTTAAATCATTTGAAAGATTCTGCTGCTGCATACAATTATGTGGCTGATAAATTTGGTCGATTAAAATTAGATCCAGCTCCAAATTGAGTCTTGAGGAGTATTGAAGAAAATCAACAAGCATTACTAAACTTATTGCGTGATAATTGAATTATATAATTTATCAAACTTCCATATCGATGAGTGTGTTTAGCTCTCATGCATATTCGAGTGGAAGTTTTTTTGTAATATCTGAAAAGAATCAATTTATTATCATACTTGTTGCTTTTTCTGTACTGATTCAACGAGATGTGAGGTAGAATAATTTCTGTTCATCAATCTTTCAACTACTAGCTTCGTGTGAAACTTGAGATTCTCAATTATTGTCTATGATATTTGGTATAGTAATACTTACTGAATCTCAATCAATCAAAATTGCATCACATTTTGTATTGTTTGTACTGTTTTCAGCTTTTTCATCTATGTAAACTAATCATCTGAATGTAGAGATTCATCATGTCTTGCAGATTGATTTGCTGACTATGTTTGATGTTGTATTTTTTCATAGATGAATTACTTTGTTTCAGATATCTTGGTCTTGTCTGTTGCTTGCTACTACAATTCAGAGCATATCAGTTTTGCTATTGGCTCATTTTAAGACACTACAAGGATAAAGCATTGTAGCTTTGGATCACAAGTTTCCACTAACTCGTTCCATGTATGCACTTTCTCATACTTCTGCTCTTTTTGTATTCAAATTGTATGTATTCGTGGATCGATTTTCTACGGATGAATATCTCATTTTTGCATTTTTTCACAAAAAAATTTCAACTAATCATGCATGGATTGATGATTTATCGTATTTTGGAGCAGAACATCATTCAATATAGCTACATTCTGCATCATCATCTACCATTATCAATGTGTGCTCAAATTGTCATCCTGCATATGTATTCATCCTGAAATATGCCTGTAAAGGCTCATCTGCTTTGACTCATTTTGGCACATAAATAAATGTTCCTCCACTCCATACTGCTCCGTGTAGTGCTGCAAATTTATGTTCAGTTGGAGCTACTAAAGTCATGAAATGGTCTTTTATCAGATCTCAATATTTTTGTAGTGCATTTGGCATATCTTCAAAAATTACTCATTTTTCTGCTCGTTTTTCTTTGATTTTGTGGTAGAAATTTACACTATCCATCTGTCATCATGCTCATGCAAGGTACTTTCTTTCAGCTTCTGGAATTCATAGTCTATCAAATTTGTCTTTGATTTCTTGTGGTACATCTTCTCGGTTTGTGGCATATCATGTATTGTCTAAAGCTGGTTTTGCATACCAGACTATGTCTTGTAGATTCAATCAACTCAAATCTGGTCAATATTTTGGCATTGGTAGCTCGTTGTAGATTTTCAGACATTTCAATCTGTGCTGGAGCATTCGTTCTGGTTCTTTTTGATCTAGAGAAATTTGTCTAACCGTATCTTCGTTTAGAGTATCTAGGTATATATCGTATTTTATATTACTTGCAGTTTCAAGTGTGGATTTTAGAGTCATTGATTTTTGAATTTATTTGTATTATAAAAATGATTCAAATATATATATTTCTTTCTGAATATCATTGAGTAATATTAGTATTTCACTATTATCTTCTTTCTTTTTATAGTAAACATTTATTATATGCGATAATGGTGGTATATATCTAACATAGATATTAAGTTCTCTTTCTCGATCTTCTATATTGAAATATCCTCAAGATTTTTCTTGTTCATCATGTAATGCATTCTTCCAATCTACCATTGTCTCAGCAACTTCTTCGTTCTCGTAAGAATAAACATGATAACGAAGTCAATCTCAATGAAAACTTGATCATTGATCTTTGCTATAAAGTTCTTTATACTCTAGTTCTTTTGGAATTTCAATTCATCGGTTTAATTTTATGATGTTTGTGTAGTCACTCATTTGCTTATAAGTAAAAAATCAAAGCGATACCAGGACTATCAATATTATTCATGTTATTATTCGTATTAATTTCTTTTTCATTTTGTTGTAGGTTTGTAAAGTTTGTTTAAATTTTAAATCACCCCCTAACCCCCTCTTCGATAAAGAGGGGGAATTTACAGATATAACTCCCCTTCCTTTTCAAGGAAGGGGTTGGGGGATGATTTTTATTCTTTTTTCCAAAATTCGTACATCATTTCAGCGGCTCAATTTGGTCGGTTGTGTCATCATTCGTAATATTTACAGAATACTACATTTGCTCATGGTAGACAATTTTTGTATTTTACACAATCCATATCGTATGAGTTTTTGTAATTTTCTGTCTCGTTTGAGCATTGATTTTGCTTTACTATTTTATTACGAATTTCTTCTCATCAAGCATATCATGCGAGTGGATCATTGGGATTATGAAATATTATCGCTGAGATTGGTGCTGAGCAGGTTGGGAAAGTCATTGGGCTTCATCCAACGATTCATATTCAGTGAATTTGTGCTCATCTGGCACATCACAACATACTGGTAAATCGTCATCAAAGTGAATGTCAAACTACATAAACTTGTGATAAATCTATACAATAATTTTCTGATATTTCTTTTAATATTTCATCAAATAACTTGTAATCTCTGAGTGCTGTGACTTTGTCTCATGGGTTCATTCGGCTTCTTTGAGGTCATTCTTCTGGCAATCATGCTGGGTAGATTATTATGCTATTTCAATCTCATTTCCTTTCAATATTGTAGTATCAAAGTGAATCGTATGGCTGGGTGCGACCATGAAATGCAAATATCAATTTTGCTGGTTTCAATTTTGAATGTGAATATCTATTTCAAATTTTTGTAATAAAATGTCTTTCAATTCCATCAATCATAATACTTGATGGAGCTGTTGATGGTTGTTTTTTGTTACATCATTGTGATGGATATCCTGATTCTTGATTCCAATTTTCAGCTTGTCATTTAATTAAACTTACAGCAAGATGAGACATCATTCCACGAGTTAATTCTCACTCTGGATACAAAGAGTATTTGGAAAATATTTGGTTCTCATCTGCAAAATTTAGGTATCTTTCATACCGAAAATTTGATTTAATTTCTCTTGTATTTATTTTGAATGATTCCATTCATATTTTTAATCATTCTACTATAGATACATTTTTGTTTGGTTTAAATGTTCAATCTGGGTATCATTTGATTATTCAAATATTTTTTGCAGTACAAACTATATCGTGAAATCGTTCTCATGTATTTACATCAGGGAAACATCATTCATCTCGTTCCTGGATTTCTGTGTTTGATGCTAATAGTGCTATTTTCAGCATTTCGGCACGAGTGATTCATTGATCTGGCTTAAATGTTCCATCTGGATATCATTTTACTACTCAACGGCTTGCTAAATCTGTAATGTCTGTCTCGTATTTATTTCCGACAATATCATAAAGTTGTGATGCCGTTATTCAGCATGTGGTTGTTAATATTGTGAATATAAATATGAGTCGTTTTTTCATTTTGGGTTTATTGAGTAAATAAATCACCCCTTAATCCCCTCTTCCCTGCTGAAGCCGGACGCGGTGAAAAAGATGGGAAATATCCTTTCTTATTCCCCTTCCTTTTTCGACCGAAGGGAGTCCTCGGCCTATCGAGAAAGGAAGGGGTTAGGGGATGATTTTTATTTAAATCAATTCTCTTTGATTCTTTCAATAAGTGTTTTGTCTCCTGTCTCCTCTAATCTTCCATCTTTTAGAACATAAACTTCGTCTATATCAATGTTGTTTATTATCTCAAAATGGTGTGTGATGAAGATGAAACAATTTGTTTCGTCATTTAATTCTTGTATGGATTTTGAGATGCTTTTGAATGCATCAACATCTAATCAGCTATCAATTTCATCTAAAAATATGTACTTTGGTTTGAGTAGCTTGATTTGGAGTAATTCTATTTTTCTTTTTTCTCATCAGCTAAATCAGACATTTAGGTCTCTTCGCAAAAATTCTTGATCTAGTCAAATTTCTTCTAAATAAGGTATAATGAAATTTTTAAATTTCAAAAATGTGAGATTTTCTCATGTGCTATTGTTGTAAATTGTCCTGAGAAATTCAAATAATTTAATTCATGGAATTTCTGGGATATTTTGAAATGCCAAAAATATTCAAAGTTTCGCTTTTTGATCTGGAGTGAATTCGTTTATTTTTTGTCAATCCACAGTGATTTCTCAGTTTGTGATTTCGTATTTTGGATGTCACATGATTGTGAGTGCAAGACTTGATTTTCCACTACCATTTTCTCAAAGTACACAATAATTTTTTCATATTTCAAAATTCATATCAATATTTTTCAAGATTTCTTTTTCTTGGACTTTTGAAGTTAGATTTTTTATTTCAAGCATTGATTTTTTGTATAGTATTAAATACTTTTGAGTATTGTATTAATAATTTTTTGTATTTCAATTGAAAAACTAAAATCACTTTATTTCCATTGAATTTATTGGTATTTTAATTAAAATATGTGGCCTTGTGATGAAAAAAACAAAAATCTTAAATATAAATATTATGATAAAATTCGTTATTTATTGTGTTTTAATTGCATTGTATCTTATTTCATTCTTTTTAGAAAGAAAATATGATACTAGCAAAAGGCGAATGATTTTCATCATTTTCTGGGCATTATTCGCGATAACTCTTTTCGTCTACCCCTTTTTTCTACCATCAGGATGGAAAGCTTTGTTTGTATTGTCCGGGATAATTATCTTTGCTCCCATGTTTATCACTGCCGAGCAACATGAATGGACTTTGTAACTTTCAAAAAAGACTTATAGAATCTATAAGTCTTTTTTTTAGATAAATGGAAATTTTTTATTTTACTAATAGATATCCGTAAAATGATGTTATTGTCAGTTCTTCTCAATTTTTAAGTTCTCAATTAAATCACATAATCATCAATTTATCCGAGTCTGTCTCGATAATCAGTGGATTATCTCCTGTGTCATGTCTACTAATAAGATCTCCTTTGTAAAGATTTAAATCCAATGTATATACATATCAATCTTTTTGGTATGTGAAAACATTTTTTTCTAATTTACTACCATCTCACCAAGCATCTATATCATAAAATTTACTGTATCAAGATACATCTAATGGGGTCAAAAATTTATTTGTGTTTGTATGGTAATATACATTTTCTACAAAATCGCCATTATAATCATATCTACCCTTATACTCTGGATATGATAATCATAGATATTTCATAATAGATGTTCTTTTTGAATACAAACTTTCTAAATCAAAATCTTTTGTTGTTTCTGGTGTAAAATATCATTTATTCCAATCTTTTATATCATAGTTGTCCAATAATTCATCAAAAAGATAATATAGTTTATCTGCATCATCTCATGTCAGATTTTCAAAACTTCAGGTAAGTAATGGTAATTCAATATTGTTTGTGGCTAATAAATTATTTAATCTCTTTGTCTGAGAGATTAAAGAAATATGCTTTGCATTTATAGGTCAATACATACACAATAGTGCAATTAAAAACAAAGTTCAAGAAAGGATTAGCCATCTTTTTTCTGTTTTAATCAAGCTTAATATCGAATATACTACAATCAATAATATTACTCAACAAACAAAATATCTATTTATAGTAACTCCATATTGGATAATTCTCTTTGCAATTGCTCAGATCATCATACATGATGTAAATAGGCAACTGACATCGATAGATTTTGCTGTTATGTTTGAAAATTTATTATCTTGTGGATGCATCAAAAATGTAGTTATAAGTCACAATACAAAATATCAAATTCACAACCAAACAATAATTCATCTTGGCCATACTCAAGTCACCAATATTTTTATAGCATATGCGACAAATATAGAGATATATATGATAGTCAATCACAAGAATATATAATTACCAAATATCCTCCTAAGACGAGAATTCCACATGTTACTATCTTGAATTTTTCATTCATTTGAAATAAGATATTGAAAATAATTTATCATAAATGATCATGATATCAATATTCATGATATTGCCCATACTACTTGATATACTTCGGATTCAATATATACATCAAACAATGCTTCCACAGATGCTAATGCTCATGAAATTCATCATCATATGACTCAGCATGCGATAGCTCACAATACAGGAGTCAAAACAAGGCTAAGCCAAGAATACCAAGTCTGTCACTGCTTTTTCTGAGATATAATTGCTATAAGTAAAAATAATCCAATAGCAACAAGTACAAATATACCAAAATATTTTATATTTTCTGCATAAGTATTTCGAGTAACATTGCTTAATATGAGATAATATGCGATAAATACTAAAATGGGAATTATTATTCACAACCAAAATTTTAATTTGGATTTCTCTTTATCTCATACATGTAGAGCATATATTGGATAAAAGGCACTCAGCAACAATGCTAAACAATTTGAAATCATCAAATTTCTGAGATTTTGTGTCCGATCACCATAAATTCAAATAATAGTGAAGACCGTAAGACTAAGCAATAACAGATGCGACAATGGGAATGCTTTTATAGAGTTTCATATATTCCCAAATAATTTTTTAATTTTCAACATAACATAATTTTATGAGGTAAATATTTTATAATATTTCAATTTTCCATTCTGTTTTCACATTTTTTGGAACAGACTCTCATTCTGGGATACCAATTGGTAATATAGCAAATGGTATAATATTTTCATCCAATTTGAAATATTTTTTTATTTCATTTATTGGCTCTTGGTGTGGATATGTTCATACTCGGACCATTCAATATCATTTTTCATGCGCTGCAAGTCGGATATTTTCGATACTCGCTCACATATCTTGTTCAACAAATTCTTTGCTCCTAATGTTATTTTCATCAAAACAAGCTAAAATTACTCATGAAGCAGTCGGAATCATCTTTCATCGTTCCATCAAATTTCAAAGAAAATCTAAGTCTGATTGTTTTGTGATAACATAGTATTTTCGTGCTTGCTGATTATGTGCTGATGGAGCATAAAGTCAGTATTCAACTACTTCAGCGATTTGCTCTGGAGTGAGTTTTTGAATTTGTGAGTAGGTCCTAATTGATCTACGAGTTTTTATGGTTTCAAGTGTTTGCATTTTTTTATTTTTAAATAAATTTAAATCATCCCCTAACCCCTTCCTTGAAAAGGAAAGGGGACTCCTCCTCTTTTTCAAAGAGGAGGCCGGGAGGTGATTGTTATTTCGGTGCTGGGATTTTTTCAATTATAGCATCTAATACTGCCTCTACTCATTCTCAAGTCTTCCCTGAAACTAAGTAGATATCTTCTCTTGGGATTCAGATTACATTTTCAATCTCTTTGGCTACTCTCTCTGGATTTGCTGCTGGGAGGTCTATCTTATTTAATACTGGGATTATCTCAAGGTCTTGATCAATTGCCTGATACAGTGTTGAAAGAGTTTGAGCTTGAATTCACTGGCTTGCATCTACAAGCAAAATTGCTCATTCTACTGCAGCAAGAGAACGAGAAACTTCGTACTGGAAATCTACATGTCCTGGTGTATCAATCATATTCAATTCATATCATTTTCGCTGCATCCTGACCGGAGTCAGCTTGATCGTGATTCATCTTTCCTGTTCCAAATCCATACGATCTAATACCTGATTTTTGTCTGATTTCCTGATTGTACCGGTGAGCTCTAGCATCCTATCTGCTAAGGTAGATTTTCAGTGGTCTATATGTGCTATAATACAAAAATTTCTGATATTCATTTAATAATTTTTTTATGATTCTAATAATTATTTGAAATTCTATTCTTCAATTTTTATCGTTATTCACAATTTTTCTCACATAGCTTGTAATTTTGATAATTGATCATCAAACATTTCTCTTGTTACATCACCATTTTTTTCTGTTTTTGATAATAATTCTTCCATTAATTCTTTTTCTTCTTCAGTAGCTAATCTGTATCATTCAGCTAAAGTTGATTTCCTACGATCAATATATACATCATCATCACCACATCAATCAGGGAAAGTTTCCCAGTAAGTTCTTCACTGCTTTGATATCGCTTTTGAAAAATCTGCAAAAATATATTTTCATATTGGATGGCAGTCAGGGCGTCATCAATGGTATGCTACACTTTCAAATATTCAAATTAAATCTCAAGTTGTATTGGCAATAACATCTCACCTTTTAAATGGACTTAATTTTCCATCTAAATCATGTCTTTCAATAAAATTCATTGTAATTTTAATATAATAAATAGTATTATAATTTTGATATAACTCGTTTAATTACATCTGTCATATTTTCGTTTGTGATTTTTCAATCATATTCTTGCAAAACCTTTTTCACTGAAGTAGCTTCATAACCAAGTCATTTCATAGATGCAACGATTGATTTATATAATTTTTGATCCACATCCATCTTTGCCACATCAGATAATTCAAATGTTCATTTCAATTCAATCAATATCTTTTTCGCTGATTTTGGTCAAATTCCTGGAATTGATTGGAAAAATTTCGTATCAAGTGTCTTGATTGCTTCTTTCAACTCCTCTCTCGGCATAGCTGCAATTTGGAATGCTGTCTTTGGTCATACTCAATTTACTTTCAAAATCTCTTCAAAAGATATTTTCTGTTCTATTGTATCAAATGCAAAATATGTAGTAGTTCTTTTATTCTCATCATAATATGGATACAAGAAAAACTCTCATTCGGATTGATTTCATGAGTATTGAGTTTCTACTCCAAAAAGTTCATTTTGGATGAAGATTTTGTTTTGATATCTGTGAAGTTTTCAATTGATATAATGAAACATTATATTTTCGGTATATATAAATAGCTCGTGAAGAATATATCAAAAAAGCAGTGAAAAACAATTGAAAATAAAAAAAAGACTCTACTCAGAATTCTGGTAGAGCCTCTATGGGGGAACAATTAGTACATGAGAAATACTGCTTTATTTCCTAGAAACTGGAAACTCTCAATCTCTCGGAAATTCTCTTCTGCGAAGTTGGTCGCTATCGCAGCGAATATTTGCTCCTTTGGAGCAAAATTTTCCACATCGGGTAGGCAGAGATCCTCTTTGTTCACGACGATATTGTCGTAATTAACTTTTAAGTCTGAAAGAAACAAGAAATTTCCGATTTATACTGACTTCCATGAAAAAATTTTTAAATTCATCTTTTTATTTTTTTTGTGAATATTTCTTTTATTAACATGTATTATTATAACAATTGCTAATCTAAAATCAATTTAAGTTGACTTATATAAAATTTTTTATATAAGATTGCAAGTAAACAAAAACTGAGTATATAAAACAAAAAAATAACATGTTATGGAAGAGAGAAAAATTAACAGTTTTGGCATTGCATGTCAGACAGAAATGAGAAGAAGATTGAATCCTTCAGGAGAAAATCGCTATTGCTCCAATTTGATATGGCTGTCTCGGCTGGAGATTCCATCACACATTCACATTGAAAGTGATTTCAATCACTTTGCCCACTCTTTAAGATTCAAAAGCAAAGTCCACCGAGGCTTTGCATTCCACTGCTTCAGATACGGATATTTAAATGCCGTAAATCTGTTTTTTGAATACAAAAAAGAGGAAGATTTATACTCCTTGTTTTTTGATTTCTGTGCTAACTCTGACAAAGAGATCTATCCAAATGGATATACACAAGCATTTGATTGGTTTACGAAAGGATATAAATTGGCCCTGTATCAGCAAGGAAAATTTACCTTGTCGGCTATCAATGACACCATATGCGATAGACTCAGTCTGGACAGCAAAATCCGATTGCCATACAACAAGCAATTGGACAATGAATTTGAAGGTTTGGCATGGTCCATTGATCCGATGCTACTGATGCATTTAAACAATGTGAAAATGTGCTATTGTGCTATTGCATTTAAAATCGGTTGGTTATTATCGCTAAATGTAGGCAAAAGACAAGTCTTAAATTTTTGTGATACATACTTCTCTAGGTTATTCGTAGATTATTTTGGATCCGACAAATATGTACTGGACTATTTTGACTGGTTTAAGACGGGAGTAGAGTTATCATAAACAAAGCTAAAGCTATTAGAATTTCTAATAGCTTTTTTTATATTTGAATTATCTTGAAATCATTATAAATAATGATATAGATTTATATTGTCTATTTTTTAAATTATAAATAAATATCATGCAAACATTTTTTGAATCTATATGAGTAAAGGTACCTGAAATTTACTTACCAAAGGAATGAATTGATTTGACTAAATGGGCAGTTGTAGCTTGTGATCAATATACCTCACAGCCAGACTACTGGGATGGTGTAAAAAGTTTTGTATGAGATGCACCTTCTACACTCAAACTGACATTTCCTGAAATCTACCTAAATGATAGCGACAAAGAAGAAAGGATCGCAAATATCACAAAAAATATGATTGAATATGAAAATCAATGAATTTTGGAAAATAAATGAGCCGGTTTTATTTATTTGGATAGAGAGACATCACACGTAAGGTCTAGGAAATGATTGATATTAGCCTTGGATTTGGAAAGATATGATTTCAATAAATGATCTCAAACTTTGATTAGAGCTACAGAATGAACTATAATAGATAGATTACCTCCTAGAGTAAAAATCAGAGAAAATGCTGTATTTGAATTTCCTCACATCATGGTACTGATTGATGACCCAGAAAAGAAAGTAATAGAACCTTTGGCAAATAAATTGGATAAATTCAAAAAAATGTATGATTTTGATTTGATGATGGATGGATGACATATTGCATGATATCAAATAACTGATGAAGAAACCATCACAGAGATAGTAAAATGATTGGAATGATTAGCAGACAAGCAAGTGTTTAAAAACAAATACTGAGTTTGAGATGACTTGTGAGTATTGCTTTTTGCTATGTGAGACGGAAATCACTCTTTTGCTACTGCAAAGGCTATCTGGGAAGCTAAAAAAATCACCCTCACAGAAGAAGAAAGAGCCAATCACCCTGCTAGATTTGCTATAGTAGAGATAGAAAATGTACACGATAATGGAATAAATTTTGAGCCTATTCATAGGGTATTATTTAATGTAGATCACGAACATTTAGCAAATGAGATGGTAAAATATTTTAGAGCTAATGGATCTGAAGTAGAAATTCAGCACTTTGCATCAAAAGAAGAATTAAAAGAGAAACTCCAAGAATCTACTCCAAATATGCATTATTGCCGATGAGCAAATGAAGATGGATATGCCATCATATGAATCAAAAATCCTAAATTAAATTTGGAAGTATGAAATATGCAAGCATTTTTGGATGAATACTTAAAAGAGAATCCACAAGTGACAATAGATTATGTACATGGTGAAGATGTCACAGAAGAAATTGGAAGGAAAAAATGAAATCAATGTTTCTTATTCCCTATCATGGATAAATCAGATTTCTTTAAGACTGTAGTTGTTGACTGAGCTTTACCAAGGAAGACATTCTCAATGTGAGAAGCAGAAGAAAAGAGATTTTATTTGGAAGGAAGAAAAATAGTGAAATAAATCACAAAAAAAATTTTAGAAGAAGAGGGGGCATTACTGTATTTCCCCCTCTTTTTTTTAGATGTGATAAAGAATATGACTTTTTTATGTCTTTTAGAATAATCAAACTTGGACTGGTCATTTTTGCTGTTCTATTTTTGGCTTAATATTTTTTAAGAACTGAAATTCTTGGATAATTTGATCTCGTGAATTGTATATTGGGATTCACAACTCCTCTGCTTTCCTAACTTTGCTACCTGGTTTCTCTCAGATTAGTATGAAATCTGTGGTTTTTGTAGGATTTGAATCAAAGACAAATCAATTTTTCTCCATCTCTGCGATAATCTCAGGTCTAGAAGCATCAAATGATCATGTGATACAGAAATGTTTAGCTCATATATTTTCAGAAATATCGGTATAGCAATTAAAGTTTAATCATAAGTCTTCTAATTTCTGAAGCAATGATTGATTATTTTTCCGATAATTTATGATTCATTCAATAATCTTTTCTCAAACTCAGTAAATAGAGGTCAAAAATTCTATATCTGTCATATATTTTGATATATCTTGTAATGTCGTTTTTTGAGTTAGATTTTTTGATATTCAATTACAGATATCTTTGGCTGTCTTTTTTCAAATTCATGGGATTCCAAGTCCATTGAGCAATCTCCAAAAATCTTTCTTTTTTGATTCTTCTAATTGTGATTTGATTTCTGACACTTTTTTGTCTGCAAATCATGGAAATCTACGGACCACTCTCTCTGTATCAAAATCTAATAATTTGTACAAATCAGCAATATTTGAGATAATATCATGCTCTACCAAGATATCTACTATACTCTCTCAAATTCACTCTATATCCATACATTCTTTGCTAACAAATCGGATTATTTTTTCCTTGATCTGTGCTGGGCAGTTTGGATTGGTACAGTAATAATGAATATCTATATTTGTGATAGGTCAGTTACAGCTTGGACAAAATAATGGAGCTGAAATCAGATTTCAGTCTGTCCTAGATTCTTTGATAACCGATGTAATATATGGGATAACTTCTCCACTCCTCTGAATCCAAACAAAATCTTTGAAATGGATATCTTTTTCTTTTATGAAATCAAAATTGTGAAGTGAAACTCTGGAAATAGTCACTCAACTTAATTGAACTGGGACAAGATTTGCTACAGGGGTAATAATTCCTGTCCTTCAAACCTGAAAATCTACCGATTCTATCTGTGTACTAATCTGCTCTGCAGGAAATTTATATGCGATTCACCATCTAGGATGATGAGCCGTAGATCACAATTTATCCCTATTCTCTTGTCAGATTATTTTGATTACAAGTCAGTCAAAATCTATATTTTCTTTTTTCAAAATCTCTTTCGTCTCTGGATTTTCACAAAGTTCTACTACTTGTTGTATTGTATCAAATTCTTTGTTTCGTGGATGTACTGGTAATCCCAATTCCTGCAGTGAATTATCTATTTTTTGTTCAGAATAAATTATCTCATAAACACAACATAGTAAATTTCTCTGTGCTGTAATGTTTGGGTCAAGCTGTTTTAAACTTCCTGAAGCTAAATTTCTCGTATTTGCATAAGCAGTCTCTCATTTTGATTCTCTTTCTCTGTTTATTTTTTCTAATTCATCTTTTCAAATCAAGACTTCTCATCTAAATGAGCTGATTCATGGTATTTCTACTTTCAATTTCTGTGGGATAGATTTGATTGTCTTCACATTTGCTGTCACATCTTCTCAAATATAACCGTCTCATCTGGTAATTCATTGTACAAAATTTCAATCTTCATATATTAACTCGATGCTTAGTCAGTCGAATTTTGGTTCAACTAAGTATCTAAAGTTTGTATCTATTCATTCTTTTTCTCAGACTTTTTTTGCTCTTTCTGCTCGTTCTATCAGGTCTGTAGCATTGTAGCTATTTTCCAATGATAGAAGTGGTGCTTTATGTGTTCATTTATTAAATCAATCTTGGATTTGATTTACTAATTTTTGTGTTGGAGAATTTCAGCTAATCAAATAAGGAAAGTCCTCCTCTATCTTTTTCAGATATGCAAAAAGCTGATCATACTCAAAGTCTGAAATTATTGGTGCAGATTCAATATAATATAGATGATTATGATCTCATAAACAATCAATCAAATTTTGATAAATCTTTTTTATTTCAACATCAGAAATTTTTGATGGTTCTGGATTGGTGTTTATGAAGTTCTGTAATTCTCTGGTTTGATCGATTAAGGTCATGTTTTCAAATTAACAATTAAGAATGAATAATGAATAATTAAAGATTTTGTGTCTTTATTCAATGAGTTTTGAAATATTTTTCTTCAAAAATTCAATTGATTTTTTGACAATATTTATTATATTTTAGTTGATGATTTTATTTTAACTTTGAATTATGGCCTATATTTATATGGATGAAAGCGGAGATTTAGGGTTTAACATGAATTATTGAAATTCGAGATATTTTTTGATTACTTTTCTTATTTCTGATTCAGAAGATGATGTTCATGTCGTTATGAAAAATGTTTATAAGTGGATGGCATGAAAGAAATTGAAAAGAAAATGATCTTTTTTTCATTCAAATAAAGAATCTATTCAGTCTGTAAAAAGAGCTTTAGATTTAGCTTCTCGTAGAGATTTCCTTATTGTTTCTTTAATTGTAAACAAACAAAATGTTCCATATGAATTTAAAAGGAATCAACATATTTTATATAATAATGCTGTGAAAGAATTACTATTTCAATGTGAAAAAAGAGGAATTATAAATTCTAAATGACCTGTGCATTTTATTGCATCTCGTAAAGAAACTAATAAATATTTGAATAATAAATTTATTGAAACCGTAAAATCTGCTATATCTAGCTTGATTAAATTTGATATTAAAATCAAAAGTCCAGAAAGTAGTAAATGACTAGAGTTGGTGGATGCTATTTCTTTTTCATTGTTCCAGAAATATGAAAAAGCAAATTTTGACCTATATTCAGTGATTAAAAATAAGATTATTTTAGAAAAACAAATTTTTTAATTAAAAGGAAACCCCATATGCACCGCGACTCTCGATTTCTCGGGGTGGGTCACCTACGGCAACCGGCATATGGGGATTTACTCCAACGATTTCATTATAATCAAAAATTTTTTAAATGCAAGTTTTTTTTGACAAAATTCTATTATCCTTATAAACTCGGCATTTCCCTGTATTCAAATCATGGATTCTTATTTATTAATTGTATATATTTATAATGTGGTGGAAAATCAAATTTATTGATATATAAATATTTTTTTAAGAATAATCAGTTATCACAATAACAGTACACACAATTTTCATCACCAAATTTGTTATTTTGACAAAATACCATCATATTTTTCTTTGTCTCGAAAGTCAGTGGTTTTTGTATTCTCGAAGCAGTTAACTCCGCAGGATATCGTCCAATTACACTATATTTTTGTTCTTCAAGAAAACTAAAATAATTTACCAAGAAACTAAAGGTCTTAAATCATATTGGTTTATTGAACAGCAACAATATTTTACTTCATATCGATTTTATATCAAAACTACAATCTTTTTCCAAAATATTTTGAGCATTATACATTAAAAAGAAATCTTGCATATATTTGTTAAGAGAATCTTTGTGAATATTATTTATCTCTATAATAGCATTTTTTCATTGTTGTACAATTTTTATAAACCACCTTCATTCCATTCATCATAATTTATTATCAATATACACTACATATGCAAAAACAATAATCATTGGCAATATAAATGAAATGAAGATTACAAAATATGTACTATAGGAACTATCAAGCAAATATACTAATGAAACACCAGACCATACTAAAATTAAAATGAATAGAACAATGGATAGAATTGTCCATTTCACTACTTTTTGTTGCCGATTTAATAATCTCTCATATTGATTCATATTGTTTGAATTTCAAATCTAAATATTCTATTTTCCCTTAAATACTACTTTGAAAGTTGCTAGGATATTATTTAATAAATTATTTTCTATATATTATTGCTAATGATAAAATAATTAAACAAAATACAAACTCTAGAGATGTTTCTAATATTAACATAAAATCATGACTACATAATACAGCATATAATGTATATGATAAACTACTTACTACCCATAATATTCGCGATTGAATACTTAGATCTCTTGATTTTTTTGTTCTTAATAATTTTATTACTTGTGGCAAATATGATATCATAGTACATGTAGCTACAATTCATAATAAAATATTTCATAGAGTATATTGTAACATATCTGATAAATATATAATAAATATTTTTTAAATTAGTTGAATATTCATTTTTTTTAAAACATCTTCTAATGTCTCTCATTTGGAAAGTTCTATTTTTTTGTGAGAATTTTCCATAAATTGTTGATATCTACGATTAAAACTACTTATAACTTTATCAATATATGTTTCATTATTACCTCTATCATGGAAACGTTTTTCATATTCACTTAAAGCATCTTTCGTTGGAAAACATAAGTAATAATCAATTCAATATTCATCATAATATGGTAACGCCTCTTCTGGATGAATCCATACAAGAACGATATCATAATCTTCTTGTGCTTTTTTGATTGCTTGTATATAATTCATTGGAAAGTCTTTATTAATAGGTCTTCATTCTTTACCTTTAACTTTTTCTGTATCATAGGAGTCTAAGCCACCATAATCATACTTATATGGCGTAGATTCAAGATCAATAACATTACTATATTTTTTTGCTAGAGTTGTCTTTCATATCCCCGCAAAACCAGCTATTACTATTCACTTTGCCATTAATATAATTAATAAACTAAATTATTAATAATGATTGTAAGATTAGTAATAAAGGATTATCTTTATCAACTAAAATACATTTTCATCAAAAGATGGATGCTTTTTCTAATACTGTAGGAGTATCATCAATCCATATAAAATATGATGATTTGATATTAAATGTTTTTTCTAATTTAGAAACAAATTCAGGAGATTGCTTAGAGTAATATTTTCATTCATTTTCTGCAAAAGTAATATCTAAACATGGATATGGAAAGTTTTCTGAAACAATTCAATACTTGGCTTTTAATACATTATCCAAATGTTTCCTATGGTTATTTGTACATACACAAATTTCATAATTGGATTGTAACTTCTCTAATATTCCTAAAATTCATTCTGAATCTCTTTTTATATGAGAATAATCAATAGTATCCAACATTTTATCTATAAACTCATTCATATCTATATTTAATAGATCTGTTACATAACGAATATAATTATATAATCATTTAACAGGTTTATCTTCAGTACAATGTTCAACACGTGTAAATTTATATTCTTGACAACTCAATTCATCACAAGCATTATTAAAAGCATAAACCATTACATTCACATCTAATTCAATTGGCTTATAAAAAACTCCATCGCAATCTAATATCAAAAGTTCTTTCATTTCAATTTGTTATATTAAAATTTATTTTATCTACAATTCATTTTTACAACTATCATAATTTTTATAACGATTATATAATAAATTATGTTCTATTAAATTTTGCATATTATATTATAAATATTCTATTTCCCCTTAAATACTACTTTGAAAGTAGCGAGTATCACATAGAAATCTAAAAATATACTCCGATTTTGGATATAGTACAAGTCTAATCTTGCCTCCTCAGAGAAGCTCAAATTATCTCTACCAAATACCTGTGCATATCCTGAAATTCATGGTTTGATAGATAATAATCTCTTTTGCCAATTTTCATAATTTTTCACTTCATCTGGTAAATGTGGCCTTGGTCAAATCAGAGACATTGTTCAGATAAGTACACAGAATAGCTGTGGTAATTCATCTATAGAAGACTTACGCAAAAACTTTCAGAATTTTGTCACTCTCGGATCGTTTTTTATCTTGAATAATGGGCCAGATCTCTCGTTTTGTTTTAGTAAATTCTTTTTGAGATCTTCTGCATCTTGTACCATTGAACGGAACTTGATAAATGTGAATTCTTTCCCATGCAATCATACCCTCTTTTGTGTGAAAAATACTGGTCATTTACTATCTAATTTTATCAATATTCAGATTATTAGCATAAATGGGGATAATATGATGATAGCGCAGAATGAGATTATGATATCACAAATTCTCTTTAGCACAATGGATCGTCCATCCAATTTGGAATGTTTATATTCCATAGCTACGAGATTTGATATATTTTCTGGCTTGTAGACTACATCTTCCAAGAAATATCATTCCGAAATATGGTAAAATCTAGTATCGCAATACCTAATCTCCTCTAGCATATTTTGTAAATCATCCTTGGAAAAAATTCATGCTGCGATGACTATGAAATAGCTCTTCATATCTACATCTTTTAAATCAGACAATTGGACAAATTCAGTCTTAAATGAAAATCATTCCTGTATCTTCTGCACGATTTCATAACTATCTGGACTATTGTCTCATATAATCAATATTTTGTTGTCTCAATTTTTGTGGATTAAGCTTTCCAATTTATTTCGAAATTGATCAAATAGGAATAATACTAAATATGCAATACCTGCTCATATTACTATGATAAATCTAGATATTCCATACTTGAACAAAAAACCAGCTCAAAAATAAGATATGAAAGTAATCGTAATTATCCAATAAATCCAGACCTTTGTAAATGTCTGAAAGTAATTTTGGATTGGTTTATTTAATTCATATAATTTTTTTAGTATTCATATACCTATGAAAGCACAAGCAGATATAAATGCAAACAATGATAATTCTTGCATATTAATCACTGGTATCTCTAATTGTACCAATGGAATCAAATCTGTCGTTAAACGTAATCTATAAACAAAATAGAATATTAATAATATAATCAAAAAATGCAAAAATGGTCTAATCAAACGCAATCATATCTTGTAATCATTTTTCTTTTTTTCCATAGCTAGTATTACAAAATAAAATCAGTCAAAATTTTATATCATTTTTTGAATTTTTGTTAGTATATCTTTGATGGTAGATTCAAAATCTCACTGGATATTTGTAGAGAATCATGATGCATGCAAATGTCATCATCATCAAAAAGATTTTGCAATTATATGTACATCTGTCTCTTTTGACCTAAGAGAACATTTGACACTATCTCCTGTCTTCCTGATAGTCATGGCTATTTTTGGTCATTTTATCTCTTGGAGGATAGTCAATCCGTATCCGGCTTGCTCATTATCGATACCAAATTTTTCAAATTCAGCCGTATCATAGTACGAATATACTATATCTCATGAAATGGTAAGTCTATTTAGTAATTCTTTGAGAAACAATATCGTAGGCATCGTCTTACAATTTATCAAGTTGTTTATTATTGATTTTTTGTCTGCTCACATTCTGAGCAATGTAATAGCATTAGTATGTATCCTCTCAGGATTTTCATCATAGCGAAAATTTCCTGAATCAGTAGTCAATCATAGATATAGATATGTAGCTATTTCTGGAGTATAATACTTAGCCCAGATATCCTTTGTGTTTTCCAATATCACCTCACAGCAACTTGTAGAAGTAGAATCACATATAATAGACCGATGTCATGGATGTTCTTTTAGATGATGATGGTCAAATACTACCATTGCATGTGAATTAAAATAGTCCTCTTTTCATTTTGCTAAATCTCCTAAACGAGAATATTCCGAGCAATCAACCAATATCAAAAGGTCTTCGTCTCCAAAATCAAAATCTCATTGAAGTTTGTCATATCATCTCAAAAATGAAAAAACTTTGCTTGCTCATCCAGGCACGACAAATTTCACTGTCTTTCACATATTCTCAAGTAGTGTTCATAATCACAAAGTACAACCAATAGCATCTCCATCTGCATTTTCATGACAAAAAATTGCTATTTTTTGTGCTTGTCATATTTTTTGATTTATTTCATCCATTATCATTTAACTATTTTAATAAAACCCTAATTTTTTCTAATCATTCCTGTGATACTCATTTTTCTATTCATCAGATATTTACTTTTATATCTCACTGATATTGAGTTAAGATATTTTTTAATTCATGCATAGCTTGTAGATTGTTTGGGATTTCAAAATCAAATAATTCCTGTACTGGTTCACTAACAGCATCTGTGTCCATAGGAGCTTCATCTGCCTGTGATAATTCTTCAAAATTTCATTGGTCATCTACATCTGATCATGATAAATCATCAGTTATTTGTGCTCAACTATTTGTATCAGGGATGAAATCCTCTCACATTTCTTCTGCACTTTCGACCTTTGATTTTGGCATATCGATATCTGATGCTTCCAACAATTCCATCTTAACCTCTCATAATCTGAGTCATTTAGCTTTTGTGACTGTCATCTCTGGGTCATAAGATCATCATGCATTTTTTATCAATATTTCACGATTCGTCTTGATCAATTTATCAAATTTTGGGAATCTTCACGGATTTTTGAATCATGATACTATCACCATATCAAATTTGTTGAAGTCCAATAATTCTTTTATGAAAAACTCTTTTTTTCCAGAGATATCCTCTATCTCTATGAAATATCACTTTTTCTTAGCCCTCTGGATATTTGATATGTATCATGTAATTTGGAAAGGTCAGACATATTTCTCGTTGTTTATCTGAGAAATGAATGTGTTTTTTTTGAGATATTTATATAATCAATCTAATAAATTTCCAGATACAAAACATTTGAATACTTCTTGTTCAAACATCAAATTTTCTTCAAATGTGGTGGTATATGTCTTTTGAAATGATATTTTTGCAGTAGATTCATCTCATCAAAAAAGTCACATACTGATATTTTGTGATGATTTTGACCATTCTAACAATGTATCAATATTATTTAATAGTGTATTACGATCGTAAAATCTATCCAATGCTCCAGATTTTATGAGTCATTCCATAGATTTTTTGTTTACCACTTTGTCACATCTTTTTAGAAAATTTTCCAATGATGTATATGGTCCAGACTTTTGTCTCTCCTGCTGGATAAATTCTCACACATCGAATCAAATTCATTTGATTCACAAAAATCATATCCTAATATTTCAATCAATAGCTGCTACATGGTTGTAAGATTCATTTATATCTGGTGGTAAAACGACTATACCATGATTTTGTGTCTCGTAGATATATTTACTCTGTTCATCTGTGTCCTCCTCTACTGACCTAATCAATGCAGCATAAAATTCTACTGGAAAATGTGCTTTGAGATATGCAGTCTGATAAGCAACTCGAGCATAACATACTGCATGAGATTTGTTGAATGAATAAGATGCTGCAGGTTCAATCATCTTCTCATAAATATATTTCGTCGTCTCAGGTTTGTATCACCTAAAATCTTGTCCTCTCTCTGTAAATTCTATTTTCAATTTTTCTATTACTTCTCTTTTCTTTTTTCAAATTCATCTCCTAAGCATGTCTGCTTCTCACAGAGAAAATCATGCCATATTTTGTACCAAGAACATAAGTTGCTCTTGGTAAATAGCAATTCCATAAGTATCTCACATGATAGGAGAAAGATCTTCAATAAGTTTTTTTTCTTCATCATCAGCAATCTGTGCTCAGTATTGTTTTGTGATAATTTCTCTCAATTCATCACTCATATATTTGATAGGTTCTGCTCAAGTTTTCCTAGCAATATAACTAGGGATAAACTCCATAGGACCTGGACGATACAATGCATTCATAGCGACCAGATTGTCTATCTTTTCAGGTGCTAACTCAATAAGGTATTTTTTCATTCAATTCGATTCAAACTGAAAGATACCAGAAGTATCTCACTCCTTAAATACTTTGTCATATGTAAATTTATCGTTTATATCAGGCTGAAATGACATATCCACAAAAAATTTCTCAAACATCTTTGGCATAGTCTTTCATTCTTTTTCATATCTTTTTTTGATAATTTTGATACAATTTTTGATGATAGATAAATTTCTAAGTCATAGAAAATCCATCTTGAGAAGTCATATTTTTTCCATAGTAGGTCAATCATACTGACTGACTATACTGTGATCATCTTCTTTGACATATTGGATTGGTGAAAATGTATTCACTACATTTGGTGCAATGATAATTCCACATGCATGTACTCACAACTGTCTCATATTTCACTCCAATTGCTCTCAAAATTTCACAGCTTGCTTAATTATCTCATCATTATCGTACATAGATTTCATCTCTTCAAATCATTCTTTTTCCATAGATACAGTAATCGGAGTCTTATCTTCGATGAAACTAGAAAATTTATTTGATTTATCAAATCATAATCACAATGCTCTAGCTGCATCTTTAAATGCTGCTTTGGTAGCCATCTTCATAAATGTACCAATAGAACATACATTTTGATCTCAGTATTTCTCTCTGATATGTCAGATAACTCTATCTCTCTGTGTATCTTCAAAATCTATATCGAAATCTGGCATACTCACCCTAGCAGGGTTTAAAAACCTCTCAAAAAGCAATCCAAATGGCAATGGATCGATATCTGTAATATCTATCAACCAAGCCAAAATTGATCATGCTCCAGATCATCTTCATGGTCATACCATGACATCATGTTGCTTAGACCATTTCACATAATCAGCCACAATGAGGAAATATGTATTGAATCACATTTGCTTGATAACTTTTAGTTCATATTCCAATCTATTGATATAGTCTGCCAATGTGAATGACTGGTCTGGATATAGTAATTTATCTCTATTTGCCTCGATGAAATCATTTTTGAATTTGGTATATGTCTGCATAGTGAGATCATGAATCTCTGCAGGAGTAATCTCTTGGAGTTTCTTGTCTGTTTTTCATTTATCAGTAATCTTTACGAGATTGATGATAGTATCCAAATCTCGTCCTAATTCGAATTTATAATTTAATCAATTGTATGCATTGTAACGTAGTTCAAACTCAAAAATATCCATAGAAAAAATTTGTAAGGTAAATTTCTTTATCTATTCTAATATATACTAATTTGATTCTTTATTGCAATTTGAGTTTTTTAAAAAAAGTCCTCCAAGGAAGACTTTTTTATGATAAGACATAACTTACTATACTATGTACCATCACCAACATTTTGTGGAGTGGTAGTGGTTGTTCATGTGGTAGTGGTTGTTCATCAAGTAATTCCACGTAGTATCCAGAATATTATTGTCACTACAAACCAAGATAATCATATTACTACAAGTCATATCGCTGCATGTTTTAGTACTGACATTCATTTTTTCTGTTTTCATTCATCTCATGCTGCCGTCACTATTTGGAATCATCACCATAAGCATAATACCAATGCTATCAATGATAACATACCTAATACTCGATTAATAGCACTTTTGATGACATCTATCAAACTTCAATTTTTATTCTCAGTCGTACCAATCGTATTTATTCATATAGCAGAAACATTAGATACTCATCAAGAGTACATGTTAACTGTAGTATTTGAACTATTAAAATTAGCATCATCAATTGTAACATAATTTTGAGTAAACGCAAATGGACACATTATAAACAATCAAGACACCAATACGAATAAATATTTCTTAATATTTCTCATCTTTTTCAATAAATCAAGAATAAAGCACTATCATAAAACACTATGGCGTCGTCGTTGGCTCTGCTCATGTGACTCCACGTAACAACCAGAATATTATTGTCACTATAAACCATGATAATCAAATCACTACTAATCAAATTGCTGCGTGTTTTAGTACTGATATTCATTTTTTCTGTTTTCACTCATCTCATGCTGCTGTCACTATCTGGAATCATCACCATAGACATAATACTAATGCAATCAATGATAACATACCTAATACCCGATTAATAGCATTTTTGATAACTTGAATCAATCATCCTCATCTATCTGCATTCGTTCCTATTGTACTAATTCATATTGTAGATGAATTTGCATGACTAGGTTCAGTGTACATATTTGCCGTATAATCGTTCATTCATGTAGCATTTACAAGTCAATATCATCATATTCAAATGATAGCTACAGAAAGCAATCATAATAATATTTTTTTTCAATTAATTTTCATCTTCATATTTGAAAAATTTAAATAGTTACTTTTGTTATACTGCTCATCATTGTCATCATTGCGATGTTGTTCAGGTTGTTCAACGTAACAGCCAGAATACTAATGTGACTATAAATCGAGATAATCAGATAATTACCAATCATATACCTGCATGTTTCAAAATTGTAAATCCTTTTTTGTATTTTTCTTCGTTACCTGAAGCAGTAACCATCTGGAATCCTCACATCAATACAATAACTAATACAATTAGAGCTAAAATTCATAATACCCAGTTAATAGCATTTTTGATAACTTGAATCAAATTTCATCCTTGATCTTTATTAGTTCAAATTGTAGCCACACCTGGATTCTGAGATGTGGATCAATTAAGTCATACAGTATCATTATACTGAACATCTTGCAATTGAGCATTAACTACACCAAAACTAGCCATCCCCAAAAGACCAGCTACTCATAAAGATAATAATAATTTTTTTCGCATTTTCTGATAATTAATAAATTAAAATAAAATAATTATGTTGTGTAAATTAAACTTATTTTTTACAATTTCAAATATTTTTAATATTTATTATCTTATCTTATTTGAAAAATATGATATAATATGGAACAAAGTAATTAATAATTAATAATTAAGAATGATTAAAAATTCGAAATCCTTTCATCATTAATTCTTAATTCTTAATTTTTAATTATAAAGTTTTTCTTGCAAAAAGCCGTAATATATATAATATATATAATAAGTAATTTACTAAATTTATGACACAATTTTTCTTATGAGGAAAATAACATTCAAAGATTTCATAATCAAAAAGCTCAAAGATAATAAATTTTTAAAAGAATATTGGTGAACCACAGAATTGTGGGTATTACTCTGATTTTCTTTGTTATTTTTTATATTGGTAGTTAGACTCTTTTCTGTACAGGTAATTAATCATAAAAAATATAGTGATATATTGAATAAGCAGCATACCACACAATCTTCGTTGCAAGCTGACAGAGGTAGTATATATGTATATGACAAATCTAGCAACTCTGTGAAATTGACGGAAAATATCTCTATGTACAATATATATGTAGATCCAAAATTTATAGACAAATGACGTCTAATTGATTTAATCACTCCTATAGTGTACGAGCATCTATGTGTGTTAAATGGTATGGATTATGTAGAAAAGATTGATTGTGTCAAAAACATCCAATCGTTTACGCTCAAAGATCTCTTGCCTGAAGCACCTGAGTTTTTTTATATGTGAAGTGGTATAGTATCTGACTGATATTATAGCTATGATTGGACATGATATAATGAACAAATTCAATCAATTTTGGATAATTTCACTACATGATCTGCTGAGACATTGATAAAAAACTGATTGGACAAAAAAATCCAAGTATGAATAAAAGAACAAAATTATCTATGATTTTTTTCAAACGAAGACTTTATATATGATTTAAGAGAGTTGGATTTACCTTTCTTGGAAATCAAATATAACAACTATGTATATGTAATACCTTCAAAAGTCAGCAATATATCCAAAGATTCTGCAAAGCTCAATGCTATACTAAAAAAATACTGATATTCGTATTCAAATTTAGAAAAATATTTTTCCCCACAAGAAAATAGATATGTAAAAATCATATCAAATGTAAATCCTACTATCGCTCAAAAGGTAAAAGATCTGAAATCTGATTATTATAATGAACGTACTTGAGCACAAAAAATTCCAATCCTACACTGATTATGATTGGAAACTTTTACAACTAGATATTACCCCTATGGTAGCTTCTTGTCTAATATATTGTGATATGTAGACAAAAATTGAGTAGCTTACTATGGTGTAGAAGAGTATTTTGATGAAGAATTGCGTGGAAAAAATGGGAAAATCATATGACGCTCCTCTGCTTGGATATGATGAGTATGAGCGAATGATTTTGAAATAGAAAATGTAGTAAATGGTAATGATATATATCTGACTATTGATATAGGTATACAAAAAGAAGTCGAAGCAATTGTACAGAAATGGCAACAATCTTTGAAAGCAGATTCGATCAGTGTATTGGTTTATAATCCCATGAATTGACAGGTAAAAGCATCTGCTCAATATCCTACTTTTAATCCAAATGATTACAATGATGCTTATGATTTACAGCCATTATCTGTAGACTATGCTTATGTGATAGATTCAGATACATACGTAGATGTGCCTGTATACATCAAGACGTGATGAGAGACTAGGACTGCTATCACTGCAGAAAGGAAAGATACTGAACTAAAAAAATATATTGCAAAAAATATTTATGGTTCACAGGTATTCGTAGACAAAAATATATGATCTGCATATGAGCCATGAAGTGTATTCAAGGCATTTACGGTAGCTCTGGGATTAGATTCAGATGAGATAAGTTTATATGATTTTTATAGTGATCCTGGTGAGGTAAAAGTATGACAATATACTATCAAAAATGCTGATAATAAAAACTGTATGTGAGAAAAGACGTTTATGAATGCTTTTGTATATTCATGCAATATATGAATGGTTAGGATAGTACAAGCTGTATGAAAAAATAATTTTTATAATTATCTAAATAAACTTGGATTTGGTAAAAAGACAGATGTTGAATTAGCCTGAGAGGTAAAATGATCTATTGATGATGTGACTACAGTATCAGTAGCTAGATTTTTAAACAATGCATTTGGACAGTGATTACTGGCCACCCCTATGCAAATTGCAGCTGCTTATGGTGCTCTTGTAAATGGGTGATATTATATAAAGCCTACTGTCCTTGCATGATATTATGATAGTGAAGCGAAAGAATACTATGAAAACAAGACAAAAATTTTGGGACAAATATTTAGACCAGAGACAGCTGAATTAATGAAGGAAGCACTCTTTACTGTGATGGAAATGAATCCAGATTACATACATATAGCGAGAGTAGAATGAAAGACATTGGGATGAAAAAGTTGAACAGCTCAGATTGCTTATAAATGAAAATATATGCAGTGAAATGGATGGACAAACTGATCTTTTGTAGGATTGATTACCAAAGAGAATCCTGAATATATAGTGGTCGTACAAGTTCGTAGACCTAGAGCTACTCTGTGGTGAGCCCAGACAGCTTGAAAAGTATTTTCAGATGTTGCTAACTTTTTGTTAGACTATTCGTTTATAGAGAAGTAGTCGGCAGTCTACAGTCGCTAGTCGCTAGACATTTCTCTATAAAATTGGACTGGAGACAGTCGACTAGAGACTAAAGACTAATATTTAATTCTTAATTAGTACACATGGATATTGTGAGACTCGTGGAATATATCAAAGAATGAGAATTATTTGATAAAATAGATTTTGATCAAATTGTATCTGATTATAATTTTGGTATAAAAAATGTATTATACATCAAAAAAATATCTGATTTAGAGAAAGTTCAAAAAAATAAAAAAACATTGTTTATATTGGACAAAATATTGGTAGAGAATATTTCTGATTTTTTTGATATGGGAAATATTAGTATCTTGGATTTAAATGCTGGATTATTTTCTTATGGAAATAAGATATGAATATCAAAGTGTGATATCATGGATTTGATGAAAAAATGATTTGATATTTTTGAGCCTATTGATCTATTTTCTATACTGAACATATTGGATAAAACTGGGAAAAATTATATCAGAGTTAGCAATGTAGATTTACCCACAAACTTTGTAGATTCCAAAGAATGTGAGATAGTGTCACTTGAAGACAAATGATTTTTATGAAATATGACACTGATATCTAGCTGAATGATGTTTACAGAAGTCATCAGGCTTGGAAATTTACTAAATGAGCAGGGAATTCATGTAAAAATAAAAATATTGAATAAATTAAATTTTGATGGCACATTGAAAGATGATGAAAATATTGTATTTATTCTCGATCTTTTGAATTATAATGAATATGAAAATTATCTAAAAGAAAAATTAAAATGAAAAAATCTAAATTTCATCTATCCTTCATATCAAAAATTATCTACAATGATGGATGAATACAAGATGGAAGAACTTGAATTTGATGTATTAAATTTGGCAAATAAATTATTGAAAAAATAATGTGTTGAAAAATAATTTCTAATTTCTAATATATTGTATGATATGTTTTATATTATTAAATAATTAACTATGTGACTTTGAGCAAGTTTATGAAAATTATGAGAATACAAACAGATGTTCTCTAAGTACAAATCTTTACAAAAAGCATTGGAAAAATTAATCATCAGAGCTAAAGAATGAAAATATATAGATGAAAATTGAGAAGAACAATCAGGTAGTGTAGTAATTGATATAACAGGTGAAATGAAAGTAAAAGCTGTAACCATAAATGATAAAACTCTTTTGTCTCCATCAAAAAAATCTGAATTAGAAAGTTTATTATTGGTCACTATGACTAAAGCACAGACCAAAGCCCAAGAAGTAGTTCAGGAAAAATCAAAAGAGATTTTGTGAATGGATCCAGATGCTTTGGCTGGTATGTTGTGATGATTAGGAAAATAATGTAAAAATCAGATATTCAAAAAAGTGGACTTTGGTCCACTTTTTTTGTTATTTTGCTAATAACAAGATTAAACTATATTTTCTAAAACATTTTTTCTTACATTAAATTAATTATTTCACTTCTAAATCACCCCTAACCCCTCTTTGAAAAAGAGGGGAATTTGTTTGATATAACATCCCCTTCCTTTTCAAGGAAGGGGCTTGGGGATGATTTAAAAACTTTTAAAATCAGACTACAATTACTATTTATGGTAATAAAACTATTGGGGTTCATTCTTGTGTCTCAGAATACATCACTTGTTGGTATAATCCAGGGACTCTGATACAACCATGAGATAGTTTATCTCCTGTCACTTTTCACTGATGCATACAGATATTTCAATCAACTACTATCGTATAAGGCATAGGTGCATTATTATATTTCCTAGATACATTTCTGGAATATTTTGCTCATAACCTGAAAAATCACTCTGGTGTATTATTTCAAGTTCATATAGATACATGTGTAGCTAAATACAATTTTCATCATTTATAATATCATAATACATATTTTCCTCATTCATTTTTCACTACTATAAAATCTTCTTCATTTATTAGAGAATCTCTGTATTCAGATAGATCTTCGCTTTGCATCATATCTTCTGCTCTCTCTGGGAAAAATTGTTCTAATCAATCAACTATCAGTGGGAAAGACAATGAATCGAGACTATTTATTGAATATTTAGCTTCTTCAAGTTTATTTGAATCGTATGTATTATATTTCGATAAAATATCTTTATATTGATTGTATCACAAGAACTCTCAAACATGCCTCCTCGTTCATCTCATAAATAAAGGACTTTTTTTAAAGCTTTCATCCATATGTACCGTATGGTATTCTCTATCAATATCTAGTCATATAGAATCAATTTGTTGAATTTCAATTTTTTGTGGCATAGTATCTAATACTACTTTAAATGTATCAAAATCTACTTGGTAGGTATCATGCTTCTCAGTTAGATTGTCCGAATTATCATTAAAATTTTCTAACAGTGATCTATTTATTTCATCTCTACCATAACTGCTGTCTGAACAAGCTGCAGTACCTGTAGCAGCCAATAATCATAATCATGTTGCGATTTTACTAATTTTTCACATATTTTTCTTATTAAGTGTATAAAAAAATCTTTCAATTATCGAAACTATATTATATATATTTATTTTATTTTGTCAAGTTTTTTGATAAAGTCTATCTAGAAAAACTTATAGAAAAATATAAAAGCTTTGGTGTTATACTGTATGGAAGGTTGGCCGAGTGGTCGAAGGCGCACGTTTGGAGTACGTGTTCGCACTCTGTGTGACTAGGGTTCGAATCCCTAACCTTCCGATTTTAATTTCAGGGATTAGAATTTCCTGATTTTTTTGATAATAAAAATTACTCCTCTTCGTTCTTTTCTTCTTTTTTCTTTGAGACACTAACTCTGTATGAATCCTTATATTCCAATAATTCTTTTGCTGTTTCGTCATCAATCGTTCAATCTTCCACTAGTCAATTTATTTTTCACCATGATACATCTCATACCTCATTAAATACTCACTTTTCTATCAAATATTCTTTTAATTTTGCTTTATCTTTCATAGAATAATTACCTGATTTTGAGATCTTCATATTATTTTCATTTCCAAATAATTGCTCATATCATTTTGAATCTGCATATTCTACCAATACTTCTTTAATTGTATCTTTTTCCTTAGTTTCTTGAGAAATTTGTTTTGATAACTTCGCATATTCATCTACTAATCTTTTCACTGTAGTTTCTCATAATACTCATCAATCTAAGACCTCATCTTCTTGATTTAGATGGAGAAATAATGGACAAAGATTAGAGTATTCACAGTATTGGCAGAAACTATTTGCTTTCGTTGGGAATATATTTTTATCATTTGGATTATGTTCGTATTGCTCTTTTTTATTTTCAATTTCATCAATTGCTTTCTCATATCTCTCTTTGATAGGTTGGATCAAATCATCGGTCACTTCCCATTCATCACAGATATCAAAATGAAGATAATGAAGTTTTGCTTTTATCTTTTTGAGATATTTACCATATTTTTCTTTTACTCAAAGGGCATACAAAGTAAGCTGTTCTCTGTAATCTTCTTTTTGCTCAGGTGGCAGATAAATGTTTGTTTTGTAATCGTTGATAACGAAAGTATCTTCTCATTCTTTATCCAACCTATCAACGAAACCTCTAAATGGTCTTCACTCCTCTTCTCAATCTTCTTTTAATTGAAAAGTAAGTTGTAATTCAGTTCAAACTAATTTTATTCACTCAAAAGGAGCATATTTATCATAATAACTATCTACATAATGTTCTCCTCTCCTTATATAATCAGAGGCTGTCTGATCTCATTTGTACATCAATCACTCACCTGCTTCTTTTATTCATCCATCCCACAATTCATGAAATTTAGCCAAAGCTTCTTCTTTTGTAGGAGTTATAAAAACATTTATCTGTTTATACAGCCACTCCAGAGTTCAGTGAACAGATGTTCAAAGAATAAGATCTGGAGAAGAAACAAATTCTGTCTCAACTTTGTCTAGATATCTAAATTGATACTTTTTTGGGCATTGATTATATAGTCCAACTTGCGAAAAAGAATATGAAGCCATTTAATTAAAATATACCATTTAAAAATGTTCATTTATATAGTTGTATGCTTCCTCAACTTGTAATTGTGTAGAAGATGCTGCATTTCTTACATAAAATTTTTCTTCTCAATTATATGTAAATATTGCTGCATGATGAGCTTTCTTCACACGAAATACCAAAATCTTCTTTCAATCAATTTCTTCTATTACTACACTAATTAAAGCCTTAAAATTACCAAAATTATCTCTTATCATATTATCTACATCTTTTAACAAAGAATCATATGATTTATCTTGATAACTATTAACATCTTTTCACTCTCACAATATTTCTCAATCATCTTTCACTCATACTAGTAATATTCACCCATCTGAGTTCAAAAAAGCAGCAATTGTTTTCATAACTTGAAACTTTAATCCATCATTAACCTTGTCTTGATAATAATCCCATCTATATGATGATTTAAATTCAACGACACGAGATTCTCATCATAATATAAGTGTTTTTATTGGTTCTTCAACACTTCCACGACCAGAAGGATTACAAATATCATCATAATAATCTCTTATAAATCCAAGCATCATTTCTCTCCTAACTTCCAAAAATTGTTCATATTCCATTTCATAAAAATTAGAGGGGATACAATTATCTTTCAAATTTTCATCCCATGAAATCTTTCATCATTCTGAGAATTCATAAAAATATTCTGATGGAGCCTTCTTTGATATAAATTTATTATCTTTATTATAAGCCCAAACTTTATTAGCTATTTGGTTTATATCCTTTTGTTTCAATTTGTTTCCAAAATTATCAATCAGATATTGCTTTGGGAATATATGATGTGAATCTATCTCACTTTTACCATCCTTGATATCTAGGAAGAACTTGCTAACAGGTATTGACCTAAACAATATAGGTTTGTGGAAATATACCAATGCTGCATTAAATACGACTGACAATGCTGATCTTGATGAGTCTGTCTTAATATCATTTTTAAATCTAACATTCCATGAATCTGGTGTAAGATAAATATTAACTTCATCTTCAAAGAATTGTAAGAATTCTTCTTTTGAATTTTTACTTTCCAATACAGATAAATCTTTTCATAGTGTCGTTTCCATGGAATTAACATACTTTCAAGTCAAAAACATAGCAATATAATATTTCTTTATAACAGGAACTAATTCCTGAAAATTTAGACTATACTCTTTCAATCCTATCAAGTAAAATATATAACAAGAAACAACTAAAGAAGTTTGAGTTATTAAATTATTACTAATAAATCCTGCATCTTTTAATATTGTTAGATAATCACTCCAATATCACTTATTTGTCACTATATCTATCACCTTTCATAATTTATCAAATCATCCAGTTTGTCATCTTAGATAATTATATATTTGGTCTAATCTTGCCCTTTTTAGTCATACTCACATTAAAACTCTAACTGCATCATCCGCTGGTAACCATAAAATATCTTTTTTGTCCTTTGTCCATGCTGAGAAATCTTCAATTTTTTTTCTTCATTCTTCCCAATAGACAGACATCAATGTTAATATAAAATCAGAATTGTTCAGTTTTATTCATCAACTATTTATTCTCAAAAATATATCAGATACTATCTCTACAGGAGTTTCTTTAAATATTTCAATACAAATAAAATTCTCATTTTTTATGTTACTTACTCTCTGAATACGATCATATATCACACTATCAGGAATTATTTCATCTTCTGGAATATTATTTTCTTGTACCCTTGCCTTATATAAATTCACATAATCTGTACATATCTGAATCAAATTATTACCTGATATAACATCTTTGATATCATAAATCCAATCAGCTCATTTTGTTCATGCATCAGCGACTTCAAAAGTTTCTGTTAAAGGATTGAAAGAAATGACTATTTTTGCATAGCTTCAATCCTGTTTTTTTACTTCTCCTCATGTTATTGTAGCATAAAGTGATGTCAATCTTTGTTGTCAATCAATGACAGAATAAGAAGGAATTTTACTAAGATTATCTCATCATATTGGTTTAACTCATTCGGAAGTATCATTACTCAAAAGCATTATCATACCTGTAGGATATCACTTATATAAGCTATCAAATAAATTCCTTACACGAGCTCTTTCCCATACATATCATCTCTGTAAATTTGGTAATCATATCAAATTTGTTTTTATACCGTCAACTAACGAAGAAATTGGTCGTGATGTCTGCTTAAAAATAGGCATAATTATAATTGTAATTACTAAAAAAAGTTCATAGGATTGTTTTAAACAAATATTACTAGAATACAAGGCTTAAAAAATATTATATTTTCTAAATATTGATTTTCATGAAAAAAATTTTATAAGCTATCATGTTTATATGGATTGGATAATTACATGAAAAAACGATATCGTATCCTTTATATAATAGCACTAATAGTCTCTCATATCATGTGTATTGTAGTAGCATACAACTATGCTTCAATATTACACTGTGTAGTATGTAGTGCCCCAGCAAGTACAGCATTTTTGTATATAATTCCTTTTGGAATTTTTATATTAATATGTGTAATAATCTGATATATCTTACAAAGAAAATATCAGTCAAAAAAATAAATTTTAATATTATAATGAATTATTATGAAAAAATTATTATCTCGTGTATTGTATGTATTGGCTATAATATTATCGTATCTGATGTGTATTATAGTGACTTATAGATATTGTAGTCGCATGTGTAATATGGATGGTACACCAGCTAAATTTCCTTGGATATTATTGATATTGTTTTTGTTAGCTATCTGAGTTTGTATATTCTTTGGTATCAAATTTGGTAGAGATAACAAAAAAGAAGAAAAACCACAAAATGGAAATACTGCTACTGAAGAAAAGACAGAGACTACAGATGCATGAAAATAATACTTACTAAATTCGCCCCATCCTCTTGTTGTAAAATAGATGCTCTTGAATCAATCAAGCATAAGATCAGAAATTATCTTTGACATATTTTTGGATATCTTTTTTGATATTTTTGTCAGTTTTGTCGTGGATATATAGTTCATTCATAACTTTCTCCACTCGTGTATCTATAGGGAAAGATTCTTTTTTTTGTAATGAGAATAGCAGAATACAATCTGCTACTTTGGGTCAGATTCATTTAAATTGTAATAATTCTTTCCTCAGAATTTCAGTACTTTCACTAAAATCAAGATCAAATTTTCATTCGCAAAATTTGGAAACTGTATCAATAATATATGGTGCTCTGTATCATACTCCACAATCTTGTAAATCTGATATTGAAGCCTTTTGTAGTAAACTTGGTTTAGGGAATAAGTAATATTCTTGGTTTTCAAAAATTACTTTTTGTCCAAATATTTGTGATATCTTTTCTACAGATTTTGAGATTCTAGGTATATTATTATTTGCAGAAATTATATATGAGATTACAACTTCAAAGAAATTTTGGTTTAGAATCCTAAGTCCACTCGTATTACTTACAGCTTTTTTGATATTATCATCAATTTGGGATATCTCTGACTCAACACTCTGATAATCTGTATAAAAATCAAAATAATCATAGATTACTTCTTTTAAGTGATAATCATTGTCACTCTCAACGAATAAATAATCTCAATTTTTTCGGAGTTTCACTACTCTATCAATCAATATCTGAGTGTAATATTCTCCATGATTTTGCCGACGAAAACATTGTCAGCATTCCAATGTATATTTTAGATTAAGGTACGGTGCATGAATTTTTAACATTCTATTTATTTTCAAAAATATATTGTAAAGCATTTAACAATGCTTTTAGATTAGAATTGTCTGTATGTTTGGAAATATCTCTCACTCTCCTGAGAGATTCATCTTTTCAAAATTTGGAAATCATCAAATCTGCTAAATCAATAATTTGCTGGTCTGTAAATTGTGTCGTATTAAATGTACTAAGAGATTCTTGACTATTATTTTTATTAAATAATTTGAATAAGTTATCATAAGACTCTTGATTTTCGTATATATCAAATATTCACTCATACAATTTTCAATTATCCAGGTTTATTACTGCCCAATCTGCTTCTCATGGGATCCATTTTTGCAATCAATTTGTATAATCTACATTGAAATACAAAGCTCCAAATATTGATGGATTAGCTAGTAAAAAATCTTTTAGAGATACCAATCGTGCATTCTTGTCATGATAATCATTTTCATAACTTAGCTGTGCTTGTTCCAGACTATATGCTCATGAATATCGTACTGCAGTAGTTCAGACTTCATCAATAAAAATCGGTTTATTATATGATTTTAGTCTCTGTAATGTCTTCCAAGTGGGATCATTTAATATCCTATCTGGATCATACCATTGCCTACTATATGTGGCTTTTCATCGATTGTAAAATGTCACTCACATGATATCTACATATTGATTTCATGGGTAATAATCCTCAAATGTGAAACAATTTTGGACTCTCTCAGTGGTAGTCTTGTAAATAGGATAAGCAACCGTTTTTGTTTCTGTAACTGTTTCATATTCCACGGGTTTATTTGTCGCTTTTTCTCGTGCTGTCTGCGGCTTTGCTACTTTTTTAGTTACCGTCTCTGTCTTGTATCCTGTCTTCACAAAAGTTTTGTATGTGACAGTCTTGTATTTCTTGGATGGATTACAATTTATCAAAGGTGCTGACTGCGATGGTGTCGAGGCTGTAGTAGGCATATCTCGATGATTTACAGACATATCAAAAAGGATATTTCTCTGATCCAATCACACTTGTCTAGATAATTCTCGCACATGTATCCATGCTTGCTGAAAATATGTAGGATTTGAACCTCGAGGATACCATCCTCAATTCATCTCATGCATGGTCCTAAAAATCACTTTTAGATCATTATCTTTTATCGTCTGAAAAAAATCTTTATATTCTGAATCATATTTTCATTCTGCCACATCTTTTGCAGAATATTGAGCAGGGGATAATGTGATATGATAAATTTTATTGGTACCAAGTGCTGAAACAAAATTATTTACCACATATTTTATATCACTTCATCGCGAATCAAAAATAAATCACACAATTGGTAGATTTAATTTGTAAGCCTTTTGGATTTCTGAGATATTACTAATTGAATTATCAAATGATTTTAGTCACATAAAATATCAATTGACCATACTAATCCCAAATAATGGAATAAGCACTAGCAATAATACTTTTGTATAGATTTTTTTAAGTTCCATAGCAACAAAATTATGATGCTAAAAATTATATATCAAACTGTTTGATAACTTGCTTAATCTGATCATGCAATTGCTCCAATGTACCATTATTAGTGAATACATAATCTGAAAGAGCAATACATTTTGATAAATTTTGTTTGGTAGGATCAGTATTTTCCATCTCTCTCTGCTCATTCATGATAAATTCATCATATGAAATTTTATCTGTCTCACTTCATCTAAGTACTACTCTATCGTATCTGATTTTGGGGTCCGCATCGATAGAAAACAGTAGAAATTTATCTTTTCATTTCAATGCAAGGGCCTCTCATTCTGCTCTAATACTCTCTATAATACAGTCTTTACCGGTTTCTTTGGCTTGTTTATACAGATCCTCTACTATATAAGATGGTCCATATTTTGCACGGAGGTCGTTTGCTACTTCGACCATACTATCTCTATTTACTGGCATACCTCTTTTTTTTATTTCCTGTATCAAATACTCCCTGACTGAAAAATGGACAAATCATTTATTTTTCACAAGATAATCTACAATTGTTCATTTCCCTGCTCAAAGTGTACCTGTGATTCAGATAATCATAATAATTAAGAATTAATAGTTAAAAATTAATAATGAAACGATAAGTATATAAATGAGTATTATGTAATTTCTATTAAAAGGCAAATAAAAATAGAGATAAATTAATTTTCTACAATTTGTAATTCACAATCATATATTTCTTTCATTTTCTGTACTACTGCCAAGGTCTTGTACCTTGGGTCTTGTTGATTCGAATAATATCGTTTGTGTGGATAAAAGATAATTATCTTTTTCAAATCAGCATAATCTTGGTATATCTCTGAATGAGTTGCAAAAATCACCTTTGTATTTCATTGTTTGATATTTCGTCGAGATTTATCTTTTTGGTTTTGAGTATTGGTAGAAAGTAATGTATCTACTCATTTTTGTTTCCTAAATTCATCATCTGTCATATTTATGAGAGTCCAGAGGTCTGGGAACACGATGAGAGTTTGTCATTGTGTAAATAGACAGGCTTTTACTTTTTCATTTATAAAAATCCCCTGGCCTTCGACCACTCCTGCTGAAGCCGGACAGGCTCCCTTTAAAAAGGGGGAAATCTTTTGTTTTCCTTGTTTTCTCTCAATGAGTTTATCGATTTCTTGTGGGAGAAAATATTTCATGACATTGTAATATGGACAATATCGTTCATATACCATATAATTAATCAATTGGATAGTCTCTTTTGAGATTAATTTCTTCTCAATTAGTTGAAATTTAGATTCTGGTTCACGAATTTCATACACATACTGTTCAAAAAATGGTATTTCTTCACCTAATGACAGATAATATTCATCTCAAAGCAAAAAAAGATCTCATGCTTTCAATTTTCATGAAATTTTTCGAATTTTATCAGATCATGCATAATTTTTGAATCAATATAGATAAGTCATGACAAAAGATATCTAAATAGATTTTTATTTAAATTTTTTGTTCAAGTTTGCAAGTGTTTAATTCTTAGATATTATTCTAAAACATATATTGATTTTTTAATCAAAATTTGTATATTCTCTTTGTCACAAAAAAGGTGTATTTTTCATACTCTCAAACTCGCTGTGTATTTCATGGCGAGTTTTTTTGTTATTAAAGATTGACTTTTTATTTTTTATTTATATAATTATAGCCGTTAAATAAATAGGTATTAATTCAAACAAAAAAATAAAAAATTATGAAAAAAGTATTTTTGATTCTGGCTGTAATGGCCTTAGGATTGTGCTGCTATGCACAAGAAATCAACCTTGATGATGCCCTTGAAGAGCCTCAAGTCGTAGTGGTCCAACAACCCCAACAGTCTCTCCAAGTTGTTCAGCCTACCCAGACTGTGAGGCCAGTTCAACCCGCCAAGACAGTCACACCAGCTACAACAGTGGCAGAAGAATCTCCCATCAAGGAGGTTACTGTCAGTTATTCACAGCTCTCGCCAACAGATCGCGAAAAGTTTAATACTTTCGCGAGACAAGCGAGTTATGGAACTCTGATTCAAAAAGATCTTACAGGGTGCACCATTACATCGGTGACTACTGTCAGAGGAGTTCCATCTCGCTCAGGTAAGAGGATGACCCAATATGTGGTCATGTATCTGGACCAGGCTGGTGAAAAACAGGGAATTATCATGACAGAGAACCCCCTCGTGAAAGGGGGATGTACTCCCTGCTACATTAAGTGTCTTGTTGCAACCCCTGGTTATCACCAGGGAGATGATAGGGACATTCCACAGAAACCCAAGTCTGGAGAAAATCATCAAATTTCCCAAGACTGGTAATTATTTCCACAACAAGAGCTTCCTGTATTTATGGAAGCTTTTTTGATTATTAAAATTCTGTTCTACAAACCCACTCTATCCCTCTCCCGATTCTCGAGGATCTTCGACCTTATCAGGGTGGCTAAGTCCTGTATTAATTTAGTAATTTCATTAACAATAATAAAAACTATTATTGCCTACGGCGTGTTACCCTGCCATGCGGGACTCCTTTCAGTCGCTTTTATCCGCTCCAAAAGTAACCAAAAGAGCTTAGCACAAAATTTCAGCATTCTGTTCTGCTTGGCATATTACGGATAATTACAAAGCTCGCTCATTGAAAAGGTCGCTCGCTTATGTTCTCATAACAAATCAACAAATGGACTCATATTCCCACAATGAAATTTTGTGAATTATTTTATCACCATAATAATTTATAAAGATACATAGGAGAAAAAATTTTACTGTCAGAGACAATACTCAGTCTGTAAATATGCAAAGACCAACTTAAGGCTGGGTGGAACAGACTCCGTATTCTCAACAAAAATATGAAAAACTGTAAGTATGACTAAAATTTTTTCTTAGGCCTTTTTGGACACTTTTGTGGCCAGACAAAAGTGAAATAAAATGGAATCCTCGATGTAATCGGGATGTCTCACCGAAGGTAAAAAATGAAAAATTATTACTAAATTAAGCGACCAGTACAAGTCAGATTGATAAGGTCTTTTAAAATAATGAATACATGACATAAAAAAGTACCAAATTTTTTGCAAAAAAAAGTATTTTTGATTATAATATAGTATAGATTTTACATCATTAAAAATGATTAAATGAGTGATATAGAAAAAATTGTAAATGAAGAGAGAAAACCATCAAAATGGAAATCTTTTATTTCTGCGATAAGTCTAACAGTTTTAACAATGCTCGGTACATGAGAAGCTGTAGCTCAGATGAATGCAAACAGAGATCAAATTTTAAATCAGGTCGAACAAACTCTAAAACATAAATGACCATGAGAATACAAAAAGCTTCTAGAACAAAGAGATGCTTTGCTAAAAAGTTATGATAACAAATGAGATATCATGGAAAATTTTGTCTCTGCTCAAAAAAAAGATTTTGAGACAGCTTATAAAAATAATGAATATTGAATAAAAAATGAAATTAAGACAATTAGCATTATATTGGAAAATGATTTTGGAGTAAATGTACAATGAAAAAGCCCTGTAGAGATAATTAGTATTGCTCTAAAAATTATCTCAAATGAAGACTCTATGACTTGATTAAAAGAGTTTTCGGACAATTTGTCTGGAAATTTTGATTTAGCATTTATGGATGCCTATGGATATATACAAGCTCAAAATCCAAATACTTGGGTAAAGGTGTGAAATACTATCATGCCAAACCGAGAACTTGATGGATTGGTATGAGTTAGGACAGCTAATGCAATAATTAAGATATTAAATGATTGAAATTTCACTGTAGATTTCAGTGAACCAGATTTGATAGATAATTTTGTACCTTCAAGAGAAAATACAAGCGGCAAAGTGGATGTTGAGACTACAAGCAATCAATGAAGCATGATAAACAATTTTGATGATAGGTCAAAAAAAGATAATCATAAAAATACTCCAAGTGTTTCACAAAAAAATGATGAGTCCTCTATGATTGATTTAGATGATATAGATGATTCTGTAGTACCTGAGTCTCAAAATGACACAAAAGTATCACAGGATAAGCAAAAAGACAATTCAGATAATGAATTGAATCCTGCTAATGAAGAAAAAATTAAAGATAGTGATAAGCAGACCCCTGATAAAAAAGAGAATATACAGGAGCAAAAGGACAATAAAACAGATAATGAAATCAATTTGGATGATTATAGTTTTGAAGACCCTATAGCAGATATTGTCGAAAGTATGAATTGGGATAGTGATATATTGGCACAGCATTTAGATAAAAACAATTTAGTAGATATCTCATATCAAGATATCATAAATACTGTAGATGGATTTAAGCACAACAGTCTAAAAAAAACTGTAATGTACTACCTACTATCAAACGATATAGCACATGCCCAAGAGATAATGTGAATGAGTCTAGATTGTGACTCCAGATATCCTGATTTCGTAGCAGGAAACAAACTATGAAAATCTGAACTAAAAAAGATGAAAAAATTATGAGAATCTCGTAGATTTGATAGCCCTGATGAAGTATTGAATAACTGAAATATCCCACAAAAAGTAAAAGAAGTGTTTTCAGAAATTTTGGAGTGAAAAATAAAAACGGATGGAAAACCTTATTCAATCGTTTCAAAGGATGATTATAGAGTATATATGTTTTCATGAGATAATCATTTGTTATCAAGACAATCAGTATTGGTATGAGCCGATAGGTGAGATCAAAAAAACAATGTAAAACAATGAGTCCAAACCACTCCTGGTGGTGCATATAGAGTTGGACAAAAATATGAAAATTATCTATGAAAAGATTTTTTTGTAAATTATGGATCGCACTACATAATATTGGTGCCTGAAGATGGACAATATGATTTAACAAATCAATATAGTATGTGAGTCCATGGAGATTATAAATGAGATAAAAGTAGAAAAGCTGATTTATATTCAAAGGAATCAAAAGATCATAGGACTACTAATGGATGTATAAATGTAGATTCAGATCTATTTGGAGAAATCTACAATCATTTTGAATTATGAGCACTCATCTATGTCACTCATGATAGTTAAAATAATTTGAGTGAAGTATCTTGCTATTTGTTAAAAAATATATATAATTAATTTTATTATTCACATTAACAGAAAACAAAAATATGATAACTGAATGAAATACTATAGAACAAACACTGAATAAAGACTCAAAATATTTTTTCTTACAACTAAAACCTTTTAAAGATAATGAACTAGGCATAAATCATTGGGATACTGTTTTGAAAAATTGTGCCAGTTTATGAACCAAGAAAATTTCTTTTATAATTTATTGAAATAGTTCAAATATTAAATTTTTTGTGAAACTTCCTAGAGAATTTGAAACATTTTTCAAAAATACTTTTTATGCTAATTTCAGTACATCAGATTTGGAGCCTGCAAGCATAAATCCAGAATATGATAGTAAGTGAAAACCTTTGGAAAAAAAATATTTGGTATTTACTGATGATAGTGAAATAGCAGAGAGAGAATCTTTCATAAAAGATGGTACATACATGGACCCAATGAGGGATATACTAGCTTTGTTTAGCAATATCCCTGCGACAGAAAATTTGATGATATCTTTTAAGTACACATACAAAGAAGAAGTTTCTTTTGGTGCTAAATTGGGGAAAAGTATATTACATATATTAAAAGTAATTTGGTGATCTGATGAAAAAAAGGAAGAAGAAAAAAAAGAAGAAAAGAAATCTTTGCCAATTTTGTGTTCAATATCTTATGCTCTAGAATCAGATGATGAATACTCTATAAAAAGCGTAGACAATAATTTCAAAGCTGCATTCACTCAATTTGGTTGAAGTTATAAATTGAAAGCTTTGCCAAAATTTCACCAGATGAATTTGGATCAAGTAGTCAATTTTTTCCATGTACCTACTAAAGCGAATTTTGTTAAATGATTGGAATATACTGTATACAAAAAGCTACCATACCCTACTAATTTACCAACCGTAAAAAACACTCCTGAATGAGAGCTGACAATACTTGGAAAGACTCACTATAGATGAGAAGCTATAGAATTTGGTATCAAGAGGGAAGATAAATTTAGACACTACTATATCGTATGAAAGACTTGAACATGAAAATCTACATTTATTTCAAATATGGTAAAATCAGATATAGAAGCATGAAATGGATTGTGTCTATTGGATCCACATGGAGATTTGGTAGATACGGTATTGGAACATGTCCCTACGAGTAGGATCAATGATGTAATTTTATTCGATGTATCCGATACTGACTACCCTATCTGATTTAATCTACTTCAAGCAGAAAATGAAGATGAAAAAAATAGGATTGCATCTGGGGTCGTTTCAACATTTCAGAAACTATTTGAAAACTCTCGGTGACCAAGATTGGAGTATATTTTGAGAAATGTAGTATTGTCAGTAATCAACTATCCAAATGCGACATTGATGCATATTACTAGAATTTTGACTGACAAAGATTTTAGAGCTGAAGTGCTGAGTACAATCAATGATGCAGTCTTGAAAAAGTTTTGGGAGTCAGAATTTAATAAATGGAGTGATAAACAAAGGGACGAAGCAATTGCACCTATAGTAAATAAAATTGGACAATTCTTATCTTCAAAATTAGTAAGGAATATATTTGGTCAGCCAAGAAGTAAATTGAATATGAGGAAAGCCATGGATGAATGAAAGATAGTACTCGTGAATTTGAGTAAATGAAAGATATGAGAAGATAATGCTGCAATGATTTGATCATTATTGGTTACCAAGATCCAGATAGATGCCATGTCTCGTGCAGATATTGCTAGAGAAGACAGGAGAGATTTCTACCTATATATCGATGAGTTTCAAAACTTTGCTACAAAAGCCTTTGCTACAATTTTGTCTGAGGCTAGGAAATATAGATTATCTCTGATAGTTGCTAATCAATTTACTTCTCAGCTACAAGAAGAGGTAAAAGATGCTATTTTTGGAAATGTATGAACAATCATGGCATTTACTCTATGAAAAGATGATGCCGAGATAATCAGTGGTCAGTTTAAGGAAATGGTTTCTCCTAATGATTTGATCTCTTTGCCGATGTTTACAGCTTATATCAAGCTAATGGCAAATGGAATTTCATCTGATCCTTTCAGTATGAGGACAAACCCATTACCTACTCCAGAATGATCTCTGGAATTGATAGATAAAATTAGGAAACAGAGTAGACAAAGATATTCTATGGAAAGGTGAGAACTGGAAAGTCTGATGGATGCTCGAAGCAACAAGACATTTTCAATCCAAGAGAAAATACAAGAAAAAGCAAAATTGGAATGATTAGGAATATCAGAAGAAGAATATGAGAGAGCTCAAGATCTGGAAATTCAGTCAAAGATGCATTTATTTAAGGACTGTAAAATAGATAATGTCGAGCCTGATGGTATTATCTTTGATATGAAACACAATAGACATAAGATTTGTTGGTTTAGAAAATTAGCTAGTTTTAGTGATAATTTGAATATTAAATTTAAAAAAGGACAAGTATTGCAGACTCAGATGGGAGATCGTTTGCAAATGTATGTAGATATCTATGACAACAACGATAAAATTCCATATCAAATTTGGATCTGAAAAAAAGAAAGTATCTATCAGCAAATCAAAGAAGCATACAAAAACAATCCAAATATGAAATTTATCCCAAATATGAGTTGAATTAAGAATGAAGAATGAACAATGAAGAATGAATGATGAAAAAATATATCATCCTGAAACAAAGGTGAAGGATATAAAAAAGATTCTTCAGCTCGTTCAGAATGACAAAAATCATGAAACAAATGAAAAAACAATAACAAATGAAGTAATAATAAACAATCAAACAATAATTCATGATCTTCCAATGGAACATTTTCGATAAAAGATATAAAACTCTGAGAATGGTATGATGGATATATCAAATTACAATACAACTACTGAATGTTTATCACAGTGAAATGAGTTGAGTGATTGTTGCACAAAAATTTCATAAAAGCACCTGATTGAGTTGAACGAAAGAAGTATTACAACATCTGAGATAAAATCAGAGTTAAAGCAAAAGAATTTAAAGATATTAACGATGAAAAAAGAGTTGTTTGGAGCCAGATATAAGACATAATTTTTACTTAAATATTGGTATATTATGGATAAAAAAGATTTAAAGGATAAATTTAGAGAATACTTACAGCAAGAATGAAAAGATGTCAAAACTCTGGATCAGACTGTAGCAAGATTTAACAATAATATATTTAACATATTTTTAAATTGATTAGAATCATATAAAGAGAAACCTGGTAGGAGTTATAGTCAAGTATTTCTCACTGATGTGGTACCTCAAATGAAAAATAAACTCCATATATTTTGAGATTATTATTTCAAAGATAAAACCTATAAAAAATATGAAGCATTATTCATAAATTTTATGCAGTTCGCTTGGAGCAATAGTAAATATATAAATGAGCTTATGTTTGAAAGTAAAAAAGGGAAACTAGAAAATTTAGTAGAATGACAATATTGAAACCGTTTTGATAAAAAAGTATTTTTGGAAACTTGGCATAATTATATAAAAGAAGATAAAGGTCCAAATTGAGATAAGCTTCGTTGATACTTGGCCGATATTTATTGATTTCTAAAGATTGATTGACTAAAGACTTTGTATGATATATTTTTTGATTCATATGAAATTTGTAGTAAGATATCTAGTAAAAACAATAAAAACAAATGAAAAGAAAATTACGAAAAAAGAGATGCCTTTAATGAAGCTTTTTCAAATTTACAAAATAAACTACCTGATTTTAAGTGAGAAAAATTGGGTGAATTAAAATCATTATTTTGAAAATATCTAAATTTTTTGCCAAAATACAGGGAGACAATAATTAGCACTTTATCTTGGGATGTACAGTGATGAAAAGCAGTTCAAAAAGCTACTGAGACGATGTTATATGAAGATATTTGAGAAGAGCTAAATATTGTAGAACAATCTCGTGATAAGGATAGATGAATATATGATAGATTAGATAACTGAGATATCATTGCTCCTGTAACTTATTGAATCTTTCCTGAAAATAATGACACTCAAGATAATGAGGATGAAGTAATTGATAATAATAATGACAATGAGAAAAATGATGTAGATATAGATGAAGATAAACGAGAGTGAGATAATGTAAATGAAGATAATAAAGGGGATTCTGATAATGATCCAAATCAAGATAAACTATATAGATTTGATTCTGATAATGAAAGCTGGTGGAATAGATAAAATTTACGATGATTTTTTTCTATAATCACTGCTATTGTGGGTCTTTGCTCATAATCAATCTTTTATTTCTATTCACAACTCTTCACAGACTTGTACTTCTGGGATATTTCACGCAAATCTATCTCATCATTTTCAGAAAATAATTTTTGTATTGCTTCAGTATTTTGATCTAATTTTGTCTGTGATTGCTCTGATACTTTCACATACAGATCAATCTGTATCTACTGAAAGCATGACCTCATCTACTACTTTGAGAGCAGATACTACTCTTCTCCTAAAATTTTCATCCTGAAATACTTCCTGTTTTCCTGTTTTTTGTCTAGCTTGATTATCGTTGTTGACTATCACTCGCAATTCATCTCAAAGATCCTTACATAGTTCGAGGCATTCGATATGTCATGGGTGGATTGGATTAAAATATCCAGATGTGATGGCGATTGTTTTCATGATAAGAAATATTTATCAAGTAAATTTATTGTGAATATATAGTTTTTATAATTAAAATTCAAGCCTCATTTTTTGCATTTTTTTTGTTTTTTGGTTATAATTGAATATGTTTTATTTTTTATTTTTATGATTCATGAAAAACGGTTTAGACCATAATGATATAGAAAGCGAAAGTAAGCAATTAGATCATTGAAATGATAGTTTTGATGATGTAGAAAGACAAAATAGCCATAAAAAGATACAAGTTAAGAAGGAAAATGCAAGTAAAGAGCAACTTAATGAAGCTGAACGTTTGACTAATATTTTGAAAAGATGAGATAATGATGAAAATCTTGCAGAATTTTGGGATTTAGTCAAAAATTCTATTGAATATATTAATTATTTAAAAGATTGATGAAAGCCTAAAGACATATCTAAGGAATTAGCATTTTTAAATGATTCTCAACGCATTACACATACAAAAAAAGAATATAAATGATTATTTGAAAAAGTATGAAAGGAATTAAACCAAATAGATATTATACCAGAGATATACAACATAGATAATCAGTGATGAGATACAAAAAAAATACGTGGTTTTAGGGATAAATATAAAAAACTTTTTAAAAACATCAAAAAATTACAAAAATATGAAAAATGAGAATTTATTAATTTCCCAAATTGATTATCTTTTGAATTGTGTAAATGAAAAATAGCTTGATGAAATATTATAGATTATTATATACAGACACATGTAAAGAAAGATACGGAATACTATATAGAATATGTAGATTCCTTGCTAAATATGAGAGAATTATTTAAAAGCAAATGAATCAATATCAAATATTGACATCGCGAAACATGGCTTGCTAATAGAAAATTTATTGAAGCTTATGAAAAAATAAGAAAAGAAAGAAAGGAGAGTGAATGAAAAGCATATGAAAAATCAAACATATTAAAGGTTTTAGAGCAAACAAAACAAGCAGTAATTTTTGAAAAGGAGAAAAAAATTAAGAAAAATAAAAAAGATAATGAACAGGGAAAGAAATCTATTAATGGTCCTATAAGATTCATAAAGGAGAATACTGATTTACATGATTTTGCTACAGGAAAAGGTAAAGATTTATTCTATGAACGAGAAATGTGGCTAGATTTGGATAAATTATCTTATAATGGGAAAAATTTGAGACAAAAAAGCAATATATGAAAGGCAAAATTAAAAATACAAGAATTTTTTGTGAAGTTAAAAAAATTTTTTGCTAAAAAATAATTTTTCAAAAAGTATAGTTAATTTTGTTTAAAACATCTTGATATTAAAATAAAACTTCATAATTTTTTCTGTTGTAAGACAAATGTCTGACTTTTATATTCTATGATATTTTTCCATGAAAAAAATGTTGGCAGAATGTATCGGTACGATGGTACTAGTAGTATTTGGTTGTGGAGTCGCTGTATGGACTGGAGTAGATCCTGTAGCTACCGCATTAGCTTTTTGATTGGTTATTGTAGCTTTGGCTTATGCTATTTGACCAGTTTCAGGATGTCATGTAAATCCTGCTGTCAGTCTATGAGTATATATGACAGGATGAATGAAAGCTAAAGAATTTTGGCAGTATGTAGGTGCTCAATTTGTAGGATGAATCATATGAGCAGTATTGCTTGGTGTGATGTTTGGATGTAATTTCACTGCATTGTGAGCAAATGGATTAGCATGAGTTGATTGAAGTATTTTATTAGGATTATTAGCTGAAATTGTACTAACATTTGTATTTGTGATGGCTGTACTTTGAGCTACATCAAAAAGTGAAAATGGATCAGTAGCTGGAATCGTAATAGGTCTTGCTTTGACTTTAGTTCACTTGCTGTGACTTGGATTAACTTGAACTTCTGTAAATCCTGCTAGAAGTTTTGGTCCTGCACTATTCCAAGGTATCGCTACATGAGATGGATCATTTGCTATAGTTTGGATTTTCATAGTAGCTCCAATGATCTGAGCAGCATTAGCAGCATTATTGTTTAATTACTTCAAAAAAGCTAAGTAAATTTGAAAATACGATTGTAAAAAAGCTCAGACTAATCTGGGCTTTTTTTATTTATTGATAAATAAAATTAAATCTTTAAAAGACAAATAATATTTATCATATAAAATCTAAATCATGTTTGAACTCATGGAATTACCTTTTGAAAAGACTGCCCTTTTGCCTATCATAAATGAAGAAACTTTGGAATATCATCATTGAAAGCACCACAAAGCTTATGTAGATAAATTAAATACTCTGATCCCTGGAACTGAATTTGAATGAAAAAGTTTGGAAGAGATAATAAAGACAGCTCCTGCTGGTGCGATATTCAACAATGCTGCACAGATTTGGAATCACAATTTTTATCGAAATTGTTTGAGAGCAGCAAGAGAAAATAATGTACCAAAATGAAAATTAATGGAAGAAATTGAGAAAACATCCTGATCTTTTGATGAATTTGTGAAAAAGATTTCAGCCTCTGCCATAAATAATTTCTGATCTGGTTGGACCTGGCTCGTAAAAAATCAAGATTGAAGCTTGGAGATAATCAATACTTCAAATGCAGGTAATCCAATGACTTTGTGAAAAAAGCCATTATTGACAATAGATGTATGGGAACATGCATATTATATCCAACATAGGAATGCTAGAGCAAATTATGTCCAAAGTATTTTCAGCATAATCAACTGGGATTTTGTTGAGAAGTGTTTTGAATGATAGTAAATCATGAGGTATTTTAATTCATATCAAAATAAGCATCTCTCAGTTTGTCTATTAAGATATAATTGTTTCAATCTTTTTTATACCAAAAATCCCATCAATTATTTGTTGATTTATTTAATATATATGCACTGATTTTATGTATACTTCAAACCTCTCAATTATATTCAAGTGTTCAATCTGATAATATCTTAGCCTTAATCGCTCAATCTTTATTATACAAATAATCTCATGGGATTATTAATCAACGACTAATTAAACTTCAAAATGAGACTTTAGGTCTAGGAGTTTCTATTTTATAAATTAATATATTTTCATCTATTGGTTCTACTTTTTTTATTCTTTCATTTGCTGCTTTTATATATTTGCTTTCTCTTTCAAATCATATAAAATTTCTTTTTAATAATTTAGACACAGCTCATGTTGTTCAACTTCACATAAAAGGATCTAATACAGTATCTCACATGTTCGAAGAAGATAATATTATTCTATATAAAAGTTCTTCTGGCTTCTGTGTTGAATGTACTTTTACTCATTTTTCATCTTTTAACCTTTCGTTTCATAGACAAATTGAAATATTCCAATCACTTCTCATTTGTTTATCATCATTAAAAGCTTTCATTCATTTATAATGGAAAGTATATCTACATCATTGTCATTTACTTGCTCGAATTAAAGTTTCATGAGCATTATTAAATCTTGTTCATTTAAAATTTGGCATTGGATTAGTCTTTACTCGTATTATATCATTTAATATTCGAAATCATAAATCCTGCATAATTTTACCAACTCTAAATATATTATGATAACTTCAAATTACCCAAATAGATCATGTATCTTTTAAAATTCTTTTACATTCATTCAGCCACAATTCACAAAATTTATCATACTCACTAAAAGAGTCAAACTTGTCCCAATCATCATTTACTCAGTCAACAATTGTATCATTTGGTCTTGTTAAATCTCATTGTAATTGTAAATTATATGGAGGATCGGCAAAAATTAAATCAACAGAGTTATCGGGAAGTTTTTTTAATAACTCAATACAATCTCACTGAATGATATTATTTAAGAAACTATTCATTGTTTTTTATTTATAAAATAAATTAATTTTTTCTTTCAAATATATTCATAAATTTAAGTATTTATCTTCATCTTTATATTTTCATATTGAAATATAGTAGTTTGATAACTCTTTAAGGACATTTCAATTTTTAAATAAAACTTTAACAATTCACTCATCTCGTAGATCATCATTCATTATAAATTTTCTCATAACTGAAAAATCTATGTTAACCAATATTCATAGACTTTCTTCAGGGTTATCTTCATAATCCACTATAGGGAAATCTTGTAAAGAATTTTTTCGTTCTTTTAAAAGATTTTCTAATTCCTTCCAAGCTCCATCACCAAAAATTAAATCAAAAAAATCCTGTCAGTATAGAAGGAGTAAATTATTTCAATAAATGTTTTTCATTCTGCCAATCTCTTCTTCATAAAATTTCTTATTTTTATCTAATGATGGATCAATAAAATACATTATACAAAAAATTTTCTTATATTTGTGTCCATAAGTATCGATTATGTAATTGAGTTTTTTTTCAAAATTATCAATTTGTCACCTCTTTTTTGTTGAATCATGATCATCTCTAACTTTCTGTTCTACCATATAAATTGTACTTCAATCTTTAGAACAAAAAAGCTGATCAATATCAATTGTCTCTCAGTTATAACTAATATTATGTTTTCCTAAAATTGTATATCACTTATTTTGAGCTATTTCTTCTATAACTTCTTCAAGAGCATCTCAAAATCTAATCTCGTGTGATTGAGATAAATTTTGAAAAATTTTAGTTTTAGGCTTTGTGGGTCTAAAAAGTCAAACATACCTTCAAGGGTATTTAGCAATTTTCTCAATTAAATCTGATTTATCAGATCAAAAAACAATATTATTGAATAACTCAAAAAATCTTTCTTTTTCTATAATCATAACAAAAAAAGCGGTAGATTGTAAAGCAAATCAGGCCGCCAAAAAACATTTTCTATTTTTAAAATCAAAAAAGAGAATGATTTACGACTACCCAGATTTGCTACAATCATATGCTTTCCTTGTCTTCAAAAGAGTTTGGTCTGCAGGATAATCGCAAACCACTCTCTTATTTATGAAAACAAGCAAAAAACATATAACATATAATTGTAGCTTGTTTAATATATGAGTCCAACAAAAAAAATCAATTGAATTTCTTACAAAATTATTACTCTCTTGCAAATCAAATACAAAAGCATATAAATTTAATATTTATCAATAACCCATTTTCATGTGCTGAATTTTTGGTTATATTTGAGAGAAAGATTGTGCTGACAAAATTTTGTTACATTGATTAAAGAGATTGGAATACCGTGGATATGATTCTGCAGGACTTTTTGTTTGAGACAATTCAGGGAATACTCAGCTTGTGAAAGCAGTAGGAAAGGTCGGAAATCTAGCAGCAAAAGTACAGAGTACATTGGATCAGACGAAAAATTGGACATTTGGAATTGCTCATACTCGTTGGGCTACCCATGGATGAATTAGTGAAGAGAATACCCATCCACACCACGATATGAACAAAAATTTCTATATCGTGCACAATGGAATCATCGAAAACTATTTCATGATAAAAAAAGAATTGGAAGCGAAATGATATAAATTTTATGGAGAGACAGATAGTGAAGTAATCGCTAATTTGCTTGATGATTTGTGGACTGGGGATTTTGCTGAGACAGTGGATTTGGTAGTAAATAAAATCCGTGGAGCTTATGCTTTATTGATAATTAGCAAAAGAAATCCTGGAGAGATGATTGCTGTGAAGTTGTGAAGTCCATTGGTTTTCGCATATGATAACAAAAATAATTTTTATTTTTCATCAGATAAACAAGCATTGTCTGGATATGCTGATAAACTGATATATTTAGATGATGGGGATATCTTGCACATCAAAGACAAAAATTATCAAATCAAAGCGAACTGAATCAAGATTTCTAGAAAAATTGAGGATATGGATATAGATTCTCTGGAAGCTTCAAAATGAAATTATAAGCACTTTATGCTAAAAGAAATATCTGAACAACCTGCAATTATCAAAAGAATATGCAAATGAAGAGTAAATTTCGTAGACAAAACCATGAATGCCGAAGCTTTTCACGGGATGCAAGATGAACACTTCAAAAAAATAGTTTTTGTCGGTTGTGGGACATCGTACAATGCCTGACTTTTGGGAACATATTTCATGGAAGATTTGGCAGGATTGGAATCAGTGGCTTTTATCGCTAGTGAATATGAATATCAGCATATCAATGTAGATGATGAGACATTATTTGTTTTTATCTCTCAATCTGGAGAGACAGCTGACAGTATCTCAGTTTTGAAACTTTTAAAAAGTAGATGAGCTCATACATTTGGAATAGTAAATGTAGTATGATCGACCATTTCTCGTTTAACTGATTATGGATTATTTACCAGAGCTGGAGCTGAAATCTGAGTAGCATCGACCAAAGCATTTACAGCTCAAATCACATGTATAGTATTATTAGCACTGTTTTTGGGACAAAAAAGATGACTTAGCAAAGCAAAATATGACAAAGTTTTGTCTGAATTGGAAAGAATTCCTGCTATGATAGATGAAATTTTGGATTCAAGTGAGCAGATACAAAATGTAGCAAAAGAATTAGTCAAATACAAAGATTTCTTCTTTTTGGGAAGGCATTTCCAAGTACCAATTGCTCGTGAATCCTCATTGAAATTTAAAGAGATTACTTATCTTCACTCAGAATTTTATCCGAGTGGAGAACTAAAACATGGACCCTTGGCATTGGTGGATGAGAACTACCCTACTGTATTATTTACACCAAATGATTTATTGTTTGATAAAAATATCTCATCAATCCAAGAAATAAAAGCTAGGAAATGAATTGTAGTCACGATATCAGACAAAGATATAGCCAATTCTGATTACAATATCAAAGTAGGTACAACAATAGATGAGATGTATCCTTTTGTGACTGCTGTGGTTGGACAATTATTATCTTATTATACAGCTGATTTACTAGGCAGAGAAATAGATAAACCGAGGAATTTAGCAAAAAGCGTAACCGTAAAGTAATTCATTTGTTATATTACTATACTTGACTTTTATTGTCAATTAGTTATGTTTTTGTGACAAAAAAAACAATTCATTCACAAAAAAAAATACTATGAGTGTATTACAAGTATTTATCAGCTACACCTATTGTAATGGATGTAGTGCCCAGACAAGTAATGGTGGCTGTCGTTACGGATGGACTCCCCGCACTTGTAAACGAAACAAGTTTTAAAAAATCCGATCAAAAAAATACCAGCTTTTATCGCCGGTATTTTTTATTTTTATTTGAATCCATCAACTAGTCGATCTCGAATTTGTCTAGCATATGATTTTTTGATATATCATGAATCATTATTTTCGGTACTTTGATCGGTACTGTCAGTCATATTGTGTGTCCTCAACTCCTCTGCATCTCAATATATATCATCTAGTCCTGCATAATTTTCTTTTAATTCCGTATCTGTCGTATCATTGGAAATATTGTATGCCTCGTTGTATAAATCATAAATTGTTTTGTCTCCATCTATATAATCCGAATAACTCATATTTGTATATTTACATTTTGAATATGCATAATTTCACTGTAATTCTCCATCCATACACAATCTCAATTCTACTTTACATCCGTCATCTGTAAATCAAAGTGGAGATGCATAAGCTTTGACAAATTGTCAGTGAATCACTATATCTCACCATGGAGCTGTACAATTTAAATGTGTCTTTTCATTTAAATGGACTGTCGTTTCTGGTTTGATTGCTCCAGATTTTATATCATCATCTCGGATAGTTGTAGGAGTATTTCATTCTCCATTCATTTTTCAGTATTTATCGTATTCGGCACCATCATATTTTGCATATTTAGGATTTTGGATTATTTGTGATGACCCCTTTTGATTATACTCTTTTACCTGTACTTTTGTGTATTGATACTCTACATTTTCATTACAATATCACTGTGTATATGTACCATTTAATACTCAATCACGGCAAACTCTCTTTTGTACATTACATACATCTGGTACATCGGTCCTCTGCTGATATGCTAATACATAATCTCAATGCTGTACTACTACATTCCGTGGTGTCACACAATTTTTGGGTGTATGTGTGATATTTTCTGTAGTATCTCACACATAATCTTTGTTATCCAATGTATTTCATGAATTTGTTCAATATTTTCTCTCCAGTATCAATAATTTGTCTCTCTCGATGAGTAATGTCGTCCTCAATTCATCGATTTGTCATGATGACATACTAGAAATTCATGCTAGCCGAGCATCTTTGTCTTCATCAGATTGAATAGATTGTGAATTAACTATTAATTCAACTAATTCTGGATCTTGTTCTAGTAATTCTGATGGAATATGTAATTTACTAGCTCTCTCTCGAGATTTTTCACTTAAATTTTGCTGGATTAATTCTACATCGGCCATTCATTCCAAAGTTTCAACAGGAGTCTGTGAAGCAGTTCATGTAGAATTTTCTGGCACTACATCTTCGATAAATTTCGGTGTACGGGAGACAGTCTTCCTTTTTGATTTCTGTGAACGAGAAACTGAGATATTACTGCTTATTGATTTATCATTATTTTCAATTTTTTCAGATTTTCCTGTATTTTCGGTATTCTCAGTATTTTTTGTATTCTCTGTATTTTTAATAGTTTTATCAGTTTCTGTATTTTCATTGGTTTTAGTTGTTTCTTCTTTTTTACCAGTATAAATTGTGGTTTGCTCTGTCTTGATAGTCGTTGTGGGTTTAGCTGCATCATCTCCTGTATCCGATACATTAGGTGTTGACTCTTCATCATCTACAAACAAAAATGACCAATCTGTAGCTGACCCATGTCACTTTTCAAATAAATTATATTCATTTCCATATTCATCTACAAATACATAAGTCAGTTCAATATTTTCTATATTTGTTTTATTTCATTTTTTTGAAAATATTCACAGCAAGAAAAGGAACAAGACAACAGCTGTAATGAGTGATAATATCCATCATAAAATTCTCCTAATCATGATTATATGGGTAATAAATAAACGTTGGTTTAGTCCTATTTTCAATTATAATCAATAGCATCAAATAATGCAAATTTCTGTAAAGTTTTTGTAAATTTCACATATTTTTTTACTTTACATTTTTGATTTTTTACAAAAAAGGAGGATTATAAGCCTCCTGTTACATAATTTTTGAGCAAATCAATACCACAATCCTCTGATAATGAAAGATTGTTGGAAATATTGTAGTACTCTGGTAGTCTAAGATATGGATATCTTCGCAAGAAATCATTTTTCCCTGAAATGAGATGTGAATTGTGGGTATGAGCTACCTTGAGTTTTTTTATATCATCAGATTTTTTATCCTTGATGATAGTAATAAACAAGGTCTTTTCTATGGTAGCATTCCAATACCTACTGTCCTCAGAATCTCTACCTGTGAATTTTGCTCTGACTGTAACTTTACCATTTTTGTGGAATTTGAATTTCAGAGAGTAATTTTGTCTTGAAATAGAGATTTCCGGAGTTTTCTGCTCCTCTAGGAGGTCATCTCTCACAGTAAGTGGGACCACACTTCTCTCCTGTAAATAGAGAAGTAAACTGTTTGCTTTATTTTTTTCCATATATCATTTTGATTTTTGTTACGGTGGGTATTATATTGATTATTCTTACTTAATCAATAGATGTTGACATTTTACAATATAAACATATAAAAATGCATATAATTTATCTCATTATTATTAAATAATGGTCAATAAAATAATGAACTTTGAGGACACAAACAAAATTAATGCATTAGAAGATTTGCAATCTCTCAGTGAATCTCAAATATTTGATTTGATACAAGCAACCAATATATCTGACATCGTGAAAACCAGGACTGTATACGGTAAAAATCGTCTAAACACTATAATACAAAACAATCAAAAAGTAAAAGAAGCTCTCTTTTACATCATAAAAAACTACAAAAAAGAGAGGAAAAATAATCCAGATAAATTTGGATATATGCACTGTATGGAGGCTGCAACATTAGTCACTGAATATTGATTTGAGGAAGCAGATATAGTAGCTGCTGCATTGTTGCACGATGTATGGGAAGATATACCAAATGGTGAGCAATACTTGAAAACCACATATAATGAGAATATCGTAAATTTGGTGAAAGCTTTGACTGAAAAAGATAAGACATGAGATACCATAGAGCAGCAAAAAGCTAGCCGGAAAGAGAGAAAAATGGAAGAAATAGAAAAGGTTGCACATTTTAGTCCAAAAGTATTGGCTCTGAAATTGTGAGATCAAATCAGTAATATTGCAGAGACTGTCAGTGATTTAGAAAAATTACCAACAGAAGATAGACAAAAATATTGGGAATGATTTAATGCTGGTTATGATAAGCAAATTTGGAAATATAAGACACTAAGTGATACCATCCAAAACCGCATCCAAACTTGTGAAGAGGAATGATTATTTCAGGATGAGAATGAAAAAAATAGATTACAATCATTTGAAAATCAATTTAAATATTTGGTGGATACACTGGAAGCAATAATGAGAAAGGGATAATTACTTTTGGTTTTGTTTTCAATGAGCCTTTCAAATAATTTTAGGGAACCACCACTCCTATGGTAACAATTTTTATTTGCCTCCGGCGGGTTACTTTTGTCTGCCAGCAACAAAAGTAACCAAAAATGCCTCTCGGCTCACTTCGCAATTTCAAATAATACCTCACTTCGTTCCGGTATTAGTGAAATTCGAAGCTGAGCCGAATTACTAAACTCTTATAGGAATGTTTTATAAAACAAATTTAAAAGTCCCGCCATATAGCGGAACGATACCATGTGTAGCGTGAGACTTTAGGCTCGTGCTATTTTTTAATAATATAAAATAATACAAAAATCACTGACTATTCAATCACTCATCATCATAAGCACTCATCTCACAGGTATGCGACTACACTCTGTCATGGTGCTACTCATCGCTGATCTTCAGTATAAGAAAAATATATTTTTCAATCTTTTATATTCATCGTGCTAGAATTTGGTTCTTGTCTGTATCTGATTTTTGTGCTACATTCCAATGGTAAATTATATTCTTGACCAATCCAATGCCAATCTTTGACCGAAATTTCTCTAGTAACTAATTCTGGTTCATATTTGTCATAGCTAACATAGACTAAATTTTTTTGTACATCAATTTTGACTATATAGGCTTTTTTGTTTATATCTAGTCCTCTGCTTTGTCATATAGTGAAAAAATAGGCTCAATCATGTTCTCATACTTTCGTTCAATCCATCAAAACTATATCTCATTTTTTGATTGGTAATCTTTTTTTCAAAAAAGTCCTCATTGGTACTTTACCCACAAAGCATAGTCATTGGCTATCTGGACGATCACAGTTTGGAAGTCCTGCTTTTTTAGCTAGTTCTCTAACTTCAGGTTTTGTCATTCATCATATTGGGAAAAGTGATTTGCTGATTTGATATTGATTTAGTCATGATAGAAAATAAGTCTGATCCTTGTTGTAATCCACTCATCTGAGGAGTTTGTATAAATCACCCCCTTGCCCCCTCTTTGAAAAAGAGGGGGTAGTTGTAAGTGGAGTCCCCTCGGGATTTAGGGGTGATTCAATTCTCGCATAATGTCCTGTGGCGATTCCGTCAAATCAAGCCTCTAATGCTTTGTCCAAGAATACATCAAATTTAATCAATGTATTACACAAGATATCTGGATTTGGTGTGATACCATTTTGGTATCAATCGTAAATATATTTAATTATCTTATCTTCATATTCTTGTCTCAGATCAAAACTCAAAATATCAATTCACAAAAAGTTTGCAACCTTGATTGCTTCGTTTGCATCTTTGTAAGTAGAGCAATTTGGATTTTCTTCATCTACATAATTTTTCATAAATCATGCTACTACTTCATATCATTGTTCTTTCAACAAATAAGCAGCGACAGCACTATCCACTCCTCCGCTTAATCACACCAATATTTTTTTCATACTATGGTACTTATATTTAAGGAATAACTTTGTTATAATATAATTTTTAAGAAATTATTATCAAGTTCGATTCTATCAATTTATAACTCAATACACATCTTAATAATAATAAAATCCTTTTTACTATTTCGGGCGCTTCGCCCCTAACCCCGACCTACTTTTTTCTGACAGCTAAAAAAGTAGGCAAAAAAGCCTCTCAGCTCACTTTGCAATTTCAAATAATACCACACTTCGTTTCGGTATTAGTAAAATTCAAAGCTGAGCCGAATTTTTAGATTTTTAAAATAATACAATTAAAATATAAAAGCATCAATTTTTTCTTAAAAAGTAAAATGAACTACGATTTAATCTATTAATTTCAATTGAAAAAGAGAATAAAAAAATTATTTATAAAATATTGTACACTTTTTATTTATTCAAAATCATATATTATGAACTTAGATCAAGCCTTGAGTGAATTAAATTTAATCAAAGATAAAGTACAATTAGAAGAATTTTTCCAAAAATATTTGGGTAAAAAATGACTTTTGAACGAAGAATTTGCAAAAATGAAAGATGCAAGTCCTGAAGAGAAAAAAACTCTAGGATGAAAATTGTCTGAGATAAAGACTAGATTGACTGAAGAATACAGCAAAAAAGAAAATGAGATGTCTGTAAATGAGATTAATGAACAATTAAAACAAGATATCGTAGATATTTCCGTGACAGGTAAAAAATACAAGTGATGACATTTTAGTCTATTGGCAAAGACTAGGAAAGATTTGGAGACAATTGCAGAAAATATGTGATTTACAGTAGATTATGGACATGAAGTGGTGACAAAATACGAAAATTTTGCATCAGTAAATATCCCATTAAATCACCCTGCTACAGAGATGCACGATACGATGTATATCAATGAAAAAGATATGACATGAGAAAATTTGATATTAAGGACTCATAATAGTAGTCAGCAAGTCAGAGATATGCTGAAAATGTGAGCACCAATGAAATTAGTTTGTCCGGGTAGGGATTATAGATTTGACGATATGGATGCTCATCATGATGTCATGTTTCATCAATTAGAATGAATATATATAGACAAAAATGTTAGCATCGCTAACTTCAAAGAATGTATGCTTACACTACTTTCTGCAGTACTTGGAAGAGAAGTAGAATTAAGGTTTAGACCTTGTTATTTCCCATTTGTGGAGCCAGGATTTGAGATAGATGCTAGATATGATATAGTAGATGCCAAGACTTGAAAGACAGAAAAATCGGACCGAATGGAAATTTTGTGAGCTGGAATGATGCATCCAAATGTCTTGAGAGAATGATGAATAGATCCTGAAGTGTATACAGGATTCGCATTTGGAATTTGAATTAGTAGATTAGCAGCTGTAAGGTACTGAATTAAAGATATCAGATATTTCACAAACTGAGATTTGAGATTCGTAAAAAGTTTCTAAAAATCACCCCTGCCCCTCTTTGAAAAAGAGGGGTTTTTAAATACTAAAAGCAAGTCCCCTCCTTTTCAAGGAGGGGATTTAGGGGTGATTTATTTTAAAAAATTTATTAATTAGTCTATGCACGAACATCATCACCATCATGAAAGTACAAAATGAATCTGAACAGCTTTTTTTCTAAATTTAAGTTTTGCTATCATTGAATGAATTGGTGGATTTCGGACAAATAGTATTGCCATAATCTCGGATGCCATACATGATTTAGGAGATAGTTTAGCGATAGGTCTGGCCTATATTTTTGAAAAAATATCAAAGAAAAAAGCAAATGAAAAGTACACATATTGATATGCTAGATTTTCAATATTGGGAGCTCTGATTACTGTTTTAATTTTGATTATTGGAAGTTTTTTCATTTTAAAAAATGCAATATCCAGATTTAGCAATCCGAGTGAGATAAATTCAGTAGGAATGCTGATTTTGGCTGTGATAGGACTTGGAATAAACTGACTTGCTGCACGAAAGACAGCAAAATGAGAATGATTGAACGAAAAAGCGATAACATTACACTTATTGGAAGATGTACTTGGACGAGCGGCAATGCTAGTTTGATCTATCTTAATCTATTTCTTCCATCGAAATTTCATCGATCCTCTACTCTCGATTTGAATCTGTATATTCATACTAATTAATGCTTGTAAACTCCTGAAATGAGTCGTTGATATATTTTTGGAAAAAACTCCAGAATGAATTTCTCACGATGAGGTATTGAAAGAAATCAAAAAATTAGATGGAGTTTTGGACATTCATCATATTCATTTGTGGACATTAGATGGAAATAAAAATTATATCACAATCCATGCTCTAATTGGTAAAAAATTATCTGTACCAGAAATAATTGCTTTGAAAAAGACTATAAAAGAAGCTTTGAAAAAGCAAAACATTTCTCACTGTGTAATTGAATTTGAGTGGGAAGATGAAAATTGTGGAGAATGAGATTTCTGCGAATAGAAGTATTATTTATATAAATCTCTCATATTATACGATCATTGATCAATATGCTCACATTTTCAATCTTTTGTAACTAGATATGTTTGTGTTGAATAGTCTGGATCATCTAGTTTCATTCATCATACCCATGTTCATGATGTTCATGTCGTATATCTTGTTTTTATAATTAATCATTCTTCTCATAAATCAAAACTATCAATTGTAAATGCTGGATCTTTCGTGTTTCAATTCAAATAATATGGATGTTTATATACTTCCAAAATTTTACCTCAAATTCATAAAACCATTCATCATGCCATTTTCGGTGTCATACCAACTTGTTTACTGCAAAATTTTAATGCTCCATCTAAAAAACTATCGATTCTTGACTTTACTCGTTCTGCTGTCTCTTTTTCTTTATATACATCATAATCATACAATATACTATCCTTTAGTTTTTTTCACTCTGTATCTATTATGTTTTTTAAATTTTCTTCTGTTAATTCAATATCGTTATAATTATCATCTATTTCCAATACTGGTTTTCCATCCATTTTATTTTTTTTTCGCTGAGTTATTCTTTCTCTATTTTTCTTCACTATATCTTTTATCCCAAAGTCACCTCAATAACATGAATTATATGATTTATAAGTATCATCACCATGAGGATTATCATACCATATTCATATTGTACTATTTATTCATTTTTTATTTGCTTCATCTATTAATCACTTTATTAAATCATGATGTTTTGAAGTTCAGCTACACAACCAAAAATCAATTGTAACTGTACAACCTTCTTTTAATCATCATGTTTTTTGTATGGCTTCTAATTCTTTTTGTAATCTTTCTTCTGACTCGGTGCTACCATTACAAAATAATTCATAGCTTTGTCTTTCTTTTAATCATCATATTTTCTCGAACACTTCTGGATACCATGCCCAATACGGATAAGAATCAGCTTTCCAAAGATTATCTACCTTTATTCATCAACCATCTACAACTGATTGAATAAATTTTTCATAACTACCATCATTCATTGTCTTTATTTTTTCTACAAAACGCTCGCCGTTATCAATATCTCAATAATAGATAAATCAATATTGACTTATAATATTACATATCTCATCGATGGTTTTCCCATCATATAATTCATTTTCCCATTTTCATCTAAGCCAATCTATCCATTCATTTTTACTTTTCATTTCTTCTATTATTTTCTCCATTTCAGCATCATGATTTCGGTCTAAACATTTTTCACTTTCATAAAAATCTTTTATATATTTTAATTTTTCTTCCAAAATTTGTCTTTTTTCTGGATCTTTTTCATCCTTCAATTGTCTTTCAATTTCCTTTATTTGAAAATTTTTTACATATATAACCCTATACTCCCTATCATCATAATAATCACCATTATCAAATTTTGCTACAGCATTTTGTCGAAATCATTCATGAAGTTCTTCATATAATTTACTTAGCTTAACCTCCTTTTCTTCATCTGATAATGATTCATCATGTTGTATTTTATCGCTTTCCTCATTAATTCTCTTACGTTTATTTTTAAGGACTCCAGCAAGTTTACTACGATATTCTTTTACCGTTAATAATCCTTCTGGTTTTTGAACTTTGTTTTCTGCAATTTTTCTTTCAGATTCTTTTGCCATTTTTTATTTAGTTATGATGTAAAAGTTTTATCTAGAATAGATTATATTCATAAATAAAAATTTGTCAAAATTTTCAGCACTTTTTTGTCACAAAATGAATTTTGATTCGTATGCTATAATAGATACAGTATTTATTTCAAGAAGATTTATTTAATGCATTTAGTTATTTGCTATAGAACACCTGCATTCGTGATTCCATGCCAATTATCATGGGATGAGGTTTTCCGTAGCAAAAATATTTCTGAATGTTAATACAGTAAAAAGTTAAGATAAAAAATAATATTAAGCTATGGAAAACCAATCAGAACTTCCATAGCTTTTTATTTTTAATTCATTATTTATTTAAATGTCTTTATCAGTAAAAAATATCAAAATGTTAGAGGTTAAAAATGTAAAAAAGGATTTCTCCAGGAGAATCAAAAGTGGAAGATGGATGAAAGACCTTTTTGCTCCAAAGTATGAGAAATTTCATGCATTGAAGTGAATCTCATTTAAAATTGAACAATGAGAAAAAGTAGCATTTATCTGACCAAATGGAGCCGGAAAATCTACAACGATTAAAGCAATTTTGGGAATATTACACTATGACGGTGGAACAATCAAAATTTTTGATAAAGACCCAATGTCTCAGAGAGAAGAAATTGCAAAGCAAACAGCATCAGTTTTTGGTCAAAGGAGTCAACTACTCTATCATCTACCATTGATTGATAGCTTCAACTTCTTTAGAATTATGTATGACATCCCAAAAGACAAATTTGAAGAGAGATTACAGCACTTTTCAGAAAAATTTGGATTAAAAGAGTTTTTGGATCAACCAGTTAGGAAATTGAGTCTTGGACAAAGGATGAAATGAGAAATTGTAGCATCACTACTTCATGAGCCAAAAGCAATCTTTTTGGATGAGCCTACTGTTTGATTGGATATCATTGCAAAGAAAGTCTTGTATGAAATATTGAATGATATCAACAAAAAAGAAAATGTAACAATCTTTTTGACTTCACACGACTTGAATGATATAGAAAATCTATGTAATAGAGCAATTATAATCAATAGATGAGATATTTTGTATGATGGACAACTTGATGACCTCATGGCTACTCATGCAAACAAGAAATTTATCAGGTATAAAGCAAAAGATACATTACAATGGGAAGAAATAGTAATAGAAAATGATCCAAAGATAGTGCAAAAGACATTGAAGTATTTATTTGAAAATAAAGATGTAGAAGATGTCAAAGTAGAAAATGTACCATTGGAAGATGTGATTGAAGAATTCTATAAGTAGGAAAATAGCTCCCCCTCGGGGAGCTCCATCCCGATCTATCGGGAGGGTGAGGGGGTAACCCCCTCCGCCCTTCGGGCCCTCCTCCCCAAGGGGAGGAACTTTATGTCTAACATATAACCATGAAAAAGTATTTACAGTTTTTAAAATATGCTTTTAAGGAGCAACGGCAATACAAGACAAATTTTTTTGCTAGTGTAGCTACTATGATATTCAATGATGCTTGTTTTTGTATAATATTTATATTATTTTTGTGATACTTCACTTGAACAGGATTAACATTTTGAAATTTTTTAGTCTTATTTAGTGCGTCTTGTATATGATATTGAGTAGTACATGGTTTATTTTTCAATATTGGTAGATTACCAGATATTATAGAACAATGAAAATTAGATTATTATCTCAGTTTCCCATTGAAACCACTTTATTTTTTATCTTGTTCCAAGGTATGAATTATGGATCTTTGAGATATTGTATTTGGACTAGTTTGTCTGACAATATACGCTTTTGGATTTACAGATAATTCACGAATTGTATTACTAAAGTGATTGGGGCTACTAATATTAACATCAATTATCATATTGTGACTATATATATTGGTTTGAAGTGTCTCATTTTGGGTACAAAAATGATCGAAAATACAAGACTTGTTTAATAGTACGTTTGTATCATTCTCTCAATATCCACCTGATATTTATGAGGGGAACAAAATAGTATATATATTCATGTGCCTATTATTGTTTCCATGAGTAATATTACCATACAAGATGATGATATGAACTGCGACATTGTGACAATGGAGTATCATGATATGATTTGCAATACTTATACCTGCGATATGAATATTTGTATTCAAAAGATGATTAAAAAAATATTCTAGTGGAAATTTAGTCCACCAAATGTAAAAATCATCCCCTGCCCCTTCTTTGAAAAAGAAGGGGTGTTACAGCAAGCAATTCCCCTCTTTTTCAAAGAGGGGTTAGGGGTGATTTATTTAATAATTAATCTACTAAAATGCTGAAATACATAAAAATATGATTTTACTTCCTCAAAGAGGTATTTTACTATGCATATATGTTGTTAATCGATAATATACATTTGCTTGTATTTGTATTTATCATACCAATGCTTGTGACATTTGGAGCAAAAGCAAAATGAGTCGATACCATCTCATGAATCGAAATATGAATGTATGCTTGGTATATATTCGTAGCAGAATTAATTATGACAAATCGGAGAGATAAAAATATGATTGATGAAATCAAATGATGATCAATAGTAACATATCTGAATAAGCCTATCTCGTTCATCTGATATTATTTTTCTCAATGATTCTTCAAAAATTTATTAAATATAGGGATTGTCTGAATTTGAGCATGAATTGTGGTTTTCCTATTTTTAGGGAAATTCCCATGGTTTGGAATCTGAAATTTTGCTTTATTTTTGATAACCATGATGATAGGAATATGTATGCTGTCATTGGTATCATTGATAATAGCATTATTAGCATTCATATTGGAAGATAGTTCATTTATCAGACTTTTGATAAATAAATTGTATTTCATCTTTGGTTGAGTGTTTTTCCCTGTAGATATTTATCCTGTATGGATGCAAAGCATATCAAAATTTATGCCTTTTCAATACTATGTATACTGACCAGCTAAATTTTTCACGACAGGAGATATAAGCTTCTTGTGGTCGTACTTACCATACCAGATTATGTGGCTTGTACTATTGGTTGTGATTGTGAAGTTGATCTATAGGAAAATGCTCAGAAATGTGGAAATAAATGGTGGATAAACATTTATCATTGCTTACGATGTGTTATCCCTCCTTGCGGGACTCCTTTTAGTCGCTTTTATCCACTCCAAAAGTAACCAATCCTGCTGATCCCGCTGAAGACGGGACTCGCTTCGCTTGAGCCCCGGATGCCCTTCGGTCAAACAGCTAGGCACAAAATTTCAGCATTCTGTTCCGCTTGGTATATTACGAACAGCTACAAAGCTCACTCCCTAATAGGGTCGCTCGCTTACATTCTCATAAGAAATCAACTAATGGACTCATATTCACACAATGAAATTTTGTGTTGCATCATAAAGCCTATATTAACTATTTTGTTTGACTTTATAAAAATTTTTCATATAAGGACATTAGATAGTTGGTTGTTTTATTGTATAATTACTATAAATATGAAAAAATTTGGGCTTTTGGTATTAGCGACAATACCTGCATTAATCATCGCTGGATGTACTACATGATGAACCAAGTATGATTGTCCTGCATGATCAGAATATTGGGAAAATACTTATGACAATGGAAAATTGGAATCTCAAGGATGTTTTGAAATTGAATCTGATGTAATGCAATGACACTGGATATACTATTTTGAAAATGGATGAAAGGATATGGAATGAGATATAGTTGATGATTTAGCTCAGTGAGTATGGAAATTTTATGATGAATGAGGAAATAATATAGTAGTAATGGAATGAACTTACAAAGATGATGAAGAAGATGGTAAATGGACATACTACGATGATGATGGAGAATATCTCTGTGCTGAGACATATGAAAAATGAGAACTAATAGATGAATGAGATTGTGAATATAATGAAGAAATTGATGATGAAGAAATTGATGAAAAATATGAGGAAGAAAACACTGAAGAAGAATACGATGAAAAAGATGATATTGAATAATTAAATATCAAACAATATAAAACTCCCATTTAGACTGGGAGTTTTTTTATTATTCTCATAATTCAGATTCTGCAAATTTCTTGTCAAATAGTGTAATTGGTTTGACAATGTATGGACTAACCAATAATCATATGAGTGCGAATAATCAGAAAAATCAGAGTAATATAGCCAAATTAGCATAAAAAATCTGTGGAACTACTCATCATATAGCTTCCCTCATGGCTTTTATAGCATAAGTAAATGGGAGATATGGATTTATTGCTTGGAAAAATGGATCAGACATTTCTACTGGGAAAGTTCCTCCAGATCATGAAAGTTGGAGTACCAAAAATACAATCAAAAGAGCCTTCCCTGCATTTCAAAAAGTATATACACAAGCAAATGCTATCATAGAAAATACAATTGAACAAATTATTGTCGTAAGGATAAATGCTCAAAAATTATGCACATATACTCATAATATCACGACTTCTCAAAGTGATACAATCAATCACTGAGCGATAGAAATAGTCAAAAAGAACAACCATTTTCCAAAAAATTTTTCTGCTTCCTTACAATGTAAAAAAGGCTCTTTCACTCTAGTAGTAAACAATGCCATCATCAATAGTCCTCCTACCCAAATTGCTAGTACTGTGAAAAATGGAGCCATAGCAGATCAATAATTTGGGATAGAAAAAAGCTTGTGTTCCACAAGCTCTATAGGTGCACTAAAAAATTCTGCTATACTTGATGGATCCAGCAATGCTATATCCAAAAATTTACTGATAACTCAATCATTTTTGATAGCCTGTAGACCGTCATCTATCTGTGAAATATTTGATTGAATAGATGGTAATCATTTTTTGAGATCTTCTAATCTATCAATAGTAGTATCTAGGACGTCCATACCAGAATTAATATCTTGCTGTACTGTAGGTATGTCACCTTCCAAATCATCCAAAATTTCTGTTCATTTTGCTGATACATTGTACAATTGATCCAGTACATTTTGAAATTCTGGAATCAGTACTCTATCAAGATCATTTGATATACTATCAAAATCTCTGCTTATATTTGATAAATTATTTTGGATACTCTTTTTGGTAGATTTAAGATCATTTACATCTTTTTGTATATCTGCTAATGTTTTGTCCAATTTATTCAATTCTGATTCTATTGATTCATACTTTGATAATATCTGGTCAATTGGTCATATCGCTACAGTTACAAATGGATATTGTGTAGATAAATCTTGTAATTTTGCTTTTATTCATGTCAATACTGATATATTTTGTGCTACTTTATCCCTCAACTTTGAGATATCTCATGTAATTACATTGATACCACTATAAATTTCTGCTTTATTTCTTTCTGGTATTGCCATCAAATCTGAAACACTTTTGTTTATTTTATTGTAATTTGATCTAGCAGTAGATAGATCTTCTTTGATAGTTTTGGGTGCATTGCTGAGGAATTTGGAGGTATCTTGAGTCAAATCCATAGTATCTGTCAATAATTCTCTACCATCATCTATAGAATCATACACATTGGGGATTTTTCAATTGATAGTCTGTAGTCTATCTCTACTCTTGTATGCAGCATCCAATGCTCAATCTACCCACCCATCCAATTCATACACATTATTTTTGATATTATGCACTACATCAATAAATTCATAGATATTTCTCTGATCGCCTTTTACAAATAATCAAATCTCATTCATCTTGGACATGACTACTTCATCTACAGTACGGATAAACTGTTTCTCTATATTCTCTTTGATCGTAGAAGTTCATTTATCTGTAATTTTTGGCACAATAGCATTTATCTTTTCATTTACAGTATAGTCCAATACTGGATTTTGGGGCTCTTCATCCAAAAATGTGATAAATTTTTGTGAAAATCATGATTCAATCACGATATTTGCATAATACTTTCATAATCTAGTCCCCTCTTGTGCTACATCTTCATCTACAAATACTCGTCATATATTATCGTTTTCTTTTAACTCATCTACTATCTCTTTTCCAATATTGATATAATTTCACTCAAATACTACTCATTCATCGTTGTTTACTACTGCTACTTTGAGTCATTTTGTATTTCAATATGGATCTCGTGATGATTTTAGGTAAAATCGTGCATACAGAGATGGTAATACACATATTGCGATGATTATCACTACTGCAACTCGATTTGTAAATACTTTTTTTAGGTCTGCAAAATAAATTTTAAATATATTTTTCATTTGTATTTCATAACTAATAAATTAATGGCGGACAAACGACAATATTCTGTCTTTTATCTCTTGCAATATCGTGATATGTTTATCATTTATTGATAGCAAATGCAAGTCCCAGAGATTTTGTAATTTTAGCAATTTTTCTGGTGGAATTTGTAAAGCTACTGCTATACGTAGAGCTGTCTTTGGCGATAGATTTCTCCTTCAATTTAATATATCATTGACTTCTGAAATAGGTAATCATATCAACTTGGCAAATTCGGTCTGAGATCGTCATTTTTTCTCAATTTGCTCTTTGATAAACTTTCATGGATGAAATATTTTTTCCAATTGGTTCATAGAAAAACAATTATTGATATAAAAAGGATATCACTATTGGGATAGTATAGTCATTTAAAAATTTTATTCAATATTTTACACAAAATTTGTGTAAAATTTTTATTTTAAAAAACATTATCATAAAAAATCCCAAGAACTTAATCTTAGAATTTCTCTATTGTGAACTCCTTTTTTAAAGGAGCTTTTACAAACCCCTCCTAACCTCCCCTTATCAGGGGAGGAAACGAAATAGGTAAGTCCCCCTGATAAGGGGGATTGAGGGGGTTTGCAACATTGTTTTATATCCTCCACACCTACTAAACTCGGTCACAGCACTTCGTGGTCTCCCACCTTTAAATAAAGGAGGACAACCTATACAAAAAAATCCCTACACTGCAGAATTGCAGGGTAGGGATTTTGCTAGTGACTAGCGACTAGTGACTATCTTATAATTTTCTCTTAACTTTGATTCTTCACATATTATCTATTTCTTTGATTACTACTGTCATGGTCTGTCAGATCTGGAAATGCTTTGATAATCAGTCTGTGATTTTTTGTCATAAATCTGAGATATGGAGAAGTCATTTCTTTCCTTTTGGTAAGTCAACAAATAATCCATAATCTTCAATTCTAGTAATATTTGCTTCGTATACTTGTCCTACTTCCAAATCTAATGCTATATCGCGGATTAATTTCTCTGCTTTTTCTATCATAGCTTGATCTGAATGAGTCAAGTAGCATGTACCATCATCTTCAAAATCAATCTTGATATTGTCACATTGCTCGATGATTTTGTTGATTACTTCTCATCATTTTCCAATTACTTCTTTTACTTTGTCTGGATTTATCTGGAATACTTTTATCTTTGGAGCAAATTCTTTTACTTGTTTCCTTGGCTCTGGCATAGCTTCTAGCATTACTCACATGATTTCTTTGTATCATTGGATAGCTCTAGTGATAGTCTCGTGAACTATATCCATAGTCAATCATTTCAATTTAGTATCAAGTTGGATAGCTGTAACTCCATCTACTGTACCAGCTACTTTGAAATCCATATCTCATGTGAAGTCCTCTACTCATTGTAAATCGTTTAAGACTAAGTGTTTTGTGATATTATCTCTATCTGTATTGTAAGTCATAAGTCACATAGCGATACCAGCAACTGGTTTTTTGATAGGTACTCATGCATCCATCAATGCCAAGCATGAAGAACAAACAGATCCCATTGATGTAGATCATCCAGAACTCAAACATTCTGATACAGATCTCACTGAATATGGGAATTCTAATGATGTAGGCATCACAGGTATCAAAGCTTTTTCAGCTAATTTTCCATGTCAGATTTCTCTCCTGTTTTGTCATCTTGTTCATTTAGCTTCTCATGTACTAAATGGAGGGAAATTGTAATGATGGAAATATTTTTGAGATACGTTATCATTTTCCATATCATCATATACTAGGTAATCTGTAGGTCAACCTAATGTAACTGTATTTTCTACTTGAGTATCTCATCTTCGGAATAATCCACAACCATGAACTCTAGGTAAATTATCTACTTCACAGTACAAAGGCCTAATATCCAATGGAGTCCTTCCATCAATTCTGATTCCTGTCTCCAATGTCCTCTCTCTGATGAAATGTTTTACATAATCAAAGAAAGCCATCTTTACTCTATTTACTGTGTATTCTTCATTTTCTGGATCATCTATGTACTCTTGTAATTTTTCTACACATTCTCTCTCATAATCTGCAAACATAGTGTTGAAAGGTACTTTTGTGTGTCATGTCATAGCATCCAATCTATCTGGTGTGATGATCTTTGCTATCTCATCTTCTATGATTTGAGATGGTTTGTTGTAGTAAACCTCTGGTGTAGGTATTTCTAATTTTTTCAAAAATTCTAACTGAATATCACAAGATTTATCAATCTCTTTTTGTGCTAAGACAAAAGCTTCTTTCAATAAATCTTCTGGGATTTCTTTTGATCCGCATTCAATCATATTGATAGAACCTCTCTTTCATGCAACTAATAAATTTAAGATTCATTCTTCAATTTGCTGCTTAGTAGGATTTACTATAAATTGTCCGTCTTTGTATCCCAATTGTACTGCTCAAACTGGTCCATCAAATGGGATTCAAGCAGCCATAATTGCTACTGATGATCCAATGATTGTCATCACATCCAATTCAATTTCGTGATCCAATGCCATTGGTGTAAGTGAGATTACTACATCATTTACGAGTCATTTTGGAAACATTGGTCTCAATGCTCTATCTGCCATCCTACAGTACAATATAGCACTTTCAGAAGGTTTTCACTCTCTCCTCCTATAAACTGCTCATGCTATCCTACCTGCTGCAGAGTAACTCTCCCTAAAATCAATAAGAAGAGGCAAGAAATCTGAATCCAAATTTGGATCTTTGGACATACATACAGTATTGAGGATTACATTGTCCCCATACTGAAATCTGACACTACTGTCAGCTTGTGGTGCTAATTTTCATGTCTCAAATGAAATTTTTCTACCAGCCCACTCAGACGAATATTCAATCGTCTTCACTTCTCTTTTGTAAACTGTCATTTCAAAAAAATAAAATGTAAAAATACGGAAATTTGTCGTAGAAAACTAGAAACTTAAAAAAACAGTCGGCAGTCTACAGTCTATTGTCTGCAGCTTTGTATATAGTCACTGTCGACTGACGACTAGTGACCAACGACTTCTTTTTTAAGTACCTAAATCTCCTACAAACAAAAATCTAAAATGGAGTATAAGAATCTCAAAACAAAAATCAAAATTTTTTTGAATAAAATGTTATTTTTGAATTAAATTTTTTAGAAAAAAAAAGAAGCAGACAATTCTGCTTCTAAATTCTCCAAAATAAAGATCTAATTTATGTAATATCTCAGGAGTTGCTTTTAAAACTCAACTGAAATGGATTTTTAAAGCTTTTTATCGGATAGAAATAAATTCTATTGAACTAATACTGAGATAAATCCAATAATCCTTTTTGGATTAAGAACAACATTAGTAGCAATTAAAAACTGAAATACCCGTAGCATCGTTTCCTAGACATTGCCATCATGATAATTTAATATTCCATAATAGCCGATAATTTGACAATAGTAGATTTTGCTATCATGATTATCACTATTTTAGAGCGAAATATCAAATAAAAGAACACCACAACAGATAACTAGGACTGCATTCCTCAGCACCAAAAGACATTTAATCTTTTAGCTCCAAATTCCAAGGAATTGTGGAAGGAAGCTAACTTTAATCACTGCTCCTATGCCAATCCAATGGAGGAAAAGCAAAGAAATTAATCAATTATGTTTTATTCATAAAGGATAGTATAGGATGATTTGCACATCCAGCAATGAATTTAAAGTAAATGGTGAATATCGCAACATACATAAATTATTTTAATGATCTCATTTTGTTTCACCAAGAATTTCTTCTTCTTTCTTGATGACAGTTATAATTATAATCAGAAATTTTTATTTGTCAAATTTTTGGACACTTTTTTACTATTTATTTTATTAGTTCTGACCTAACATTTCTAGAATAAACTAAAAAAGTCGACTTTTTTTTTGATTTTTTATCCATTTTTTTTGATTTTTTTATTTTTTTAAATATAATTGAGCTGATCGATGAGAACCAAATTTAATTTACTAATATAAATCATGGAAAAATACAACAGCAATTGCTATGGTTTTGTGTATGCAGGACTCGTAAATAGCGAAGATGAGTTTTTCAAGTGACGTGAAGATTTAAAATTATGAAAAGTAATCAAGAAATGAAGTATCAGCGACTGTGTAGAAAATACTTCAGATGAGATAATGGAAGTTTTTGATTTCAGCCATAAGCATATTTCTGTGATTGAATTATTTGATTGAGATGGTATGAGTCAGCATGTTGCATTTCTCACACAGGATAACAAAATTTATGACCAGGATGGACCTGATGGAGATATACGTAATGGGAATATCACCTTAGATACTCTATTACTAGAGTATGTAGATAAATTTACTGCTCATGAATTAGGGAAATTATCTTTTGAAATTCATGAATTAAATGAAGAACAAGAAAAAAATGTGGAAAATTTCATAAATAATTTATAATTTTTTATTTCATCTTGAAAATTTAATTAAAAAAATAAATAATCAGTCTCACTAAAAATGGAAGATTGGCCGAGTGGTTGAAGGCGCACGTCTCGAACACGTGTATCCGTTTGTGCGGATCTAGGGTTCGAATCCCTAATCTTCCGTTTTTTTCTATTGAAATTTATCACAAAAATATTTAAATAGTCTCATTGATATTTTTTATCCTTGCAAAAAGTGAAATGGAAAAAAAAGTGGTAGAAAATAATCCTACTTTGAAAAAGGTATGAATCGTATTCACCTTTTTATCACTTGGAATGGTTGCTTTGTGGTTTTTTTGTAATGTTATTTTGAAAGTGACATGAGTTGCTGAACCAGGTACATTAGCATCAGTAATTGCAAATTTTGTTAGTTGGGTGCTAGGATTATTTTGCTTTTTAGGTGCCATCATGTTTATCCCTGGTATAATTATGCGAATAATTTGAGCACAAAAAAAAGAAATTACAGATAATAAGGAATTATAAAACTTCTATATTGAAATAAGTAAAATTTTTGATATAAGGATAATAGTATTTTATTATGTTTTTTTATGTTATGGCAAAAATTACAAGTAGAGCTGAAAATTACAGTGAATGGTACAATCAATTGGTACAACAAGCAGAAATGGCTGAAAATTCTAGTGTCAGATGATGTATGGTTATTAAACCATATGGTTTTTCAATTTGGGAAAATATAAAAGACACTTTGGATAAAATGTTTAAAAACACATGACACCAAAATGCTTGTTTCCCGTTATTAATACCAAAATCTTTTTTTAGTAAAGAAGCTAGTCATGTAGCATGATTTGCAAAGGAATGTGCTGTAGTGACACATTACAGACTAAAAAATGATCCAAATTGAAAATGAATTATCGTAGATCCAGAAGCTAAATTGGAAGAAGAATTAATTATCAGACCTACCAGTGAAACTATTATCTGGGATAGTTACAAAAGATGGATAAATAGTTACCGTGATTTACCAATACTTGTAAATCAGTGGGCAAATGTTATGAGATGGGAAATGAGGACAAGAATGTTTTTGAGGACTGCTGAAATATTTTGGCAAGAATGACATACCGCTCATGCTACTGCTGAGGAGGCTAATGAAGAAGCGTTAAGAATGCTTGATGTCTACAGAGATTTCGCTGAAAACTTTTTGGCAATATCACCTGTAACATGAAAAAAACCTGCTCATGATAGATTTGCTTGAGCTGTAGAGACATATACTTACGAGCCTATGATGCAAGATTTCAAAGCATTACAAGCATGAACATCACACTTTTTGTGACAAGCATTTGGAAAAGCATTTGATGTAAAATTCACAAATCAAAATAATGAATTGGAATATGTACGATGAACATCATGGTGATGTAGTACTAGGATGGTCGGATGAATAATTATGGCTCATGGTGATGACAATGGATTAGTTTTACCTCCTCTACTGGCTCCATATCACGTAGCTATAGTACCAATTTTCAAAACTCAAGAAGATTTGGACGATATCATGAATTATCTAAAACCATTAATTGATAAGATGGATAATGCAAGTTTAGATGCACATTCAAAATATATAAAAGATTCTATAAAAGTTAAATATAAAATTGATAGCGACACACAAAAGACTCCTGGACGAAAGTTCAGTGAATATGAGATGAAATGATTCCCATTGAGAGTGACAGTATGAAAAAGAGATTTAGAAAACTGACAAGTAGAAGTATTCAATAGAATCACAGAAGAAAAAACTATGATGAAATTGGAGGATTTAGTTGAAAATTTAGAAAATATCTTATTAAAACAACAAAAAGATTTGTATGAAAAAAATAAAGCATTTAGAGAAGCTAATACATATTATGTAAATAGTTATGATGAATTTAAAGATAAAATAGAAAAATGATTTATTTTTGCTCATTGGGATTGAACAGCAGAAACAGCAGAAAAAATCCAGGAAGAAACAAAAGCTACGATTAGATGTATTCCAAACGAATGATTTGTAAAGCAAAACGATGAATGAGTGGATATGATCAGCTGAAAACCAAGTCTGTGAAGAGTATTATTTGCAAAAAGCTACTAAATTAATTAAGAATTAATAATTAAAAATGAATAATGTAGGAAACGAAAAAAAATCATTAATTATTAATTCTTCATTCTTAATTCTTCATTATTTAAATTATGGAAAATCTAAAATTAATCAGGCCTACAATAGAATACAAAGATCAGGTGCTTGAAACTGTGCAAGAATTTGAAGATAATAATTCTAATATGTATTGAGTATCTTGATTAAAAAAATTTTTGGATAATTATGAATGATGGCTAGAATATTTAGAAAAAAATGAGCATAAGGAAACGGTTGGTGAATGATATGTACCTGGAATACAATATATTTCAATCCGTGAAGGTGATGATAGACTGATATGATTTATCAATACAAGACTTGAATTAAATGATGCACTACTCTTTCACTGAGGTCATATCGGCTATGCAATCCGCCCAAGCGAAAGGAGAAAAAATTATGCAGTTGCACAATTATTTTCTGTCTTGGATTTATATGATAATCTATGAGTAGAAAAAGTATTATTAACCTGTGATAAATCAAATATCTGATCAGCAAGAACTATCCAAAGATGTGGATGAATATTGGAAAATGAAGTGATTGACCCTACAGATTGAGAAACACTTCAAAGATATTGGATTGATGTGAAAAAAGGGATAGATTCTGGGAAAGAATTTTGTGGGGATAAGTGAATTGACGTAAAAATACAATAATTCAAATTTTTATGTACAAAAAAACCGAGTGATTCAGCAACCATTCGGATTTTTTGCAGATCTGCATTAATATTTCTATCTCATACTCAATACTTGATTTGATGAGATAATTGAATTTACATATTCAGTTTGCGCATTTGCTAATTTAATTTGAGAATTAGCAAACAACAATACGATAACTGAAACATAAACCAATACAGCAAAACAAGCAATGTCTCTGATTAATTTTTCCTTTTTTGTTCTTTCGGATTCTTTTTTGAAAAGAGGCAGCTTTTTTTCTTTTTTTGTTTCTTTTGTCATTTTTATTATGATTAAGATATAAATGTATTTATATTATATATATTTTTTCTAAATTTGTCAAATTTTTGAAGACTTTTTTTATAAGAAAGGAAAAACAGCACAAGATATGTGGTAACTCATGCTGTTTTTTAAGTAATTATGAATAAAAATATTTTTGAAATAAATTATATATTACATATTGCATATCGTTTATCCCCTACTCTATGCTTCCACTCTGACCTACCATCGTAATGACTTGCATCCCAAAAATTTCCATTTTCTCAATATTGTTCTATTAATTTATCATTATCAAACAATGATACATTTAATTGGCATATCAAGTATCATGAATTATATGGCTCATCATCGAAACGGATTGAAATCCCATCTTTTATCGATAATTTTCAATCATCTATCAATTGCTGTAATTTTTCATTCATCCATCTCATCAAAAACCTACTATCTTTCTTTCAAGGGAAATGCACGATTTCATTTTTACTTCAATCTATTGAATCAAATATAGCTTTTGATGCTCTCGCAGTAAATTTATCCAATTTTTGAGTATTTCATTCAGTAACCGCAATATTCTCATCACACTCAATAAAATTGTTTTTTTCAGACATAATAAAACTTTATCAAAATAAACGATGATTATTATATTGATTTCATATGTTATGTCAATATTTATTGAGTACCAATATTATATATGAGAAATTTAGTGATTTTTAGTATAAAATCTAACTTCTTCACTTGGCAAAAGCTCTACAGTAGTTCCGTTTGCCAAAGCTGCTGCATTTGCTTCCTCGGTATCTATATGTGTATCTAGTTTTGAAGTATCTGTCACACGGATTACTACCTCATCAAAAATTGTAGCCCTCTCTCCTCCACACTTAATCCTGACTATTTGATTATTTTGTACTCAGTGTTCTTCGGCATCAGAAGGTAGCATATGAATATGTCTTTTGGCGATAATAACTCATGAATCCAAAGTGATTGTTTTTCAATTTGCTTCTACATCTATTCATGGAGTTCATTCCAAATCTCCAGATAATCTGATAGGAGCCATCACTCAAAGTTTGAATTGATCTGCTGTCAAAATTTCAACTTGAGTCTGTGGTCTATATGGTCACAAAATTCTGACTTTCTCAATTTGTCATTTTGGTCATTTCAAAATCACACATTCAGCAGCTGCAAATTGTCATGGCTGAGAGAGATCTTTTATCGGAGTTAATTGAAATCATTCTCAAAATAAAGCTTCAGCATCTGCTTTTGAAAGGTGAATGTGTCTATTTGATACTCAAAGTGGAATTATATCCATGATAATTAATAATTAAGAATTAAAAATTTAAAGATTGTCTCCCTTTTTAAAGGGAGAAGTCCGAAGGACAGAGGAATTTAAAAATCCCCACCCCTCAGCTAGCTGAGCAAGCTTCGGGGAGCCCCTTTAAAAAGGGGCACACTAAGATGATATATATCCAAATTAACTTTTTATTCAATAGAAGTTATTTAGTTATTTTTCTAAAAAATATAGTTTCTACACGACCTAATTCATCCACTTTCTCATCGCATTTTTCAAATCAATATTTCTCATATAATCATTTATGGTCCGATACTATGTATAATTTTTCAAAATTCAAAGTCCTAGCATACTTTTCGACTTCATTAATCATTTGTTCACTAAGCCTTTTTCAGCGGTAATTTTCATCTATAAACATGAATCAAACAAATGGAGAATAATCACAGTCTGGTATTCAATCCTCTTTTGTAAAAGTACAAAATCAAATAATTTGCTCATTTTCAATTGACACGAATATTCTCTCCCAATCCAAAAATGTATTCTCATTCATCTTTTGAGCTAAAATTGGTCAAGCTTCTCGAGGGCAATCCTCACAATATGGAATTAGGATGTCTCGTAATTTGTCGTCCTTTGTTATTGATTTTACTTGCATATTTGTAAGATAATGATACATTATAAATACATATAAAACACTACAAAATACTAAATATTTTTACTAATAAATCAAATTTATGTGGCAAGCTATTGAAAATACATATACATATCACGAGATACCACAATCAAAGTGAATAATTATCTTTGTCCATTGACTCACAAGTGATCAAAACGAAGAGATGTTTGTCCAATGAGACAAAGTTTTTAATAAAAATTGATACTCTACGATAAGATTTGATCTTTATTGAGATTTACCTGGAGAAAGAAAATTAGATGAAGTCTGCTTACAAGATAATATCGATGATATAAATGGTGTTATAGATTTTTGTAAAGAGAAATGACACAAAAGGATATTCTTAGTCGGACACAGCTATGGATGAATAGCAAATCTGTATGCAAATCATGATAGTATTTCCTGAATTTTGATGCGAGATTCCTCCATTGGTTGAAAAAACTTACTCTGTGATGTCTATCTAGATGAAAACTGAAAGCATTATATCGATTGGTGAGACGGATATAGGCATTATATTGGTGAAAAATTATACCAAGACTTTTTAATTCCATCAGAAGAATTTTTGCAAAAAATATCAGAAATAAAAGTTCCAATCAAAATAATTTGAGCCGAAAATTGATTATGAGAAACTGCTAAAAAATACTATGAATATGCTAATGAGCCAAAAGAAATAATTATTATTCCATGAGCTTATCATAGATTTTTGGGATGATGAATGAATGAATTATTGAAAGAAAGTCTGAAGTGGGTTGAATGAATAAATTTAATATTACAATAAAAATGATTAAAAAACTATGATTAAAATTTTTATGGCCTTTTTATACAAAAAGCATTATTTCTAGCTTATCAAAGCTAATAGTACCTTTTTATGTTATTTACTTTTTGAATATATGACTAAATCTTTGGCAAATCGCATTAATTTGAAGTTTTAGAAGTATTGTGTCACTAATTTCAGAAATTCCGACATGAACAATTGCAGATTTATATTGAAAGAAAATCAGTGTCATATTATGAGTAATATTGTCATGATTAACTGTATTTTTTATACCATTTTTTCATTCATTCATATGAATCTGTATAATATTTTGTATCAATGCGTTGACTGAGACATTATTTTCTGGATCGGATCAGGCTTGGGTATCAGATGTAATAGAAAAAAATGATAACAAATTAATGGATTCTTATTTTTCACGAAGTAGGAGTATAAGTAATTTTTGATTTATTATTGCATGAATTTTTGCTAGTCTTGTTGCTAAATATCTTTGATACGATTGGTTATGGTTTATATACGGAGCATGAACTGTAATAGCAGGTATTATTCTTTGTTTTGCTGAAAGTTGAAAAGAATGATATGAAGAAGAATGAGAAGATCGGATGAAAAAAGATTTTTGGGTTCATATTAAATCAACATTTAAATATATTGCAAAAAATAAAACAATTTGCCTATTGTTCCTTTGAATAGCTTTGTTTTATATTATTGATGAGTTGACTGGTCTGATATGGACTCCTTATATTCAAGAATTATGAATTGATATAGATAATTTATGATTTATTTATTGAATCATTGGTATCTGTTGAATCATAGTACCACTAATTGCAGAAAAAATATTGAAAAAGCAAAAAAATTCTATGCTTTATATTTTATGAACGTGTATTTGAATGGCTATTTTACTTCTTATATCAAGTATATCTTCATCAGTTATTCTAATTATTGGAATTTTTGTAATATATAATTTCATAGATGATTTTATTTTGCCAATTGATGAGACAATCACAAATAAAGTCGCTGAAAAGTCTCGCAAGTCAACGATATTATCAACCAAATCTATGGTTGAAAATTTAGCTTCTATTGTTTGATGACCATTAGCTTGACTGTTGCTGGGATATATATCTTATTCTCAATGATTATTAACCGCTGCAGGCCTGATGGTTTTGATGTGAATTGTTTATTTTTTAACACAAAAAAAGGAAATATAAAACAAATCTCCCACAATACTCTAAATCATAATAGGCCAATATTTTTATACCATCTAATTTTTTACCTCACCATCACTTTTCCAAAATATTTTTCCAATATTTTTTTTGCTTTTTCAATGATTTCACTTGTTGGTGGTTCAACTCATTCCAATGGATATTTCCATCATAGAGCTTTCCACTTATATTCTCATAACCTATGATATGGCAAAATTTCCATTCTTTCAATACAATTATATTTTTGTAAATATTTTCCCATTTCATCAAGATATTCTGCTTGGTCTGAATATCATGGCACTAGCACATGTCTAATCCAAACTCTTTTTCATTTTGATTCCAAATAATCCAAAAATCTCAATACTGGAGCATTATCCTGCCCTGTAATTTTCTTGTGCCATTCAGGATTGATGTGTTTTATGTCCAAAAGGAATATATCCGTATGCTCTACTAATTCTTTTACATCATCATTCCAAATTCGTCCATTTGTATCCAAGCATGTAGTGATTCATTCTTCATGTAATCTTTTGAAAAGTGGAATTAATCATGCAGCTTGGAAAGTTGGTTCTCATCATGAGACTGTACATCATCATTCTTCCCCAAAATATGGTCTATCATTTTTTATCATCTCTACCAACTCCTCTACTTCCATCTCTTTTCCTCATTCAGTAGAAATTGTATCAGCATTTTCACAATAGATGCACTTAAAAACACATCATTGCAAAAAAATCACAAACCTAATTCCAGGTCCGTCTTGTGTTCAGAAACTCTCTACTGAATGTACACGAAGCATAGATATAATTAATAATTAGTAATTTAAAATGAAATCATCCCCCGACCCCTTCTTTGAAAAAGAAGGGGAGATTATTTATTGGGATAAGACCCTCCTTTTCAAGGAGGGGTTTGGGGTGATTTCTACATTGATTCATGGAATGTACGAGCGATAACCTCCAATTGGTGAGCTTTTGACAATTTTGTAAAGTTTACAGCATATCATGAAACTCTGATTGTCAATTGAGGATAATTTTCTGGATGTTCGTATGCATCTTGAAGTAATTCTCTATTTAATACATTTACATTCAGATGATGTGCTCATTTTTTGAAATATCCAGTCAATAATCAGATTAAATTTGTTATTTGTTCTTCTTTGTCTAATCATAATGCTTTTGGTACGATTGAAAAGGTATTTGAGATACCATCTTGAGCATAACGATAATCCAATTTTGCTACAGAATCCAAAGATGCGATAGCTCATGAATGATCACGGCAATGCATTGGATTTGCTCATGGAGCAAATGGTTCCCCAGCTTTTCTACCATCTGGAGTAGCTCAAGTATTATTTCAGTACATTACATTTGATGTAATTGTAAGTAATGACATCGTAGGATTTGCATTTTTGTATGCTTTGTGAGTTTTTAGTTGCTCAAACAAATATTCAGACATCTCTTTTGCGATGAGGTCTACTCTATCATCATCATTTCCGTACATTGGGAATTCTCACTCAATTTCATAATCTACAGCTATTCATCTCTCATCCCAAATTGGTTTTACTTTGGCATATTTGATAGCAGAAAGACTATCAGCTACGATAGAAATTCCAGCCAATCAATAAGCAATATCAATACCATGATGAGTATCTACGAAAGCCATTTGAGCTCTCTCATAGTAATATTTATCATGCATGTAATGGATGATATACATAGCCTTTGCATAAACTCTAGCAACTTCTTGCATAGCGATTTTGAAGTTTGCGACTACTTCATCATAATCCAATACATCTCTATGTTTCAATTCTGGGATAGAATCTACCATCTGGATTCCATGGATTTCATCTTTTCATCCATTGATAGCCAAAAGTAATGTCTTTCCTAAATTACATCTGGCTCCAAAATGTTGGATTCTCTTTCATATTTCTTGATATGATACACAGCAAGCGATACCATAATCATCACTTCCTCTGAGAGTCCTCATCATATCATCATTTTCATATTGAATAGATGATGTATCTATAGATACTTGTGTACAAAATCTCTTAAATCATTCTGGTAATCTATCAGACCACAATACTGTCAAATTTGGCTCTGGTGCAGGTCAAAGATTGTACAATGTCTGCAAAAATCTAAATGATGTCTTGGTTACTTTTGTTCTTCCGTCATTTAATTCTCAACCTAATGATTCAGTCACCCAAGTCGGATCTCATCCAAATACTTCATCATAACTTGCAGGTCTAAGATGTCTCACCATCCTCAATTTGATAACAAATTGATCAATCAATTCTTGTGCTGTCTCTTCTGTCAAAGTTCCATCTTTCAAATCTTTTTCAATGAATATATCTAAGAATGATGAAACATTTCACAATGACATTGCAGCTCCATCTTGTTCTTTCACAGCTGAAAGATATGCAAAATATACTCGTTGTACAGCCTCTTTTGCATTTGTAGCTGGCTTTGTCACATCAAAACCATAACTTGCTGCCATTGTAGCGATATCTTTGAGAGCTCTGATTTGATTTGTCACTTCTTCTCTAAGTCTTACTTTGTCTTCATCCATCTCTCATGTAATCATAGCCTTATCATTTTCTTTTTCTTTGATCAAATAATCAGTACCATACAATGCTAATCTCCTGTAGTCTCAAATAATCCTACCTCTAGCATAATTGTCTGGCAATCCTGTAACTAGGTGATTTGATCTAAATTTTCTGATTTCTTCATCATATGCATCAAATACAGCATCATTGTGATTCTTTGCATATTTGAATATCTCAATAACTTTTGGATCTAATTCTTTTCATTTCTCTTCTACAGCTTTTTGTACCAAACGAATTCATCCAAAAGGCTTGATAGCTCTCTTGAGAAGTTCATCTGTCTGCAAACCAAAGATTACTTCATTATCTTTGTCGATATATCATGGTTTATGACTTGTAATTGTAGCAATATGTTCTACATCCACATCTAGACAACCACCGTTGTCTCTCTCTTTTTTCAAAGCTACTTTACAAGCTTCCCAAACTTTCTTTGTCTTTTCGGTAGGTCAAACTAAAAATGATGCATCACCTTCATATGGAGTGATGTTTTTGTAAATAAAACTTTTTAAATCAATACTCATTGTATTTGCTTATTAATGTAAAAAGTCTTCAGTCTGCAGTCTTCAGTCGGCAGAATAATGACAGCCGACTGTCGACAGTAGACTATCGACTAATCTAATTTTACTCCAAAACTAAAAAAAAGCAAAAAAAATGAGACTTTTTTTGGATAAAAACAACCATTTTTCATAAATTAATATGATATATCATGATAAATAAATATATTTGATTTTTTTTGATTAATAATTATGTTTTGTGCAATGATATTATATTTATATAGTAATAATACTTGATGAAAAAATTAGGATTACTGGTTATGATATTTTCTGTACTACTATTTATATCTTGATGCAACACTTCAAAAGATATCAATAAAAATTTATGAGATGATACTTGATACAAAAAATGTACTATTGAACAAAAAAATGCTACTGCTTGCGATATGCTAGGCAATGTTGTATGTGGAGACAATGGGCAAACTTATGATAACGAATGTTTAGCTTGTGCTAGCAATGAGATAGATGGATATGTATCATGACCATGTAATCCCACTTGTGATGCAGAAAGTGAGACATGTGATGTAAATTTAGAAGACCGAAAAACTATGTGAGATGATTCTCCATCTCAAAGTGTCTGATTGGAATTAATAGTAGTAAGTCCTGAAGAATAAGAAATTTATTTCACCCTAATAGCTGTAATCATCATCCTCTTATCAGTCCTTCATAGTGGATAACATCCCATCAATGTAATGTAATCTTGTGACTGATTTTGATATTTTTGATATTGTTTATCCACATTTGATGGTGTGACTACAGTTTTTTCTATGACTTTGTATTCAAACATTTTTCCTCCCCAAATAATAGTGATAATATCTCATTCTACCAGATTTGGAATTTTGGAAAACACGGTACCATACGGATTTTTTTGCCATCGTTCTTGTGAAGTATGACCAAATATCAATGTATTTCAAGCAGTACCTGGCTGTGGTGTAGTCGGATACTTCACTACTCCGTTTTCTAATTCTTCGTTGAAATTTCACTGTGTAAAATCTGATTCATTTTTGTACTTACTATCGATCAAAGGCACATCCAAATTTATCTTTGTGATTACTATCCTATTTGTAGGAGGTAGTACATTGAAATCAAACTTGTATTCTGATAAACTATTTTTTAATTCTTGCTCTGGTGTAAGTGCTGTGACTTTTTCTACAATTTCTGACTCTTCATAAGAATTAAGCATCTTTTCTAATTCAAGTTTTTTTTGTCATGAATCTGAGGTAACGATATCGATATCTCAATTCTCTTGTACTGTATTTGATTTCCAGTTCATAGCTCATGTACTATTGTCTCAACCAAAAAATAATTCTGCATTGGTAAACAATAGCATTCAGACAAATGAAACTACAAACATAATAATCAATACTTTGATTTCTCTGAAAAAATTTTTTATTTTTTTGTGTCATTTTTGTTTTTGTATTCATGCTTCTAAGTATCAAATTGTGGTATTCATATATAAAAATTATTAAATAAATAATACTATCATAATTATATTCACAAATCTAAAAAATACAAAAATATGACAATTTTTTGTGATATATGATTTGACAAAATATTCGTTTTGTATATTTATTAGTGTGATTAATTTTTATTTTAGATTAAAAATAATATGGGAAAGGTGGTAAAATTTAAGGATTTCATGGAAAATATTGATTTTTATGTATCAGAGGCCAAAAGCTGAAAAGTTTTTATTTATCCAACAGACACGATTTACTGAATTGGGTCTATACGAAACGATGAAAGCATAAGAAGAATCGCTGACATCAAGCATAGAAATTGGAACAAAATGTTTTCTATCATTGCTCCAAATTTTGATTACGATTGAATTGTAAATGGATGTAATGAATTCTGAATTTCTGTAGATGAAATGAAATGACACTTGGAGAAATATCACTGAGTAACATGGATATTTAGTCATGAAAAACCATGAATCAGAATTATCAAACATGACTTCCAAAAATTTGTAGAAAAATTAGGTCTACCTTTTATCACGACTTCTGTAAATATTTCCGGAGATGTGGCAGCTACTGAGATAAATTTGATAAATAAAGAAATCGCCGACAATGTAGATTACATCATCGACGATTGAATTTGTGCATGAAAACCATCTGTATTGATTGATTTCGTAGATGGGAATGTAATTGAGAGATAATACCAAACTATGCAATAAAATATTTTCCAATTATACCTATCATTTTTATATCATCATGTTCTTTTAGTAATTTACCTGCAAATTCACACAATCTTTTTTGTGTATCTACAATAGATGGATATTGCTCTGATATAGTTTTTATTTTTTTGAGGAGGATATCCCATCAATTTCTTTTGCAGTATGTATCATAACTTGATCATCCTTTTTTCTTGATTTCATTTCATGAATATCAGATTTTTCTCAGAGATACGAAAGTATCCACATAATTTTTTAAATCTTGTTTATTGTCACTGAATATTTTCGCTAAATCAGCATCGATTTCCATGAGCTCTTTTTTTTCTTCATCTGAGAATTTTGATAAATCAATTCATTTTTTTAATTTATGAGGTTTATCCACTATTTTTACTGTAATATATCATCATACATCAGGCAATAAGTCGCAGTAAACACAAATTTTTAACTCATCTCATGATTCAGCTATTTCTGGTATATCATTTTCCTCTACAATTATTAATCAGCTATTTTCAAATTCATCTTTTCACAATCCTCTAGTTGAAAGTCCAGTCCTCCTATAAATAATGTATTTTATTGCTTTAAATATATCTTTTTTTGTATATTTCCCTAATTTAATTCATTCTTTTATAAGTAAATCTAATGCTTCTTTTATGGAATTTTTATTTATTTCGGACAGCTCTTTTTTATTTTCTTCGGAGTGTCCTTCACTACTTGATGACTCTTCATCAATTGACTGTGTAGAATCTTTTCTTTTCCCTCCTTGTAATTCTCAATATAGCAAAAATAGATTTTCATTTCATAGTTTCCTCATTTCCTCATCAGTCAGATAACTGTAATAAGTATCTATTGGTAATTTTCTTTCCAAAAATAATTTAATATTTTCTAGATCTCATTTTTTGGACATCCTTTTGTAAACAATATCATCTGTGATATCTCAGTATAGATGTCTCATCTTTTGTTCTTCTCATCAATTAGTATTTAATTCATGATCCTTTTTTAAATTTTCCAATAATGTTAATTTATCATCCATTGGATAATACTTATGTTCTGCTATTTCTCTCGCAGATTTTGTAAATTCTGTCCTCTGAGTATCATCAGAGAACTGGACTCAAGACAATATTGATTCAATTGCTTTGCTTAACTCATTTTGTCTTTCTATTAGTAAACTTTGATGTTTGTTTTCCAACTTTTCTTGGAAATTTTCTCTAAATTTTGTTTTATCCATCATATATATAATAATATTTAAATATGTCTTTATATTGACAAATATAATTTTGTATATTTAATATGTAATATCAAGATTTTTTATTCAACTAATGTTGTCGATAATCATCGACAAAAAAAGATATAAAAAAAGGTCTCCTTTGAAAGCAAAGCAGACCTAAAGTATCATATACATAGTGTGTCCTCCGGAAGACACCATCATGAGGAAGCAATATTCAACAATTGCAACAGCAATAGGTATCATAATGCAGTAGATGCAGCAACATCATTCAGCCTAAATGATTTGCTACGCTCATGACGAATCACAGTAATGGCTTTTTACTGATCAACTATGTTCTGTTTTGTTTAATGCCAATAGCAACATTAATTACTTGTCACATTGGCGATATATATTGTACATATTTATATACACATATCAAGATATTATAATTATTACCTGTCGTTACCAATCATCGACAGTATATAAAATGGTATTTTTTCATAAAAAAAATGACCAGTAGAATACTATTGGTCATTAGCATAGAGAAAGGATTCCTTTCACATATAAAAAGATAATTAACATAGTTCTGGTGGAATTACAGGATGACATATTTTTATCCAACCTTTGACACAACCATAACGCTCAGCTCTTTCGAACCAAACCCCGTTACTACACCAGACTACACCTCTGATACATCGATATCTACCCCCATCATACCAACAATGTTTCAATACATTTAAGAAATATTGGAATTGATGCTTTGAATACCGTTTTTTTAGTACGACATGAAAGTTTCTTACCAAACTACCCGGGTAGAACAAAGTAATATCGGCACATATTACACGATGTCCTTTTATCGCTTTCAGAAACTCTTCACCGGCATTCGTTAATTTCACTTTTGGGATATCTTCATAAATGAAATATTTATCTTCTATTTTTTTTTGATTGTCTTTCATATTGTTTTTATATTTTTGTAGACACTTAAAACGATAAAAAAACAAGGCTACCTCCACCAGATTATGTAATAATCTAAATGGAGGCAACCGAATATGACTATGAAAACTAATCAGGATAGTACTCATCATGTGGAGATTTCCAATTCTTAAATCTAGACCAATGATCAGGATTTTTGAGAATTTCCATGATAGCAGAGATATCGTCCTCTCTTCCTAGAAATTTTGCTCTAGAATATAGATTACAACCTCTCTTTATTGCATAGAAATCACGTTCCATGCTTTTAAATGGCATTTCTAGAAGCTTGTATTCCAGATCTTCGATTACTTGTCTCACACAAGGATCGTTGCTGATAGTATCAAACTCAAGTGATATTTGTTTAATATCACTGTCAATGATATCCACACAGTGGGTCGGAATGAAATGTGATACATCTTCATCAAGTTTTTTTTCCAACTGGATTCGATATATTAGATTTCCATGTTTCCTAGCACAGTGGCTAATAACGAAAGAGATAAGCCATTGAAAGAACTCTGTAAGTTCTTTTTTGAAGCCAGAAACTTTCACACTAGCTTCGTAAGGAATTTCTATTTGAGATGACTCAGCTCCCCTAGATTTTTTAGTCTTAATGGTGATAAAGGGGAAAAACTTGACGTTGATTTCGTTCGAATTGTTCGTATTTTCAATCATATTATTTCGCCTATCATTTCATTCGGGTTTCAAGGCTTGTATTACCCTAGTTTCCTGAGAAACAATTAATGAATAAGATTAATAAAGGAGATATCCCCGTTTTTTATTTTTTATAGGAATATCTCCTGACACTCATCGTTTTTCAACGGTGACAAAAGAGGTTCTGCTCCCCCTAGGCTCAACCATTTATTCCAACGGTGACAAATCTTGTACTGTGAAATTACTATTCAGTTCACAGGTCCCTGATTCTCGTTTCTTAACTTTAGGCAAAGTACGAGACAACTTTGAATATATTGATTGACACTACTGTAATATCGTACTTTATCGGATTTTTCGACGATATATTAGTCGAGTATGTTTCAGTTGTATCTATAATCCTGTTATCAACTCAACAAGGTTATGGTCGAAAAAATCCGACAATCCGATGGTGTATTCTTTTGTTAATGATCTTGTCATATATACTGACAGTAAAAAGAATAACTATTATTATATAAAAATCAAGAATGTCAAGTATTTTAGTGTTGTCGATGTCGGTCGACATAGATTTACATTATTATTTAGAATAAAAAAAAGGGACCACCGTATACAGTAAGTCCCAGGAGATGTACCCTCCAACCCGGGGTGGCACCTGCCACCCCTACTAAAGCTGGAGCAATAACACCTCTCCACATAGCGTAGTTTCCGGAACTACTATTGTGAGACCTTACCGGTCAAGTCACACAACACCCAGACAAGTCTGGAACTATGATTTTTTTTGCACATTCATTTGTACATTGACATTATAATAAATAGATATAAAAATACAAATGTATTTAATTGGTATCTGTCGTCTATTTAAGTCAACATCCAATAATTCATTTTTTGATAAAAAAAATGACCAATAAGATTCTATTGGTCGGATAATTATATAAGAGTTGAGAAAAGATACTTTTCTCCTTAGTACAATTCACGAGGAATTCTTGGGTTCTGCTTTTTTGAAAAATATTTTTTCCAAGATGCATCACCAATGTTTCTCTCAAACCAGATTCCATTGGAACACCAAATTGTACCACAAAAATACTGAATAGCATGCTCAGCATCATACCAACAGTGTTTCAACAAATTTAATACATGTCGGAATTGATGTTTTGTATAGCCAATCTTCAATTTAATATGAAGATCTTTTCTATAGGTATCACAAGCAGTATAATCTGCTAATGAGATAGTAGCACACAAGACATGATGTCCTTTGATGGCATGCAAGAATTCTTCGCCCAGATTTACCATAGGACAAGAATGTTCTGCAAAATACCTGTTTTTAAATTTGTTGTCTTTTTTCTTCATGATGTTTGATTTTCATGTGATTATCAATTAAGTGGAAACGTTTCTAATAGATCTCTTTGTGTACGACTTTTTACATCAGAAACAGTTTTATCCAATGTCCTATCTTTTGATCCATAAATCAATTTGAGAAGAAAATCGATTTTAAGGTATGATTCGAGATATTCAATCATTTTCTGATTCTTTTTGGATGGCATTGAATGAAATAATCCGATTATAAGAAGTGAAACAATAGCTAATATACAAAATATATCCAATATATAATCACCTAGGATCATCACAAATGGATAGCCTATACATAAGATGCAAATCAATTCAAAACATTCAAATTGATAAACATATGTACCATTAGATATAATTGTATAGATATAATTATTGGAAATTCTTATTTTTGTTCCTTTCCTTGTTACCTCCATATATGACTTTACTATCATAAAGGCCAAGGATACTATTGAGAAAATAGATACCCCCACATTTAATCCTTCAAATATGGTATATCTAATTACTACTCCCAAAAGGACTGAACAGATAATTGCTTGTGTATATCCCAAAATTACACTTACTTTTCTATACTTTAATGCTGTCATTGTACTTTTGTCTATTTTTAATTCAGGTCTCAAGACAATGCTTCCCTAGTTTTATAAAAAAACGGTTAATGATACAGAGAAAAAAGGAGTAGCCTCCTATGTCTCGCCATTTTACAACGGTGACAAAAGAGGTTCTGCTTCCTCTAGGCTCATCCATTTATTCCAACGGGGACAAATCTTGTACTGCGAAATTACTAATCAGTTCGCAGGTTCCTGATTCCCGTTTAAAAATTAAACAAGTACGAGACAACTCATTTATATAGAGTAAATGACCATCTACAAATATTGGATTTATTCAATAATATATTGGTCGAGTATGTTGCAGTAATATCTATATCCTGTTATCAACTCAACAGGGCTATAATTGAATCATCCAATATTTGAAATTTAGTACAATTTGGTATGTTAATGATCTTGTCACAAACATTGACAGTGAAAATCTTATTTAATTTTATATAAAAATCAATAAAGTCAAGTAATTTGCTGCTGTCGGAGTCGGTCGACAATTGAAAAAACACATATTTATATATCTTTTTTTTGTAAATCTTTAAATTTCTTGAGGTGTTCTGCTACAATTTTTCAATTTTCAATTGTATATCTACCTTTCCTAGATCATTTTGCTGCAAATAATAAATTTCCCTCGCGTCAACAATTAATAGATTGTACGTAAAAAGATTCTCAATCAATGTAAATTTCATCACTAGAACCAACATTTATAACTTTATTACTATAGTAATAATTTTCCTTAAAAATATCTAGCTCAAAAAAAGCTTTTCCATCAATATTGAGATGATAATTTCAAAGAATACGTAATCAAGCATTGATACTATTATCATAAGCAGATTGCTCTTGTAAACTTAAATATTTTTTGTCAATCTCTTTCAAGACATCAGTAGATAATTGTATATGAACATCGTATTTATTTCACGTTCATGACAACAAATATTCTTTTCATCAAACAGCCACCCTAACTAAACAATACCTCTTTTTTCATATTAAAGTATCTCTTACTTTAATTCACTTTGAAGTTAAATCTCATTTAAATCTTAATGTTTCTTGTTCAAATGGTTTTACTTTTACATTTTTCGTACTTACTTTATCATTATAATAAATAGAAACTGGTTCTTCATAATAGCCAAGACTATAATTTCTGCGTTTTCAAATATCGTTAAACACCAAATTTCATTGTTCTACCTGATATTTAGTATCGTTAACTGACAAACTATCAAAAATTTCAAGATTATCTATCATAAATGAATGAAAGTCATTCTTCCTAGAAATAACTTCAAATCAATTGTAGAGAGTGTATGGTCACGCGAACGTCCTTGATGCCAGCAATAAATGTTTTTTGTGTCAACCATCATTGATTACAACTTTTAAAATATAATATAGCGATGAATGACTAGTGGAATTCCCATGATTACTAATACAATAAATTTTCCAGTCAGTTTCGGCCATAATTTCTTTAGGCATTTTAGTTGGATTACAACTAATTGTATTTTCAATATCAGAGTTGTATTTTTTAATTAAATCATATGGTTTGAAAGATAAATTATATTCTTTGATTAAATGTCATCCATATATCTTCCAAAAATCTGTAATAATTGATTGTGTAGAGTTAGTTTTTTTAGACCAATCTTTTACAATATTTGGATTAGACTCTATGTAAAATTCAAAAAACTCCTCAACTTTTTTACGATCATCAATTTTAAAACCATATAAATCAAAAGATCATCTAAAATCATTTATCAATTCATCAGGTATATTAGTATTTTTTTCACACATGCTCCAATCACAAAAAGCATCTTTTATTTGCTGTGATTTATTATATTTATAGATTCAATATGTTGTTCATCATAATGATAAAACAATAGCTAACGACAAACCTATTTTTTTTAAAAATGTTTTAATTTTATACTTTTCATTTTTATCCAATTCTTTCTCGTATTGTTTTCTCTCTTGGATTAGTTTTTCTATCTCATGTTCATTATTTGATAATTGTTTTTTTAATTCTATATTTTCATGTTCCATGCGTCTTATTTCCTTTTCTCTCTTATCTATTTCATATTTCTTTTCCATTTTTTCAATTTCTCTGTCTAAACTAGACAAATTGACATACAATTGTACCATTCTAATTTTTTCAAAATTCTTAGTTATCCATTGATTTAATTTTTCTAAGGGGGGGTAATCTGAGATCTTAAGTTTTTTACCTTCTGTTGAAATTTTATCTTCTCAAAACAAAATTAATCAAATAATTCTATCATAAACTTTTTGTCTATCAATTCCTCATTGTATGTATATTCATTGTAAAATTTCATATAAACGAATTCATACTTCTACTATTGAATAATAATCTGCATCACTATCTCATGCATATAGTCAATTTTGTTTATCTTGATTTTTATATCATTCTGGTTTTGTTCAATAAAATAAAGACATTATTTTTTTGTCCTTGTTAGCATTATATGCTAAGAATTTTATAATATTTAAAGGAGACTTTAATGGAAACTGTAAATTTTCCAATTGAGGTTCTGTGCTGGGAATAATTCAATACTTTCAACTTTTTAACGCCTCAAAGACATCTCAATAATTTTCTGCAACATTTTGTATTTCTATAAATTTTCATTCCTCTCAAAAATTATTAATTATGTCTTGTATTTTTAATGCCTCCTCATTATAGTCAAGTATTTCTCCTGTTTCATGTTGCGATAACTTCTGTGCTAATGCAGGCCATAATTGGATGATAACTTTTCAATTTTTGTTTTTTTCTATATGCTTCAAAATGTATGATATTGCACATTTCAATACATCGCTAGAATAAATCGTCTCTACATCTTTTTGCATTTTTCATATTTGTAAACGAAAATTTTTTTCGTTTAAATAAGTTATTCTTTTTTGTAATTCATTTTTTCGTTCATTGTTTCACTGTAACATTACAATTTTATCTGGTGAAATTTTTTTAGACTCATCAGACAATTCTCACTCAAAAATTATACAACTATGTGGTTGATTTCATTCTCTTTCAGTAAATCTATCAATTTCTAGGTTGTTTACCATCATATACTAATAAATATAAATTTTTATTATTTTTTGTGTTGATTCCAAATTAGCATGAATAACCCCTTTAAAGCATCATGTAATGTCTGACTTTGCACTACTAATGCCGATAATTCGTCTTTTCAATACAACATTATTGAAACCTTATCTTTACCATGAATTATAATTTCATTTGAGATATCAAAAAATGGATCATCTATGATAATACTTTCATGCATTGATTTATTATAATCTGCATAAGAATCATCGTTTTCATCATATGATTTTTTACTGATAATTGCTTTTGTTTTAGTCTGAAATCCAAGTCTTCGCGGTACAAATTCATTTACTAATCGTTTCTGCAATTCAGCATTTATATTTTGAGTTCAAAGCATTGTCAAAAAAGGTTCTCATTCTACCATTTCTTCTGATGATAATATAACTTGTTTATAAGCCGTTTTAAATCATTCTAATCAATCATAATATTGTACTTTTGATTTATTTCAAATAACACTTTCAAGTGCCATAAACTCTGGTAATTTTTCTTTGATTTTTTGATATTTCTGTTCTTGGATCTTAACCAGCATCTCTGGAGAAACTGCTGAAAAATATGTCACATTTTCCCTGACTATGCTAGAGCAATATCATTTTTTCACTAAATCTCAAAGTACAGAATAAACTGTAGTCCTGCTTTCATTAGCATTTCTAGCTATACTACTTGCTGGTGCTGCTCCTAATGAAAGTGCTGTGAGATAAATTTTAGCTTCTTTCTCAGAGAATCAGTAATTTTGTAGTGTTAGTATTAAATCTTCATTCATTTTATTCTAATTTATTTTTTAAAGGATATTCCATTATATCCAAAAACTTTTATTTTGTCAAATTTTGAGAAACTTTTTTATATAAAAAATATTGCAAATTAAATAGAATATCTTATGATGTAAACTTAAATTTTAAATGTGATTTTATAATTGTATAATAAAAATGAAGAAAAAAGTATTGGTGGTAATCCGTGATGGACGAGGATATCGTGCTGATCCTGTGAACAATGCTATTGCCGAAGTAGATACTCCAAATACAGATATGATTATGGAGAAATATCCAAATATTTTGATAAATGCAAGTGGAGAAGATGTTTGACTTCCTGCATGATATCAATGAAATTCAGAGGTATGACATATGACAATATGAAGTGGAAGAGTGATTTTCCAATCATTAGAAAGAATAAATAGAAGTATCAAAGATGGATCTTTTTTTGAGAACGAAGCACTGAAGTGAGCTATAGAAAACTGTAAAACGAATTCCTCTACTCTGCATCTTATGTGACTTTTGCAATGAGAATGAGTTCATTCACATATTGATCATTTATTTGCTATATTGGATTTCTGTGCAAAAGAGGACTTTCATGATGTAGTAATCCATGTATTCACAGATGGAAGAGATGCTCCAGTAACCAAAAGTTTGGAATATCTAGAGAAATTAAATAATAAATTAAACGAAATATGATTTGGAAAGATAGTGACAGCAATGTGAAGATTTTATGCTATGGATAGAGACAAGAGATGGGATAGGACTCAGATTGCTTATGATGCGATAGTAAATGCGAAATGAGTTTATGGTGCAGATGATGTAATTGAATGAATCAAAGAATGCCACAATGTATGAGAGACAGATGAATTTATTAGACCAATAGTTTGGAGCTGATATGAATGAGTAAAATCTCACGATAGTATGGTATTCTGGAATTTTAGGACAGATAGGACAAGACAATTGACGAAAGCAATAGTTGAAGAAGAATTTGATGGACGAAATAGAGTTCCTTTAAATGTATACTATGTATGAATGACACAGTTTTATACTCCAATGAATGCTCATGTAATTTTCCCAGAATTGGATGTAAAAAATTGTCTATGAGAAGTATTAAGCAAAGCATGATTGAGACAATTGAGACTTTCAGAAACTGAGAAATATGCACATGTAACTTTTTTCTTCAACTGACAAGTAGAAACACCATTTGAAAATGAAGATAGAGTTTTGATTCCATCACCAAAAGTAGCTACATATGATTTGGCTCCAGAAATGTCTGCTTATGAAATAACAGATGCAATTTGTGAAAAAATGGATAATGATAATTATGATGTAATCATCACAAATTTGGTAAACTGAGATATGGTAGGTCACACTTGAGTAATTGATGCCATTCACAAAGCTGTAAAGACAGTTGATGAATGTATATGAAAATTAGTAGAATGTGGATTGAAAAATTGATACGATTTACTAGTTTTTGCTGATCATGGAAATGTAGAAGACCAAACCCCAGAACGAAGGACTTCTCACACTACTAATCCTGTACCATTTATAGTAGTAAGTAATGATAGTTATGAATTGAGAGAAGCTTGAAGTCTAGCAGATATAGCTCCAACCGTTTTGAAAATTTTAGGAATAGAAAAACCTGCCGAGATGACAGGTGATTCGTTGATTAAGTAATAATTAAATCTAATAAATATCTCATCTATTGTCAATTTTTACGATTTCGTACTTTCATTTATTGTTTATAAATACTATCCTTATATCTCAGATTCTGCATCTGAATGTGTTTTTCATTCACTTCATAGGTTTTATATCATAGTTTGATATGTCTCAAGAATCCAAATCTTCTAAAAATTTAAGCAATTTCTCCCTATACAACGACTTGTAGATGAATTTTATCACTTTATCTACCATATTTTTTGTGATAAGCATCTAAAATTTCCCTTGGAGAAATTGGGTGATCAAATGTAACATCAAAAATATTATCATTTCCTGTAATTTCTTCGTATTTATTTACATCCATCAATACAGCGACAGGCTTGTTTTTTACAAAAATAATTTTTTCTTTTCATAGATCTTTGACATAAGCATTCATATTTTTCTTTAAATCTGTGATAGAGATACATTGATCTGAAATCATTTTGTATAATAAGGTATTTAAAAAAAATCTTTTTTCAGTGTCATTTTAAGTATCTTTTAAAAAAAATCAATAAAAATACTAAAAAACAGTTTTATAATTTTTGGAAATAGAAAAACCTGCCGAGATGACAGGTAATTCATTGATTAAGTAAAATATTTCTATATTAAAATCTCTAAATAAAAATCTTGAATCAAATAGATTTTTTGAGTGATTAGTAACATAAATTAAACTTTTTTAAAGTTATTCTTTTTTTGGGTATAATACTACTGTCTCTTTTGGCCAATTGTCTGACCTTTGTTTTATTCACATTTTTATTAAATTAATAATATAAAAATTGTTATAATAACAACATAATTATATTCAAAAAAAAATGTCAAATTTTTGGAAACCCTTTTATCATGGTACTACCTGCCATTCCTGACTTTTTTGAAAAAAGTTTGATTTTTTTGAAATTTTTTATCTCCTCTTGCATAAAGTTTTGATACTGATATATATTATCTCGAATATATGTTTTAATATCACATCACAATCCATGACCAGAGAAAAGCAAATAATCAAAGTCAGCATAGTCTGAATAATCACAAATATTGTTTTGGTGATTTTCAAAGCAATAGTTTGATTTATTTCAAATTCGATTGCAATCATTTTGGATGCTCTGAATAATCTGAGTGATGTACTCTCCTCTACTGTCACAATAGTTGGAATTAAGCTTTCAAACAAAAAGCCTGACAAAGAGCATCCTTATGGACATGGAAGGATTGAATATTTTTCAGCACTAGTCATCGCTATGATAGTGCTTATTGCTGGACTTGTAGCATTGAAAGAATCAGTTTTAAAAATAATTCATGCCGAAAAAGCGACATATTCCATATACACTTTGATCGTAATAGTTGCAGCAATTTTTACAAAAATATTTTTGTGAAGATACGTAAAAAAGCAATGAGAAAGGTTGAATTCATGAAGTCTAGTGGCTAGTGGGATAGATGCTATCAGTGACTCTTTTTTGTCCCTATCAACACTCGTTGCAGCAATAATTAGCATGATTTGGTGATTTAGTCTGGAATGATACCTATGAGCTGTAATATCTCTATTTATCATCAAATCTGCATTTGAGATATTGAGAAAATCTGTAAATGATGTAATCTGAACGAGAGCTGATCAAGAACTCATTGATAAATTAAAAAATAAGATTTCGTCATATGAATGAGTTTTGTGAGTCTATGATTTGATTTTACACAACTATGGACCAAACAATATCATAGCGATGGCTCATATTCAGGTAAACGATGAGATGAAAGCCAAGAAAATTCACAGATTGACTAGGACTATTTCAAGTGATATTTTTACTGAATATTGAATAATTTTGACCTTGGGAATCTACGCTTGCAACGATGAATGAATTTATTGAGATATACAAAAAAGATTGAATGAAATAATAAAAAAGCACAAAAATATAATCCAAATGCATGGATTTTATGTAGATGAAAAGGTAAATAGTGTATATTTTGATTTAATTTTTGATTTTGATGAAAAGAAACCAGAAAAAATAGTAAAAGAGATCAAACATGAAATCAAAAAAGATTTCCCACAATATGAGTATAATGTCATTATTGATACAGATTTCAGCGATTAATTGTTTTATCTCACTCTGAGCATAGCGAAGAATCTAAAAAAGCACAAAAAAAAATTCTTTGTTTCGTTGCACTACACTCAAAACAACTATTTAAGATTATTTTAAGATATATATTTATAATACAACCATAATTTTAAACACAATACTCTCGTGTGTATTACTGTCTCACAATTGACCAAAGCATGAATTTTCTGAAAATTGGGGAGGTGATCATGATTATACCGTACAATTATGATAAAAAGATAAAAATTCAAAAAAAAGGCTCCTCTTGTAATCCAAGAGAGAACCTAAAATTTCTTAATTTTAGTCAATAAAAATCGGTTTTTCTTTCCGTATTACTCTAAGAATATTACCAACCAGTACCCCAATAATTGGGGTCACTGATGGAATGACCACCATCATACTAATCATTAGCATTTGTTTCGGTATAGTTGGCATAATATCAAAACACACAAAGAGAATTATGATGAGAAGTGCCACGCCTGCTCCCAATGAGTTAGCTATCCAGAAATTTCCCGGCTTAAATTCATGCCAGCTTTTGTACCCAATCACCTGCAAAGAAATAATAACATTTGCTACAAGTGATCCTACAACAGCGACAACAATCGCCAGTGTGGGGTATTCTGTAAAAAGCAATCCCGAAATTACTCCTATAATCCATAACATAAATTGAAAAAATCTTTTCATTTTTTTTATTTTTTTGTTTGACATATTTTTATATGTTATATTATATATATAGTATATAAAAAGTCAACAATAAAAAATAATATCTAAAACAAAAAAAGCCCCTCTTGAGATCCAAGAGAGAGCCTTACTTTTTTACAATTTTCCTTTTTTTCTTCTGATAAGTTTTCCTGTTATCCATGTAATCACAGATATTCCCAATATGACGAACATCAGCCACTCTATCACCAATGATTGAGTAGGATAGACTACTTCATCAATGAAAAGATAAATTGGCAGTAACACAGATAGTGTCAAAAAGAAACCAATAGAGGGGATCCACCACTCATTTGATGGTTTCCTGGTTTCTTTATCCGTGTTGTTTATCAATATCACGATAAACAAAACAATTCCCGCTATGACGGAGATAGCGGCTGCTACAATAAATTTTTCCATAATGCTAAATTTTGTTTGACTTTTACAAGTGAAAAATATACTAAAAAATATACAAATGTCAATATTAATCAAGACTATGTTTTTATTGCAAAATTATATGAAAATATTATAAGTTAGGGTAATTAGTTTTTATTCGTTATAAAATATAAAACATGGCAGAAATTAAAAGTGTATATGCAAGAGAAGTATTGGATAGTAGATGAAATCCAACTGTAGAAGTAGAATTAACTTTAGCTGATGGAAGCTTTGGTAGAGCTATAGTACCATCTGGAGCTAGTACATGAGTACATGAGGCTTTGGAATTGAGAGATGGAGATAAATCTAGATATCTATGAAAAGGTACTTTGACTGCTGTAAAAAATGTAAACACAGACATCAAAGCTGCAATTGAATGAAAGTCTTTTGCAAACTATAGAGAATTAGACAAATTATTGATAGAATTAGACTGAACAAAAAACAAGAGTAAATTTGGTGCAAATGCAATATTGTGAGTGAGTATGGCATTTGTAGTAGCTTGTGCAAAGAGCGAAAACAAAGCAATATATGATTTCATATGAGAGTGAAAATGACACATCTTGCCTTATCCTATGATGAATATCTTGAATGGATGAAGTCATGCTGATAATAATGTTGATATCCAAGAATTTATGATTGTACCAGTTTGAGCACCTAATTTCCACGAAGGATTGAGATATGGAGCTGAAGTATTTCACAACTTAAAAGCTATTTTGAAATCAAGAGGTTTGGCTACATCAGTATGAGATGAATGAGGATTTGCTCCAAATCTTGGAAGTAACGAAGAAGCTTTGCAAGTAATAGTAGAAGCTATAGAAAAAGCAGGATACACATGAAAAATCAAATTAGCTTTGGATGTAGCATCTTCTGAATTCTATGAAGATGGAGTTTACAATTTAGCTGGAGAATGAAGAAAATTCAATGCTAGTGAATTGTGTGGACTATTTGAAGATCGATGCAATAAATACCCAATCATATCTATAGAAGACTGAATGGCTGAAGATGATTTCGAAGGATGGAAAGAGATGAATAGCAGACTTGGAGACAAGATAATGCTAGTAGGAGACGATTTGTTTGTGACAAATATCGAAAGATTACAAATGGGTATCGACCAAAATTTAGCAAATTCAATCTTGATTAAATTAAATCAAATATGATCAGTAAGCGAAACTATCGATGCTATCAATTTAGCACATGAACACAATATGAGAGCTATAGTTTCTCATAGATCTGGAGAGACTGAAGATACTTTCATCGCTGATTTAGCTGTAGCTATGAATACTGGATTCATCAAAACAGGATCAGCAAGTAGGACCGATAGAATTGCAAAATACAATCAATTAATGAGAATTGAAGAAAGATTAGGAGACAAAGCTCAATATGGAAAATAAATAATTTTAAATCATCCCCAAGCCCCTTCCTTTCCCGATAGATCGAGGACTCCCTCCGGTCGAAAAAGGAAGGGGATGTTCCCCCTCTTTATCAAAGAGGGGGTTGGGGGTGATTTTTTACAAAGTAATAAATATTATTATGAAAAAATTATGACTACTTTCAATCTTAGCTTTTGTTTTAATATTCCTCGCTGGATGTACAAATAAGATTGTTGAAACAGGAGAAATTGCTGATGAAGAAAATATAGTAGAAGCGGAAAATCAAGAAAACATAGAAGAAGAAATTGTTGAAGAAGAGGTAGAAGAAGAAGTTATTGATTGAGAAAAATGGAATTTATTGGCTTTTAATTGAAAGGAAGTTGATTGAAATTATAGGATGATTATCAAAGACAACTGAGAGATATCTGTAAAATTCTGTAATGGTATATGATGAACCATAAGTTTTGACTGAGATGATGAATGAAGAATTTCTGCATCTTTAGTTCAAACTGAGATGGCTTGTGAATGAGAATCTATGGATTTGGAAAATGCTTTTCAGATAAATTGAGCTGAATATAGTATAATGGCAGATGAAGATGGATGATCAACTATGATAATAAAGACAGAAGCCTGAAATAAATTCATCTGGAGAATGTTAGTAAATTAATTTGCTTGTTATAATCTTATATGATTTAAATATATTTCAAATTTTCACTTGAAATATTGCTTAATATAGATAATACACTTGTATTGGATTTTTTATATTTATAATAACATATCAGTTATGAAAAAATTATGATTATTTTCTGTCCTATCCGTAGGATTAATTTTGTTAAGTGGATGTAGTTTAAAATGAACTCAAAGTCAGACAGCATGAAGTGATGATGTAATGTGAGTTTACAAAGAAGCATGAGAGATGACTTGTCTTATGACTTACAAATCTGATTTAGAAGAATGAACCTCTACAATCTATGTAAAAGATGGTATGATCAAGCAAGAGACTTCAGCTACAATTGATGGAGAAGACTACTCTATCTCTACTTTGGCAAGAGATGGTAAAATGTACATGTGGTGAGACATGTATGGAGAAGAAGCTGGATTTTCTATGACATACAATATCAATATAGAAGAGGAACTTTGATCTTTTGAAGACTTAGATGAAAATACTACAATTTCTTGTACAAAATGAGTAAAGAAAAATTCTGTGTTTGATTTGCCAAAAAATATTGAATTCTCATCTATGGATGATTTAGGAGATTTGATGGATCTTGATTTGGAGTGAGATGATATGCTTATCGAAGAAGGTGATGAAGTAGCTGAAGTAGTAGAAGAAGCTAATGAAGTAGAAGAAGCAATCCAAGAAGAAACTGCTGGAGTTGCTGAATGAAGTGTTGAAGATGTAGCGGAAGAAGCAGAAGAAACAACAGAGACAGTTGAAGCAGAATAATGATATAAAATATAATTTTCCAAAAATACCACTTTATGTGGTATTTTTTTGTTGATTTAATTTTGCACTTTAATATAAATCATCACATAAAAAATTTATATATAATCAATGTAAAATGAAAAAGATTTTAGCTATTTTCTCAACAATGGCTGTATGTGTAAATATGTTTGCTTATGCTGAATATTCTGATGAATTGGTCCAAGCATACAATTATGCTTATTGAAGTAGGATTACGACAATGGATACGATAGAAAAAGCTGATATGGAAGGGAAACTTACCAGGATTGCCATGTCCAAAATGATTACAAATTATGCGACAAATATTTTGTGACTCAATGTACCAAATATAGATGGTTGTAATTTTTCTGATGTAAGTAGTGCCTTAAATTCAGATTATGACAATGGAGTTACTAATGCTTGTAAACTAGGATTGATGTGACAAAATATGCCAAACAATAAATTTAGACCATACGATACTGTCACGAGAGCTGAATTTGGTACCACACTATCTAGAGCTATACACAAGGCTCTATGAACGACTCTTGCAGACTGAGCACCATACTACTCTACTCATTTGAATTATCTAAATACAGAAAAAATTATGAATTTCATCGATAATCCAGATATGACAGAGCAAAGATGATATGTAATGATCATGATGATGAGAGCTAGTAAATTAGTACCTGCAGATTTTGATGCAGGAGAATGTTTCAGTGATTGTTTTAATGAGCCAGATAATTGAGAATTTGATGCAAATGCAATATATCAATGTCTCCAAACTTGTATAAAATAATTTATTCTAAAAATATTATGTAATTTTATTTTTAGCCTACGGCGTGTTACCCCGCCATGCGGGACTCCTTTCAGTCGCTTTTATCCGCTCCAAAAGTAATCAAAAGAGCTAGGCACAAAATTTCAGCATTCTGTTCTGCTTGGAATATTACAGACAGTTACAAAGCTCGCTCCCTAATGGGGTCGCTCGCCTATGTACTCATAACAAATCAACGAATAGACTCATATTCCCACAATGAAATTTTGTGTAATTAAAAACTCAATACTAAATAAATTTACTCAACTAGGATGACTTCAGGTTCAAGATGGACTCAAAATTTTTGGAAAACTCATTCTTGGATTTCGGTAGAAAATGATACAACATCTTGTCCAGTAGCATCTCATTGATTTATCAAGACTAATGCATGTCTATTGTATGTTCATACTTTTCAGTTTCATTTTCACTTAAAGCCACTGATATCTATCAGTTGTCATGCAGACAATTTTATTCATTCTGGAGTCTGAAATCATTTTAATTCTGGATATTTTTGTTGTAAAGAATCTCGTGTCTGTGTAGATACTATAGGATTTTTGAAAAAACTTCAGGCTGTCCCTATCTCCTTCCAATCTGGTAATTTGGATTTCCTAATTTCTGTAATCACATTCACAAAATCGGATGGAGTAATATCTGATAATTCAAATCACAACTCCATAATTTTTTCGAGAATTCATGCATATTGAGTATTATATTGATATCATTTTTTGTATTTTTTTAGTTTATATACTACATGTGTAATTATAAAATTATCCTTTAATTTTCATTTGAATATACTATCACGGTATCAAAATGTACAGTCATCACGGTCCAATATTTCTATCTTTCATGTTTGCATATTCATTCATTCTAATTGATAGATGATGTCTTTTGCTTCTACTCAATAAGCTCATATATTTTGTACTGCTGTAGCTCATACACTACTAGGAATATATGCTAAATTTTCCATTCATACAAATTTTTTTTCTGCACATCGTAATACGAAATCTTCCCATATTTCTCCAGATCAAACTTTGACCAAAACATCTTCATCGCTCTCTGCTATTATTTCCTTTCATGTGATAGATATCTTTATTACCAATCAATCAAAATCATTTACAAATATAGTATTTGCTCATTGTCCTAGGAAGTATACTTTGTCTCACTGAAATTCTGGTAAATTTCTGAGTTGGTTTAAATCTCAGGCACTTTTTATTTCACAAAAAAATTTTGCTATACTTGGTAGCATAAATGTATTATATTTTTTCAAATTCACATTTTCTACGATTTGCATCATATCAAATTTTAAGATAAAACACCGTAGTGTATTTTACTAAAATAGTAAATATATGCAATAAATTTTGATAGTGGCTCATTAATCTAAATGATTTAACTCCCCTTCTCATGACATCTCCATCTCTGTAATCTTTGTAGCATCTACCAATTTGGTATTTTGCCAATTTCATTTTAGATATGCTCACATAGAAATAATTGCTCACATTCATCGTCAAATAATCACAGACCACCATATCACACTAGATCAAAGAATTCATGCTAATAAGTATGCTGCTGCTACTTTGGCTCATATAGATATAAATGTACTGATGACAAAAGGTCTCATAGTACCAGAAGCTCTCAGTACAGCTCAAGAATCAAACAAAAATCACATCAAAATATATCAAAAAGATACGACCATCAGATAATTTTTTCCAAATTCAATAATCTCCGGATTTACTCATGTATCTAAAAATAATTTCATGAATGATGACCCAAAAAAGAATATAATTATCGCCATAAATAGACCAAACAATACAGATATAGTCAATGCAGATTTAAATCAAGCTTTTGCCCTCTGAATTTCTTTTGCTCATAAATTTTGTGCTACAAATGTAGCCAGTGCAAATGACAAATTCATGATAGGCATCATAGCCAGGGTATCCACTTTGGATGCTGCTGTAAATCCTGCTATCACATTGCTACCAAAACCATTTATCACTGCTTGTACTGCTAATGCTCATACTGCTACCAATGAATGATTTAACATCGCTGGGATAGCTATTTTTGTCATATCATTTAGTAGTTTCCGATCAAAAATATGATCTAATTTATCTGTATCTAATTTTTTTAATCTACGGAGTAACACCACTACAGCCAATGTAGTAGCAATGATTCGAGATACTACTGTAGCTCATGCCGCTCATGCAATTCATCGATGAAATTTGATCACAAATAGCAAATCTAAACAGATATTTGCTATGGCAGAAATAATCAAAAATTGCAATGGTGTCTTGGAATCTCATAATGCATTGAATGTAGAGGTCGCCATATCATAGACAAACAGCAATGTCGTTCCAAGAAATATTACTTGTAAATATAGTTTAGATCATGCAAAAATATCTGATGGTGTCTGTAATAAATTTAATATTGGTCAACAAAAACAAAATCAGGCAATACTAGTTATCAATCACAATACTCATGCAGAAATCAGTGCAGTATATGATGATTTTTTCACGTCTTTGAGTTTCTTTGCACCAAAAAGTTGGGACATAATTACACTAGCTCATGTAGCCAATCATATTGGTATAGAAATTAATAGGAAAAATATAGGGAATGCTGCTCACACAGATGCTAATGCTGTATCAGAAATAAACCTTCAGACAATGATTGTATCTGCAATATTATAAATTTGTTGAATCAGATTTCATATCAACATAGGTATAGCAAACATTATCAATGTCTTTGTAATTTTTCACTTTGTTAAATCCTTTATCATGGTGTCTTTTTCTCACTAAAAATAAGAAAAAACTACTCAATGTAGTTTTTTGTGTGGTATCCTTGTACTTTTTTACACTACAAATTCAAGGAGAAATCATTTATATTGCTTAACTTATTGTGATTACGTTTCCCTTGACATATTTTATCTATTGCATATATAATATGTATATTAAAAAAATATGAAAATATAAACAATAAAAAAAATGGGATATGGGAAAAAAAGAAAAATTATTAACTCACATTTCAAAGAAAGTAAAAAAAGTGGGTAAAGGTAAATACAAAAAAAATCAAAATGAGAGATTTTCCCCAGACAACTTGTCTGATTCTAAAATCCATGAGTGTAATTCAGAAGATATTGAAAAAAAATTTGGGATAACACTCAAAACTCAATATGGAATTCTTCCTGCCACAAAAATACCTGGTACGGATCTGATTGTGGAAGATGTATTACTCCTGTCTTTCGCCTTTCCAGGTAACCCTTGGGAAATTTCAAGTGTCACAATTTGTGCACCATCTAGTGAAATTAGACAAAAAGAGAAAGATGTATTAGAACTCTTAATTGAGAAATCAAATAATTCTGCTATGTGCGATGACGATGGTGAAGGCCGTGACATGCTTGCTTTCTTCAAAAATGTGGCTGTCGTTCCAATAAGATATGAAGATATTCCAAGTACTCCTGATGGAAATACTTATTATCGTATGAAATCACTACAAGGCTTTTCGTTTGATGATATCAAAAACGAAGAAGAATATAAAAAACTAATGGATACAAATCCAGATAATGTATTTTTCTTCAGACTAGTTGAAAAGGATCTCTTACACTAAAAAACTTATAATCAAAAGACTATGGTATTTGCCTAGTCTTTTTTTGATATATTTAACTTTTCATTGATATAAATATGCTTATTTATATAAGTATATAAAATATTTAAAATAATTTGTAAAATGAGTAGCCAAGAATTAAAAATATTAAAAGACGAGACTTTGTGAGAAAAATTAATCAAAAAATGATTTTGGTTATATTTTTTCTCATTTTTGGTAGCACCTGCAGCATATTTGATTAAACTTTTTATATCAAATTCCATATCTGTGGCTGATGTGTGAGTACTATACAGTGTAATTTCGCTTATTAGTCTACTAAATACCTATAATGACTTATGACTAACTGAAAGTCTACAATATTTTTTACCGAGATTTTTGATAAAAAAACAATATAATTTTGCGAAGACATCGATATATCTAAGTCTAGCCGTACAAATATTTACTGCATTGGTCATCGCATGTATTCTCTGGTTTATGGCTCCATGGCTAGCGACACACTATTTCCATAGTGAAAGTGCCATAATTGCACTGAAATATTTTTGTTTTTATTTTTTGTGAATCAACTTATTTCAGACTTTACAAAGTATTTTCATTGCTATACAGGATACTTTCTCTAATCAATTAATTGAATTTGTAAGACAGTGGTCCATCGTATGATTTACTATGCTATTTTTCTTTACATGAAAAGCCAGTGTCCAATGGTATAGTTTGAATTGGATATTGTGACTATGAATCTGAATTATTGTAGCATTGATACTATTTCGCAAAAAATATTCAAAAGAACTATTGCAATGAAAATTTGAATATGATAAAACTATAGCAAAAGAATATGTGAAATATGCTCTGTGGTGCTTCATTTGACTGGAGATATCTGTAGTATTTGGGAATTTAATACAACAATTTGTTATGATTTTTTTGTGAGCTGAACCAGCATGATATTACACAAACTTTACTAGTCTATTTGCAATAGTAAATATCTTAGTATGACCAATTTTGCAATTGGTATTCCCTATGGTATCTGAAATTATTGCAAAAAATGATAATGAAAAATTGAAACTCATATACTCATTTTTTTATACTTATATAAGCCTAGCTCTAATATTATTAATTAGCTTCCTTATACCATTGGGTAAAGATGTAGGTTATATACTATTGTGAACTAAATTTGCTTTTTCTGGAGCACTTTTATCCTATTGAGTAATATTCTCATGGTTTTCAATTTTCTCATGGTTTAATTTCAATGTATTAGCAGGTATGTGAAAGATAAGACAAAGAGTAAAATTTATGTGAATTTCTTTAGTCGTATCATTATTAACTTTGATTTCTATGAAACGAATCGGAATCTATGGATGAGTATTAGCGCTTTGAACTTGATATATCACGCTGCGATTCTTGAGTTTTAGAGAGTTATATATAGAAAATAAATTTAATGTAAATCGGAAATTAATCATAAATAATGTATTAATCTGCACTATAATGGGTCTCATCGTATGGAAAATAAAAGATTGATTTTTCGTGTTTGATGATTTAGAAAGGTACAAAAACTTGTGAAAATTAGTACTGATAGCTATCGGAATGTGATGAATATTTGGTATAGCTAATATTAAACAGATTTTGGCATTAAAAAATAAAATACTGAAGCTCAAAAAATAAAAAAAGGACCTCATGTAGACATGAGGCCCTGGCATTCATAGTAATTGACACAATTGGGACTACAAAATCGATGTCCCAGACATGTTTTTTCTTTAGTCATCAAAGTCTCTATATTGATTCCCTCTTGTTCAATAATTGCTCTTGCACAATATGACTTAAAACAATTGCGAAACGACTCAAGTGCCTTTTTTTGTTCTTTATAATAAGAACGCAGCATCCTTTTGCTGAGGATATTATCAGCATCAACAATTTTGAAGTGGGACAATTTTGATCTATTCAGATACAACTGTGCCATCTCTACATCAGTTTCCAAAAAACTTTTTATGATTTTATTGCGATGCGTGACCGTGTGAAGCATACTTTTGTGATAGATTACTATAATCCATCTAATTAGAATTGCAGCCAAAATGACCGATAAAATAATAACTAGTATTTTCATAACTATAGTTTTTGAATTTTTATACTTTTATTTACAAGTATTTTATATAGTTTTATCTATAAATGTCAAATATTTTTCTAAGTTGTGAATTATTTGTAAAAAGAGCAGAAAATTTTAAATTATTTTATCAACCAAAAAATGAAAAACTACTATCTCCAGCTAGAATCTGCATTTTAGTGTTGAATGACTTGATTTGCAATTACAATTGTGTATATGTAAATGTACGTTCAAAATTTCTTTCTGTGAGATTATTTCTCACTGCCTGCCAGGGCGAGTATCTTCTGCCCTGGTTTTTTTGTAAAATATTGACTTATGTAAATAAAAAATTATAATATTTTTGTATAAATAAAAACAAATCATTAACTTAAATTTTTGTCTTATGGATCAAAAACAAAAAGAAATCTTTACTGCGACTGTTGCAAGGACAATCGTAAAAAAATTAATGGACTCAGATGATATCAAGGATATCATGCCTATATCAAATGATTTTATCAATGATAGGTTTGAAGAAGAGGCCAAAAAAACTCAATTTAATTTTCACAGTCTAAACATCAAAGAATTGTGTCAAACCATATTTCTGATTGGCTTCATATTCTCAATCACTCGTGAAAATATCTCTGAAAATGAGATTGAAGGGACTTTCAGGATCATCGGAAAGGAGATGCAAATTCCTTTTCAATTAAACATGACAGCTTTTATTTGGTTTAGACAAGGCTGTAAATCTGCTGATACTGAGAGGAAAAACTTTTCAGTACTCTACAACATGAGTAATGACATATGCCAAAGATTTGGAGTATCAAATCCTGCACCATTACCCACAATCGGACAGATAGACAATCTATTCAAAAATTTGGACAAAAGTATATTCGATGACATCAATATTGATAATGAGTTGATAGAAAGTGCTTTTGCCCAGATTAGCTTTCAATCTGGATATATTTTGGGGCTCAATATGGGTAATATCTTGGATGATGATTTGTTAAATGTAGCCTTTTCGGAGATATTTGAAGACATATTCCAAGAAGCACAACAAGTCGGAGATTCAAAATTGGCGTATTTCCTTCTCTTTAGAGAAGGATTCCACAAAGCTCTCACCGGCACTCGGTGAAGCTTTTTTTCAATAAATTCTTGAAAAATAATTTTGTTATCATATAAGTAGATACGACTTTAATTGATAAGTAAATATCGTGGATTTATTGGCAATATCTTATAGTAATATCTGACCTTTCAAGTGAAAATTAAAAAATATTTTTTTCAAAAAATGAAAATATCTAATCAAAGCACCCATTGGAAGCTGAAAAAGTTTTCTGTTTTTTGATGGACCTGTTTATGCTTTGTACAAATATAGTTCAAGGAATATTTTGAATACCGATAGCAAAAATTGATTCATAAAATTGCTTTTTGAGCAAGATGAACAAAAATATTTGATAATCAGAAATTTGGAACAAGGGAAAGCAAAAGACATATGTAAATCACAGCTATTTACGGTGGATTGAAATTTTGAATTCGATAGTGCTGAAATCTTGGAAGATTGAGAAAAAGATATACAAGAAATATTAGTCGAAAAGTGATTAAAATTAAATGAAATCGTTTTCAAAAATGAGACAGATTTGGATTGAACTTTGAAGTGATATTTGTCTCCCAAAGAGGTATTTTTGAGTACAGTGTTTTTATTACAAGATAGTGAAAATATTTTTGAATTACAACCAGCAGATAGGCTAACTGTCATGAAAAATATTTTTAATTTGATTTGAATCGATGAAAAAAAGGATCAAATTGCTGATAAGAAAAAAGAAATTCAAACCACATTGAAAATCAAGTCTGACACTACTCTATTTGACAGTAAAATTAAGATAAGTTTAAATAATTACATTAGAGGTTTTGGAAATATTGAAAATAGCAAAATAGTTGAAATAAGCAATGAAACATCTGATTTTGTGAATGAATTGGAGATGATTGCTGAAAAAGTGAATATTAATGATTTCAGTATGGAATGATTTGATATGAAATTAAGTGGGAAAGTGGAAAGCAAGATAGCTGAAAAAATGAAAGATTATCAATGATTTTCGTTGAATCTACAAAATACAGAAAAAAATATAAATGAGAAAAGAGAGAAAATATTGTGATTTAATACCGAAAAATCTGGTATTGAAAGGCAAATCTTTTCTATCGAACAAAAAATTTCATGATTTGATCCAGAGAAAATAAATTTGAAAAAAAGTAGAAAATTAGAGTTATTTAATGAAATGGAAAGCTTACAAAAAGGAGTAAACTATAATGTGCAAATCCCAGATGAATTGAAAAATATGGATTTGAAAGTATGAACAGATCTGGAATCAATGAATGAACTCGTAAATCAAATCACAGTCCAATGAAAATCTCTTGCAGATCAAAAAAAATTGAAAGAAAGCCAGATTGAGACAGCTAAAATAAAGATTGAATCTCAAAGCAAGAATTTAGAAATTGAGATGAAAAATTTACAAGCTAATATAGAGTGAACGAAGTGACAGCTAGAAAATGTAGAAAAAAGAATCTGAGAAATAGATAACACAATAAACAAAGAATCACAATTTGACTGCGCAAAAATCAATTCAAACTGCCCTTTTGTAAAAGAAATAAATAGATGAACTTTCCAAGAATTAGAAAGACAAAAAGAAAATTTGGAGAAAGAGAAGTCTGAACTTATGTCGAAATTGGAATGATTTGAGAAATTATTGAATGAAAAAAAGTGACAAAATCTCGATTCAGGAGAGAATCAAAACATTTCAGATTTGAACAAAGAAATTGAAAATATAGATAAACAAATGCAGTCATTAAGATGATTTTTAGCACAAATAAATTTTAAAAAAGTACAGGAAAACTGGCAAAGCTGGAAAAGTTTGAATACAGAAAGCCAAGCTTTGGACAAAGAAATCTTGGAATTGGAAAATTGAGCAAAAGAATTGGAAAACCTAAAAAATGAAAAAATCAAATTATCACAGCAAATTGAAAATATTGCTTGAAATATTGAGAGTCTGAATAAAGAAATTCAGAACTTAGAAGATCAAAGAACTGAACAACAAAAACTAGTAGATAGTTTTGAAATCAGAAAATATGAAGAATTGGATAGAATAAACAAGGATATGGAAAGATCACTGCATGAAATCAAAGTTTTGATTGATGATTTCAAATGAAATTCATTGGAAATAGAAAAGCTGAAACAAGATGAAATTATGGTAAAAAATCTCCATCAAATTTTCTCAAAAGAATTATTATTGTTTGTTCTGGAGTGATATCTGCCAATCTTGACCGATATAATCAATGCATTACTTGCACAAGTCGTAGATTATACCATAGATATTAAATTGAAACAAAAAGGAGAGAATTTGGAGATGGATGTAAAAATTTATGATGAAAAATGAGAAAGAGATATCAAATCTTTGAGCTGATGACAAAAAGTTATCTTGAAACTTGTACGAATGCTCGCAATATCAAATTATATCAAATCTCCAATGCTATTTATGGATGAGACTATCAATAATTTAGATCAAGATACAGTGTGAAAAGTAGCTGAAATGCTAGGAAATTTCGTAAAACAGAGAAATGTAAAACTGTATACTGTCACCCATAGTCAGCAAATTCAAGAAATGGATATTTGGGATGAGGTAATTGAAATTAAGAATTAATAAAATTAAATAAAAAGTGTAATTTAAAATTTGACAAAAAAAATTTTCTGATTAATATTGAATTGTTATTTTATTTACTAACAAAAAATTATTATGAAATACGGACAAGCACTAAAAGAGCTATGAAAAGATTTTGATCCATTTTTGCATTTGGAAAAAGATGAATTAGTTGATGAAACTGAGAGATTTTTTGTCATTCCTGCTCGTGCACCTTATGTAGAAAACCATTTATTGATTATACCAAAAAGGAAGGTCTATGTTTTGAGAGAATTAACAAATGAAGAAAAAGAAGAAATGTATGATTTGGTGGATAAACGATCAAGGAAATTACATTCAATACACAATTGAGTAAATTTGCTTTTGAGAGATTGACTTGTCGGTAGCTGAAATACAGAGATACAAAAATCTGTAAATCACCTGCACTTTCACCTAATACCTGACTGCCCTATTTGAAATGAAATGGCAACATCAGATAGGAAATGGTATTCTGATGAAGAATATTTAGACTTAGCAAAGGAAATTAGGATTAAGTTTTTGTGAATTAGCCAGTAACCGATGGCTAATAGTTGGTAGCATAATATTTTTTTGATTCTATTGCTATTAACTATCATCAAAAAATACGAAATATCTTTTTTAATTTTTGTCAACTCAATATTTGTCCCAAATGGGACTTTTTTTGATTATTTTTTATATTTTGAGTAAAATTGATAGTGTAAATTTATATTCAACTAATTTAAAAATGACTACTGTAAAATGTAAATTATTATCGAAAGTTTTTTTCGCTCTATCACTCATACTACTATGATGCTTTTGCTGTGTATATGGAGAAGACATTTATCAATCTAAAATTAATTTAGATAATTTTGATACAGCAAATGCAGAAAATACTATTAAAGATTTGCAAAAGAGTATCGACAGTATTACTCAACAATTGTATGAATTGGATGATAAGGAAATCAAAGTCGATGGAGATTTGACAGAAAAATACATGGAAATCAGGAAAGAAATCGTAGCAGTAGTACAAGATATCAATATGACTACTGACACTGTCGCAGAAATGATAAAGAAAATTAATAGTTATAAGAAACAAATCTATGCAAACACAAAATCTCTAAATGAAACTAGATCATGAATTGATTCTTCAAAAGAATTTATCGAAGATTTCTCAAATTTTTTGTATAAATTAAGTAATAATATAGAAATCGATAATAAAGTAGATGAATTTAAATTATTTGCTTTATCTGATAATATCCCGGTATCAATCTCTAATGAAGAAGCTGTAAAATTATTGCTTTTGGAATTTAATAAAATGTTGGAAACTCTTGATACAAATCAAGAAAGGCAAATGCAACTAATATTGAGATTAAATCAGTTGAAATTGAATGCTAGTGCTGAAGTAAAATCATATCAATCAATTTTGGATACATTATATCAAAAGAAAAATTATCTAGTACAATTTATGGAAATCTATAAAGAAGATCAGTTAGCTGAGCAGACATTTAGCATAATATTTAATAGTAGGAATGATGTATACAATGCTATGATGTCCATGGTAGAGAGGATTGTGAAAAAAAGCTTTGAAGATCTGACATTTGATATAGAAGAAAAACAAGAGGAATTGGATGAAGCATATGAAAATACTATGGCTGGATCTGGAAATTTACAACCTCTTGCTTGGCCAGTATACCCTATACAAAATATCGAGACATATTTTGGTGATGAAGATTTTGAGAAAGAATATGGAATCCCAAGTAGATGAATTTCTATCGCTGTAGAACAATGAACTCCTGTATATTCTGCTGCTGATGGAATCGTATATCATGTGACAGATAATCCATGAATCTGAATCAGTTGGGTTTTGGTAATGCATGAAAATGGATTTGTAACAGTATATATGTACCTAAACAATATCGTAGTAAAAAAATGAGATGTACTTAGGAGATGACAATTAATCTGACATTCATGATGAGAACCAGGTACAAAATGAGCAGGATTTACATCAAATGGGCCAAATTTAACTTTCATAGTATTCAAAAATGGAGTTGCATTGGATCCTTTACAATTTTTGGATTTAAGTGTGATCGAAAACAAATGAATTATACCAGATGAATATAACATCAAATATTTAAATGATAAATATTCTAGGACTATCGATATCTCTGAAGTCACTTTTGCAAGTGGAGATACATTGGATGAAAGAGCTGCTAATTTCTTGAGAACATACGGAGTCTGAGCTTATAAACAATTAGCATTCTGGGAAGATGCAGTAGCTGGAACAAATATTGATAGAGATGTAGTAATTTGTATTGCTTTTGCGGAAAGTACATTAGGTAGATATTTGACTACAAGCAACAACATCTGAAATGTATGAAACGATGACAGATGAAATAGAGTTTCATTTAATTCTGCATTGGCATGAGCAAGGTCAATCTCAAACACATTAAATAACTTCTATCTATGAAATTATCACACAATCAGGCAGTTGAGTAGATATGGAAATGTAGATGGAAAAATTTATGCATCCAGTCCTATCAACTGGCAAAGGAATGTGACAAAATGTCTTAGTCAAATCAAATGATATTATGTACCAGAAGATTATCCATTTAGGACTGATTTAAATCCTGTACAGACATGAGAAGCCACATGAAGTGGAGAAACTATGACTTATGTAAGAAAAGTAGATTAAAAAAAGTACAGTAATTAAGTAGTGTTTCCTGTATTACATAAAAAAAGTCCTCAAAAATTTGACAAATAAAAATGTTTTGAGTATAATAATATTGCTGATATGAATATTTCATGAGCCAGCTAGGGTCACGATAAACCCGAAAGTGCCACAAGTACGAATAAATCTGCTCTATAGGGAAGGCTGGCATTCCGCCTTCCTTCCTTTTTTTTATAAAAAAATTTCTTTAATTTTAGCTACTTTTGTCTGGCCACAAAAGTAGCCAAAAAGGCCTTTCACACAATTTTAGCACTCAATTATTCTTTGTATATTAACACAAGAATACGAACTCGCTCCTACGACATCGTCACTCGTTTAAATTCAGTTTGATCAAGTACGAATGGATTACAAAGTCGCAATAAAATTGTGTTTACTTATATATTTATTGTTTTAAGCAATTGTAACAAAATTCTGAGCCTTGAAACACGAAGATAAAAAATTATATAGGATATATTTATAGTATTTTATATATCGTTATATGAATTACGAGTTATTTGATCATTGAGAGAAAAGAATATTTTTGGTAGATATGACCAGAGAACCTGATTATATTTTTTCTGAAATAGCAAAAAGTGGAATCTCAAAATATATAAAACAATGAAAAAAAATATGAATACTAGTAAACAAAAAATGATATTCTGGTGGAATTTGCTGTACAAAGTGCGGATATGTGCCCAAATGTGATAAATGTTCTGTAAACGTCAGTTTTCACAAAGTAAATGAACAAAAAATTTGATTATGTCATATATGTAAGACTCAATATAATTTCCCTACAAAATGTGAACATTGCTGATCTACTGAAATTTTGGAATTTGGTATAGGGACACAGCAAATAGCAGAGATTATTGAGAGTGAATTTAAAGCAAAAATACAACTTGTAGAATCAGAAAAAGCAAATTCTACGAATAAGATAAATGAGATACTATCATCATGAGCTCAAGTATATATAGGTACATCACTTTTGAATACACCTATCAAATGATTAGATTTGGATTTAATTGTCTTTTTAAATGCCGATTTAGGATTGAATATACCTGACTACTCTGCTGCAAAAAATAATTTTTATTTTTTGTATGATACATTTACTGCCCATAACTGCAAAAATTTTGTAGTACAAAGCTTTAATACAGAGAATTATAGCATCAGAGATGCTTGTAAGATAGATAAGACACTCTTTGAATCTCATGATAACGAATTTAGAGAGAAATATAACTATCCTCCATTCACAGATATATGTATCATCATGTACAAAAATGAAATTGAAGAAAGATTGTTTAAAAAAGTAGATAAACTATACAAAGATTTGTTGTATCTAAAAGAAAAATATATGATGAATGATTTGGAGATTTATTCCACTCCTCCACTGATTTACAAAATATTTGGTAAATATAGGTATAATATAATACTCAAATGAAAAGATTTGAGGAATTTCATGGATATAGTCTATACAAAATTAAAAATAAATCAAAATGGATTTAAGGTAGATCGGAATGCGGAAAGTCTAGTATAAAACATATTTAAAATTTAACAAAAAAAAATGAATGATTCTAAATTTTTATTCCCTCTCGAATGGATTGACTCCTCTTTTTGTGAGAAAAACTGAATAAAATTTAGACCATTGTGTATATGAGATTATGAAAAATGATTTTGTAATGTGTTGAAAGGACTGACAAGTTGTGATACTGATGGACAAAAATTTATGGAAATATTTGAGGAAATGTATGATATAAATAAAGTACATCCTCAGTATTTCATAGTAGTATGAGAAGATATTTGAAATTGAGACATAGTCTTGGCATGAAGTATTGTGATAGAAAATAAATTTATCCATGGCTGACATGCGGTAGGACATATTGAAGATATAGTAGTATCAAAGGATTTTAGTGGTAAATGACTCGGTCATCATCTAATAAATATTTTGGTAGATTTATGAAAAAAACAATCCTGTTACAAAGTAATTTTAGATTGTACAGATGATGTATTAGAATTTTACAAGTCTTGTGGATTTGAACAGAAAAACTTGTGAATGGCCATTTATTTTTAGTTGCACATACCATTATTTGTTATTTTTTTAAAAAATGTAAAGTAAATATTTAGTCTAATTATATTATTTTTTGATAAAATTTAGGTTATGAATATAATTAAATCGAGTAAATATTTATCTGAATATGAACAAAATATGGAAGAACAAATTAAAAATGTTGTTTTCGATACAAATTACTCTGATTTAGTAGCTGGATGATATCCTGATATAGTTTTTCCACAAGAAAAAATAGAGAAAAAACAATGATTTTTTGATAAAATTTTTGCCTCTTTTTCTACTGGATGACAAAAAGATACTAATAAAACAGATACTCCTACAGAAGCAAAACAGCCTGAAAATGATGCTAATACCACACAAACTAGCAAAAAATCATTTTTAGATGAATTTGTTGATTCAATTTTTTCTAAAAAGACATGATGAAGTGGCAACAACAGTGGTATGGACACAAATAATGCATCAAATAATGAAAATGCTATTTTGAAAGATTTATCACTGAAAGATCAGGTAAAAGCTATCATTGAAATGCCTGATGAAGAATATTCTGACAAAAAAATAACAAGTCAATTGAGAAATTTCATCTCTGAAGTGGAAAAAGAATACTCTTCCACGATATCTGATTATAAGTCGCATATCTCACCATCATATTGGGAATTTAAGTGAAATGAATTCAATATTTCATGACTTTTTGGTAAATCATACTATGTACAGAGTTATCCTTCATATATGGAAGCCTTGTGGACTAGAGACATTTTTAGTTTCCACTCAAAATGGGATATGAGTTTCACTTTGTACCCAGAAGAAGATGCTGCAATACAAGGTATGTTGAGACAAAAGGCCACTCAATTGAAGGCTGAAATAAATGAATCTATCCAAAAAGGAATTACTTTGGATACTGAAATTGAGCAACAATATAGAGATGTAGAAGATATTAGACAGAAATTGACAACTCGTGAAGAAAGGTATTTTGAAGTATGATATTATACTAATTTGTATGATGAAGATGAAGAAAAGCTAAAAGAAACTTGAAGAAAATTTGAACAAAAAATTGCTGGATACTGAATCAGACTGAAAAATGCTGCTCAAAGGATGGACGAATGATTTAATAGCATTCTACCAATTTGTATGGATGATTTATGAATCACTAGAAGTGCTGTAACATCTTCTCTTGCATGAAGTTTCCCATTTATATCAAATGACTTAGTGCAAAGCACTTGAATATTGTATGGAATCAATAGCTACACTTGATGATTGGTAATATTTGATAGATTTAATAGCAAATTGCCAAATATGAATAGCTGCATACTTGCTACTTCATGAGCATGAAAATCTTTTACAGTAAAAATAGAAATATTGAGGTATCTATTGAACTGAATCGATGCTATCATCATTGATCCTGAAAATGAGTATAAGAGTCTATGTGATAATGTATGATGATCATATATAAATATTGCGACAAACTCTCAACAATTTTTAAATCCTTTTGATATTCCACCTGCATTGGAAGATGTAGAATATGGGAAATGAGATTTATTGAGGAGTCAAATCATGAATTTAATATCATTGATAAAATTGCTAATAGGAGATTTGAGCCCTGAAGATGAAGCAATATTGGATAAAGCATTACAAAATACATACATATTAAAATGATTTTCTTTTGATGAAACAACTTATGAAGACAAAATGCCTCCTATCATGGAAGATCTCATGAATACATTAAATTGAATGGAATGATGAGAAAAAATGGCAATGAAATTGAGTAAATATGTGACATGAACATTTGGAAAGATATTTAATAATTATACAAATATTGACATCAATAATACTCTGACAGTTTTCAGTATCAGAGATGTAGAAGACGCTCTCAAAACTCCTGCAATGTTTAATGTATTGAATTTCATATGGACAAAAGTCAGATCTCATAAAAAGAAAAGATTATTGGTATGTGATGAGGCTTGGATTATGCTGAAGCATGCTGTATCTGCGGAATTTTTGTTGGGATTAACAAAAAGAGCCAGAAAATATGGATTATGAATCACCACTATATCTCAAGATATTGAAGATTTCATGGCTAGTGAATATGGAAAACCTATCATATCAAACTCTGCAATGCAAATATTATTGAAGCAATCTACTACTTCTATCAAAGCACTAAATACCTTACTTGGATTATCTGAAGCCGAACAGAGAAGATTGGTGGCTTGTGGAGTATGAGAATGACTAATATTTGCATGACCGCAACACATATGAGTAAAAATATTGGCATCTCCAGAAGAAAAATCTTTTATAACCACTGATGTAAAATAACATGAATATGGATAATAATTTGGATATAAACAAAAATAACAAAATCGAATTAGCATTGGCTTCTTTGATGTTTTTCGCTCCATTTGTAAAATACAATCTAAAGACTAGGGAAGACATCAGTAGTTTGGATAAAAATTTTATACTGTGATTTATCAGGCTTTGATACCTAAACATATTTCTACTATTTTTAGCCATAGCATCACGGATATTGTACTATGTAACTAATATTTTGTTTTTAAATACATGTAGTACCATAATCATCATAGTTTTGGCTGTGCTTTTATTGATTTGAAGTATCTTTGTACTTACTGAGAAATCAATAGTAAAAGCAAATGTCACTAATGATAAATGAGTAGAAGCCGTATGATATAATAATTTATCTCAGATAATTTTGGCTTATATTCCTTTGTACAATGTATATTTGTGGTATGAGAAACATGATTTTGACTGAGATAATCTGTATATAAAAGAGTCTTTAATTTTACGATGAATATTCTCGATTTTATTAGCAATAACATCCAATAAATATATCTTACTTTGATTTTGAGCTATCATACTTTTTGTGATGCTATTGAATATATTTAATGTGAGATTTTGAGATTCTCATGAACAATTTCTAAAAAATTTATTTAAAAAAAATCCTGAGGAAATTTGGTGAGGTATCTTATGAGTTTGCATAGCTCCTTTTAAATGAGAGACTGTGAAAGAGACTATTGATAATCAAAAATCAAAATATAGCCTAATATTTAAGTTGGATCATAAACAAATCTTATTGGAGCTAATAATAGCTATTTTTCTCTATTGATTGTGAGTATATTTATGAATTAAAACTGTTAATTATTGTTTAATAATATGAATTTCTCTTATATTGGCAAGATATCTGATTATGTTGATCAAATGGAAACATATGTCACATATCCCTATTATCAGGGAAATTACTAACTTGTTTTTTATATCTAAACAAAAATAATGATCAAAAAAATATCTAAAATATTTGTATATTTATTATGACTATTTGTAATGTGTTGAGTATGAAGTACTTCATATGATCTCGTTATTTCAAATATAACACTGGCAAACGGATGATGAAATACCATATCACAATGATGACAGCCTGATCTTTTGGTCATGGTAAAGAATCAATGAGACAGCATTGCAAATTTGAGTAATGTCCCTGCAGGGTTTATCACATGTTTATATAAATGAAATATCATATGAAAGACAAATGTATTACAGGAACTAATAATAAGAGAATGAACTGAAATTGGGATATGAGTTTCATTAAAAAGTCTTTTGACTGCTGTAGATACTACTAAGAATATACAATGTAATTTATTTTATAATGGTATAAATCTTAATACTCACGAGTTTTCTCTAAATGTATCTGAATGAACAAATTTTAATTCTTCTATACAAGAAAGCATTGCTAGCATCAGAGATCATCTAGATGCAGCAGAACCCCAAAGCATACAATGAGGAGGTGTATCTGTAAAAAACTTTATATTTAATTTACTATCAAATGTATTGGTGCCTATCATCGTGTTGGCATGAGTAATCATGTGAATCATATGATGATACCAAGTACTTACATCAGATAAGCCAGAAAAAATAAAGGATTGAATTTTAAAAATTGTTTTTGGTATTGTATGAATAATCATTATACTGAGTGCAAAATATATCGGAACATCAATTTTTGATATATTTGGAGGATGAGATATATGAGAACTAGATAGTATAGAAATGGTGACCCAACTGTATGAAAAAATTGCTTATCCCTTTATCAAAATAGCAATATATTTATCTTTGTGAATTTTATTTTTGATACTTGCTGGTAAAACTGTATCTATTGTCACTAGTGGTGATGCAAAAAAAGCAGGGACAATAATTTTGTGGACTATAGTATCTATATTTACTATAATATGAGCTAAGCAATTGGTAGAAGCAATTTATGGGAAACAAAATGAAGTACTAAATAAAACTGCTAATAATTTATGAGAAATATGAACATGACTTTTAGCTGATAAAAATATTCCATTGGTTTATGATGTAATCAACTGGGTAATATGGATTACTTCCCTTCTAATTTTGATATTAATAATAGTACACACATTCAAAATACTGACAAATCCTGATAAAGCTGATAATTGGAGAAGTCTATGAAAATCTCTATTGTATATCTTCATATGAATTATGGTAATTTGAGCTGGATATCTACTTACTAATGTACTCATCATAAACTAAAACTGATTAGTTAATACAAACAAATTTTTCTTGAATATAGAATATATAAAGATATAATGTATGTGTTAATTTTTATTGGTAAACGATTTTTATGTATAATCTATATCAAAGTCAACTACGACAAGATATACAGACAAAAGTTTATAATAAATCATACTTTTTCGTGGATCTATTTGGGAAAAAGTATTTTTGATTGGTACATGAAAAAAATATATGACCGATAAAATTGAAATGGTTACAAATCATGTGAGTAGAATTACCATCTGACAAAAAATATGTAAAAGCTGAGTTACAGAGATTAAAAGAGAAATATATAAATGAAAAGTGATTGATATTTATTCAACTTTGTTTCTTAAATGAAATTATCAGATTTGAAAATTGTGGACAAAGAGATGATAAATTTGTAGATGATATGAGAACTATGAGATTGAACTTACGCCAAGAGATAACGAATGATTTTGGTCTAGAAGTAGCTTTCAGAGAAAACATGCCTCAAGCAAATATCATATATGATATCACAAAATCTGATGAGGAATTGATGAAAGATATGAATTCTGGATGCAAAGAAAGAATAAAGAAAGCTATCAAAAAATGAGTAGATTTTGGTATTGCCACTCCTGATCAATATGATTTATTTTATGAGAAACGGATAGAAGTCAGTGGAGATAAATGATTTAATATAATACCTAGAGATCAATATAAAAAATTAATCAGATATATCACTCAAAATAATCGTGGAAATCTATTTACATCACATATTGATTGAGATATCGTAGCTGGAAGTATATGTCTGTATGATGAACATCGTATAATCTATTTGTACTGATTTGCGAATAGGGCTTACCAAAACATATGATGACACCATTTTTTGAAATTCAAAATTTTTGGACGAGCTAGAAAAAATTGAATGACATATGTAGATATGATGTGATGAGCTCCTACTGGATTCCCTGAACACCCACTGAATTGAGTTAGTAAATTTAAAGAATCATTGTGAGGTACAAAAATTGAGCAGTATGGAAGCTATGATTTGGTCATAAAACCAAAATTGTACAAAATATTTAAGGAATATTTCAAACTACGCCATAAATAATTTTATACTACATTTTTCATAAGTCAACCCAAAAAGGTTTTAAATAAGCCTTTTTTTTTATTTTTTTTCTTTTTTCTGTATAATTAATGTTGTAATTTATATTTGTGATAATACTGCAAATGGCAAAAAGACAAAAAAAGAAAAAACAAAATATCACATTAGATGATTTAAAACAAGAAACGGGAACTAATAAAAAAAATCCTGATGAATTAAATATTGTCGAAAAATCTAAAGAAAAAAATGTGACTTTGGATGATATTATTAATAATGAAGAGGGAATAATTAATAATGAAGAGGGAACAATTAATAATGAAGAAGAAAAAATTAATAATGAAGAATGAACAATTAATAATGAAGAATGAACAATTAATAGTGAAGAAGGAATAATTAACAATGAAGAAGAAAAAATTAATAATGAAGAATGAACAATTAATAATGAAGAATGAACAATTAATAGTGAAGAAGGAATAATTAACAATGAAGAAGAAAAAATTAATAATGAAGAAGAAAGTGAAAAAACTGTAGAGCCTACTGGAGATTCGGAAAATGAAAATTTATGAGATGATACAGATAATAACAAAAATAATTTGTCCAATATCAATAATGAAGAATCTAGTAACGCTTCTTCAGAAGATGATAAAAACTCAAATAATGAGGGCCAAAAAGAAAATAATTTCAATGATAAAGATTGAAACAAATGAAAAATCGCTTTGGATAATCTAGGAGATCATATAAATAGTGAAGAGACTAACACAATAAATGTGAATGATGAAAAATACAATGTAGCTCCTCAAAGTAATACAGATGGTGAGGGAGCAGATGATCAAGAATGACTAAATACTGCTGCGCTAAATCAAGCAAGTACAATATGATTAAATAGTGAGAATAATGGATGAGAATGAAATGGGGAATGATTAGATTTGTGAGAGATTAATATCGATGGAGTTTGAGATGATATATGATTAAATTTGGATTTAAGTGGATGATCATTGTATGATATACAAAAAGCACCCCGTGTGAGGACATGAAAAGCCACAGTTTTGTCTGCTCTGGTCTCTATAATATCTTTATGAATATGAGTACTGGCTTATTTTTACAATGATTTCATCACACATGATCTCTCAAATATCGAGGAAAATCGTGCATATACATTTGTAGAAACTGCTAAAGATTTCATAAGTAAATACAAAAAATGAGACGATACTGATAATATTAAATCAATAAATCTAATTGGTAAAAATTGAGAACATGAATTAGACAATTTAATAAACTGAAATCTAAATTATATACAAAAGAAACAGATATTGGACGAGGCGGTCACAAATTTATCAAACAATATCATATCAAAATACTCAAAATTAAATGATATCAGGTCTGATATTACTCGTTATGGTTTTTTCCCAAAAGATTTAGCAAATATCATATCTGAATCTGAACCTATTTCTTCAATACAAAACTCTCTAATAGCTCTAGAAGCTATCAAATTTAGTAGTGCGATATCCGTATTTTCATACTTAGATACTTTCACTACTAGTCTAGTACAATCACTATGAATAGATAGGAAAGAAGTAGAAGAAAAAATATGAAAAGTGACTAGTAGATGAGAATCTGATATAAACATATATATCAAAAACTGTTATCTAAATCCTTTTGAATGAGATTATGATTGTGATTATATCTGAGATTTTAATGAGTATTACAAAAACTTAAATGATGATTTCGATACTCAATTTTTCAAAGAATTAATTAAATATACTGATTCTAGGTTGGAACAAAGTGAAATACCAAGTTTTGCTATATCATTCAAAGAATTTAATCAGGCAGATAACGAAATCACATTTGATATAGAAATCAACACACTAAAAGAAGATGAAGCAGAATTGACTAAAAAATGAATTTTGTCTCCACATATATTTATCTTAAATAGTCTGATAAACAGTCTGAGACAAAGTAGATTTATAGTATGAGATGATATATCTGTAAAGACCTTAAATGTCACACCAAACACATATATCATATGAATGTCTGAAATCAATGTAAATAGATCCGTAAATACATTTACAGTACACATCAAAAAAGAAAATGCTGTAGAAATTGATGATTTTGTATATATGGACTATTAATTTATATCTAAATATTGTAAAAAAATGGATAAAAAAGAAGATAAAAATATAAAAGAGGAAGCTACTAAAGATGTTGAAAAAGAAAATAATGATAACAAAGAAGAAAAGAAAGATGATACAGGAAAAGCATCATCAAAATTTAGTATGTTGTCAGATGCTATAAAAAAATGAGATAGCTCAATAAAAAAATTGATTCCTCCATTATGAATCGCTACTTTGTGTGTAGCGGCTATGTTGTTTATGTTATTTACCACCATCAATAATTTTAGAGATTTAAATAAATCTGCTAATGAATTGTATAAATTAGATAATTTTGATATAGAAGAATTGAGAGAAAATGCTAATGCAAAAGATGATGTCTCTGATGTTAACACAATAAACGAATTGTTGAAAGTAAATACAAATATTTCCGAAGATGTAGATAATTATATGACATTTTTTGAAGAAATGCAATCACCTTATAAAAACTTGATGTCTCATATATTATTGCCTGAATTAAATATATGGAAAGATCCTTTTTTATGAGATATCGATACTTCTATAATATGATCAAAATTTCTAAAAAATAATCCTTATAATGATGTAACACTCATAACATCTTGGACTGATTTTTTCAAAAATTTATGATCCGACAATGTCATCAAAAATATTGAAGTATGAGATATGGTGGAAGATACAGAAAATAATCTATATTATATCCCTATTTCGATACAATTTACAGCAAATTCAAAGCGTTCATTTTTGTTGTTGGTTGAGTGATTATCAATCACATCTAATCAAAAAAATTTATCATTAATTAACGAATTTGTCTATAATCTATGGGATGCAATAAAAGATGCTAAATGAGATGAGATAAAACTATTGAAAGAAGAATTATGAACTGGATTGGAAGATGATACTGTAATATGACATAACTTGTATAATTGGATATTTTGAGAATGAGATAATAATCTAATAAATGAAGATATAATATATGAAGCCATAAAGAGTACCGTATCTTGTAATGCTTCTACTTCAAAGGATGATTGTCTGTATAAATTTAGAGAGAAATTTAGAGGAATCCCCTCTTTGGCATATACCTTGTGAATTGAACAAGATGATAAAGTGGTGGTTTTAAAAAGTTTTTTGAAAGATCTCCCTCCTATCATCAAAATAGAAACTTTCACATTTAATAGAGACAATAGCATGGGATATGACATCACAAATTATGGTAGTATCGCATATGAATGAACACTGAATATAAATATCTATGGTAAGTGAATCACAAATGCAGAAGTATTAGAGATATCTAATACTTTGTGAAATATGTGTATATGACAAGATTTAACTCCTTCGGCTGCTGTACAAAATATTGAATCAAAATTGACTAACATATGAAATACTGTGAAGTTTGATAGTTATAGTACATCAAATCTATTGGAATTGGATGGTATCATCAAAGAAATTGAGTCAAATTATGATACATTGAGTAATTATAACAAAGTCATCAAACTATTTGAAATTTATAGGATGATGAAAGAGTGAAATGTATGTAATTAATTATTTCTTGACTTTTTTGTAATTTTATATATTATTTTAGAAAAAATAAAAAATTTCTTATAAAAAATCAAACACAATGCCTGAAGTGGTAAGAAGGCACACAAAAATTAAAATATATGAAAAAACAAATTTTATTTGACCATTTTTTAGCTGGTATTCAACAGGCGGCACATGACCTGTATGACCTGCATCCCTTGGTCTGCAAAAAATTCTCAAGTGATGATGTGATCAAATTGTTTCGGCAATTTGAAGCCAAAGTATGTGAAGATCCTTTTTGGGAGAAAAGTGATGAAATAATGTTCATCAATGGTGATAGTAAACTCGAAAAATTGGATTTCCAAAATGAGACCTATTACATTGTAAATGGACAGTATTGTACTGATACTGAACGGAAATTTTTCAATGCAACTTTTAATGCCTGGTTTTGTCCTGTCTCTCAACCAGAACCTCTTTGGGAGTCTTATGAACGTTTGTACGATGGTGTAGGAATCTCTTTGAAATACCTTTCGCTTGCTCACAGATTATTCAAGTATTATGGGGAAGATTTCTATATGAAAAACATTCGTCCACATACAGAAATCTTCAAATCTACCATTGTTGATATCTTTGGATTAAAAAGATTTCCTGAAAATATCATCAAAAAGAACAAACTAGAATCCTTAGAAGGCAGTATCACTTACTCATTAGAAAATGAAGAATACGACCGCTACATTGAAAAGGCTAGTGAATACCTGGAGGTAGCAAATAGCATTTGTCCTGAGTTGGAGAATCACCCTACATATCAAGAGATTCTTAGTCTCAACCAGGATTTCAAAAAGATTGTGGAACGTGCTCTCGCATCAAGCAAATCCCTTGAGGAAATCATCACCAAAGTGAAATCCTCCATCTAAAAAAACATTTCAAAAAAAACGACCGAGTTTTCGGTCGTTTTCTTTTTATCTGAAATAATTGTATATCTAAGCATTATTTGCATAAACTGAGTCTACATCATCATCTGCATCCAGAGCCTCCATCAATGATTCCAATGCTTTTTCATCTTCTCATGTGATACTAATCGTATTTTCTGGTAAGAAACGGAGTGCTCAATCTATGACATGATATTTTTTGGCTTTGAGTGCATCACGAACTGATGTGAAATTATTTTTGTCTACTGTGACTATGAGATGCCCGTCTTCATTTTCTACATCTTCTACATCCATATCCAATAAATCCATCTCTGCTTCATCATAATCCAATGGATTTACTTTTTCTACCATATTTCATTTATCATTTATCATCTCAGACATTCAGTCTATCTCAAACACTCATTTTTCTTTGAATTGTCGTGAAACTGATCCTGGTTCTCACATATTTCATCCATATTTTCAGAATATTATCCTGATATTTGAACTACTTCTATTGGTATTGTCTGTCAATGTCTTGACTAATACGGCTGCTCATCCAGGTCCATATCATTCGTATATTACTTCATGCAAATCATCAGCTTTGAGTTGTCATGATCATTTTTTGATAGCTTTGTCTATGACATCTCTAGGTAAATTGTAATATTTAGCCTTTTGTAATGCCAATTCTAAAGCAGGGTTCATGGAGACATCTGCTCATCATTTAGCAGCAATTTGGATAATTTTTCCAATCTTGGAATAATTTGCAGCTTTTGCTTGGTCTCATGCGGCTTTTTTAGCAGCGATACTATGCCATCTTCACATCTTAAAATTTTTGATTAATAATAAAACTTGAACGATTGTACAATAATCAAATGAGATTAATTTTCAAGTAAGAGTTTTTGATTAAGTTAGCGATATTATTTTTTCTAATACATCTCAATATTTTCATAAATATGTCTCATTTGGAGCAACTAAAAATTCTGAGATATCTACATCTCTCTGTATGCTACCGGTATCTGTAATAATTGTAGCTGAAATTTTTCACTCTCCAGATTTAAATAAATCTAAAGCACCCTGGGCATCCACTAATACAACTCAAGATACTTCAGCCTTATCGAAATCAAAATCATCAAAATCTCATTTATATTCGTTGACATATACATGAGCTTTGGCTCTATCATGATATTCGCTTCCATCTGATTTTATCTTGTCTTGAGTTCGTGGTACTATAGATACTAATTCAGCATCTGAGACATCTACACCAATCCCCAACTCCTCTTTCACCTCACGATGAAATGCTTGTCTGATATCTTCTCATGCCAAGACATGTCATGAGGCTGTAGTATAAAAAGTACCTGTATCTTTCCTAATTTGAAAAAAAACTTTTCAGTCATCGGTATAAAGCCAGCAATGAACTGTATTGTGCCAGAGTCACTCTCTATGGACTTGCTCTCTAGTGGTTGTTCACAAAAAATTTCAGTCTATATCATAATAATCTAAGTATTCCATGAATATTAATTAAGAATTAAGAATTAAGAATTAAGAATTAATAATGAATAATGTAAGGAACTTCCAAAATTTTTAATTATTAATTATTCATTATTAATTATTCTGTATTACTTTTTTGATTTCATCTAATTGATATCATTTCCTCATCAATTTCTGGATTATATCAAATCATTCTAATCACTTTTTCTTGTAATTTTCTATCTCTTTTTGAATTTTTTCTTTAATTCATCCTGCTATATCGTTTTCATATTCTGAAATTATTTCATCAATTATTTTTTTATCTACTCATTTTTGGATAAGTTTTGTACGGATAGCAATCACAGGTTTTCACTTGTTTACTAATTCACTCCTCACATAACTCTCTGCGAAAACACGATCATCTGCAAATCTCTTTTTTTTGAGATAATCCATGGTATATCTGACTTGTTCAGAATTAAATCATTTCTGATATAGTTTTGCTGCTAATTCTTTCTCTGTCTTTGGGTATTTGGAAATATATTTGAGTGCATACTGACAGCAATCTGAATATAGGGTTTTTTCGTCACTAGAAACCATATAATTAAGAATTAAGAAGTAAAAATTAATAATGAAGGAAGCCTAAATTATTAATTATTCATTGTTAATTGTTAATTTTTTAAAGTGAAAGTTACTATCATATCATCAATATTGAACACTGCTTGGATATCTCAATCTGGTTTTCAAGGTGTAATATTATTTAACAATGCTTCATGTGACAAGAATACTGAAAATGAATCAATAACTTTTTGTAAATAATCATTGGTAGTCTCAAAATACATATCCACTCTAGCATCTATATTGAAATCTGCATCTTTTCTCATTTGATTGAGGAATCTAGAGATTTCTCTAGCCATTCACTCCATCTCAAGTTCAGGAGTGAGCTGTAAATCTAATTTTGCTATCACATCTCAATCTGCAGCTACATCCTTTCCATCTAATCATTCATATGATATCTCATAGTCTTCTTTTGCTAAGGTCCATTCATTTCCTGCATCATCAAAAACTATCATAGCTCAATTTTCTCATTCTTTTATATTTCACATCTTACCGAATTTGATGACATTTCATGTATCTTTTCCAAATTTTGCTGAAATTTGAGATCAGATTGGTTTGAATACTCTCTTGATATTTCATGCATTTTGCAATGCAGCGATATCTTTAACATTGATTTCTTCTTTGATAATTTCTCAATATTTGTCTAAAACATAATCTACTGTTAAATCAGCCATAATCAAAATTTTTAAATAATAAAAAACATTCTCAAGTATGTATTTAAGATTTTTTGTCTATTTTGCAACAAAAAAAGAATAATAAAATATAGAAAAATTATGTCAGTTGTATTATTTTATAATCATCCCCAAACTCCATTAGAAGGAAAGTGAAAATCACATAGATCATGATAAGCTATCTAAATCTCATTTGTCTCATCATTGAAGTATCAAACCATAATCTAAAATAGATAAGTCAGATCTATAAAATGAATCCGTCTGTACATTGCTTCAATCTATACTTACTTTTGCTCTATAAAGTGCAGGCCAAGATTCATTCATAAAAACAATCACATACTGTGGTGTTGCCTTGTAGATACTAGGCTCTCATAAATATTTGAAATACTCTGTATCAGAAAGTGATATATAGGATACCTCCATGTCATCATCTTCAAAAGTTTTGCCATATTTGTCTTGTAATGATTGTTTTGCCAATAATATAGCCTTGTCTTGTCAAATGTCTAATTGCTTGTCACTATCGAGGATTGATCAATCTTTCAATGAGATTGTATATGAATATGCATAATCTTGGTATCTAAACCCATATATAACTATCATCTCGTTCAAACTTTCGGCGAAAAATGGAGATCGATCATAATTACCAGATTTTGAATCATTCATAGCATGTAGGATTTCTTTTTTTGAAATTCATGATATATCTCAGATATTCGTGATAAATTCTCTTTTTGAATGAACCCAATTTCCACTCAAAGCATCTACATAATATGTATTTTCATTTTGTTCATTCGAATTTAGTATGATATTGTATATTTTATGTCTTCAATTTCACATCGAATATACAAAATAATTTTTCACATTATCTTTGGTCTTATTGATACTATCCAATACCACTTGGAATGCCTCCTGTGATGTCAAATAATCTTCTGCTGAGATATACTTTCTGGTTATCACATTTTCTGCTCAATCTAAACCATCTCAATATAATACTCAGTATTCTGACATTTTAATTGGGATAAAATTTCCACTTTTGGCTTGGATGTATGCTATATATTCATTTCATGAGAAATGGAAATCACATTCAAATCTATTCACATAATCTCTAAATTTACATATTTCATCATTATTGCTAAGGATGTTTTCATATTCATTTTCGAATCAGAGATACTTCAATATCTTTTTCTCAGCATAACTTTGACTTATAAATTCTTCTTTGGATGATATTTTTCATGACATACTGATATTACATTTGAGAATCTTATCTGTCAAATAAAAGGTAATTTTGTAAAAATCTGACGAGCTAGAAGATCGTTCACTAAAATCAATATCTAATATCTCATCATCTGAAACATTTAACTCTTTCTTGGCCACTTCGATATATTTATTTGAGTTAGATTTCTCTTTGGATATTATACTTCACTCCCAGTCTAAATGATAAGAGTATAGTATTCATTTGTAAGTGATAGAATATTCATAATCACAATCATAATTAAAGCAATTATGTCATGAACTAGTCACATATTGTTGAGGTCATTTTAAATCATCCATTATAATTTTGTCGACATCTGCTGGAATAGTGTCATCATAATCGTCTAAAGCTAGTGTTCATTGTTCTAATTTTAAGATGACATTTCCTTGGGAATCTAAGGTATATTTGTATGATACTCAATTGTATTCTATAGAATATCTAGTTGTGCAATCCTCATTCATACACGAAGAGGATGTTGATTTTACAAATTTTTTGTCTCATTTTAAATCATCCATAATAATTTGATCAATATCTGCTGGAATATCTGAACTTTCCTCTGAATCATAATTAGATGAACTTCCGAAAGAATTAAATTCGATATCAGAAGGTATGTCAAAGACTGAATCGTCTGTCACATCAGTCATACAAGATATAGTATTTCAATCTCCATTACTAATTAAACCTGTAAGTATTGTCTGGATATCAAAATCATAAGCTACTGAGAATCATTCTTTTTCTCAAAAAGCTTCTCACCACTGATACATATAACCATCTCTAAATAATGAATAAGATATAGATTCTTGTCACATCATATTGTATGGCATATCCTGTCTAAGCATATCATCTTTTATATAAAATCTATATGTCCTATCCTCATCTGCTGCAGTATATGTCATATCACATGTCAATTCATGATTTGCTTCATACAGAGACAACATATCTCATGGGTTTTCTAGTTTTATTAATTCTTTGCTGTCGTTGCCCGTCTCATTGCTATTGTTTTCTTGATTATCATTTCCGACAGATATTTCTCCTGTTAAGGAAGAAATCTCGTCTGTTCAGGCTGAAATCGATATTTCTGGAATGTCACATCCACTCATTATACATATAAATGGAATCAGCAATGTGCTTAATAATAATTTTTTCATAATTTATAAATTACTAGATAAAATATTATTGACTTTTTTATTATAATCCAAAAAATAATATTTGTCAAATTTTGTAGGACTTTTTTATATGTTTTGGAAATCTTGAAAATATCTTTCTTATTTTTATAAAGATATTAATGGAATTTATATGCAAAAATAAGGAATGACATATGTTATTTTAAATATCTCTGACTCTGACAAACACCGAGCTAGTGCAATATGAGAGTACACAAAAAGACTCTGAAAATCCGTGATTTTGGAGCAATTGAAACCATGTAAAAATTGAACTAGAGAACAGATAATTGAAAAAGAGACCCAAGAGATATTGGAAAAATTGGCTAAGAAATACAGAGACCGGAACTATATCATGATGAGCAAAGATGGAGAGCTTGTGACTACCGAAAAATTTTTGGATATATGTAAAAACAAAAATATCGTATTCATCATATGATGACCATACTGACTTAATGAGGATGAATTAGTAAAAATTGGTGCAAAAAAAATTGCTTTTGGAAAAATCACACTCCCCCACTGACTTGCGAAACTCACACTCCTTGAACAAATCTATAGAATTTGAACTATTGAATCCGGGAAATCTTATCATTATTAATGAGTAAAATTTTATTGCTTTGGTATATTGACTTTTTTTTCTTATTTTTTATAATATCCAGACTAAAAACTAAACAAAAATTTTTAAAATCTTATGGAAAAATCAAATTTAGTAAAAAACAGCGAAAGAATTCTCGCTAGGCTGAAAAACGAATTAAAGCCCCTGAAAGCACAGGAGGCAGAGGCTAGGAGACGGTGGTCTCTGGGCTACAATGCTTTTTTGAGAGCTGAAAACGAACTCCAAAAGAGAGTTCTGAAAGGTCTAACTGTTGATCCCGTCAGCAATGGTGTTGTCAACAAGACAGTCCAAAAGCTCTGGGAAACAAAGACTGGTTGGATGAGAAAATCAGAAGAATTAACCAAACAGAGAGATTTCGCCCGTGCTGCTATCGCCAAAAAAGAGAAAGAAATCTTGACCGCTGAGTCTAAGCTCAATGAAATTCTGGCAAATGAAAAGATCAAAATGGAAAAGACTGACTCTACTATCGAAAAGGTCTTCCTCTTGAACGATCATGTAGTCGAAGCATTGCAATCTATGGATAAATTTTTGGAGCAAGAGATTTATCCTAGTCTAGCCAGTACGGCCACTCAAAAGATGCTTATCAGCTCCGATGGTTTACGAAAAGTAGTCATCATGAGTAACAGCAGTAATGTGATGGATTCTTCCAAAGTAGAAGAAGCCAGGGCAAAAATCAATGAATTCTTTCAGCGGATTAATCCGAAAGGCCAGGACACTGTCGAGCAAGATGAGACTGTGAGTATGTTGACCGAGATTTTACAAGATCTCTTGGTAATCAAAGTAAACATCAAACCTGGTCCAAACTTGTCCCGTTTCTTGGGATTAGAATTAGATCCAGAAAAATTTGGTGAATTAGTAGAAGCACAACGTCTCTTGGGCTCTGCCATCTCATACAAACGCTCCAACATGTATGTACGTTTGTTTACACGAGTGAACACCAGCAGTCGCTGGGAGCCTGTGAGACAATCTTAATCAAATCTACTCTATCAAAAAATCCACCCGTTTCGAGTGGATTTTTTTCGTGTATAAGAGATAATTTTAGATTTCAGCTAGTAATTCTGTGATGATATCATTGTATATATCCATTCATTGATCGGTAAATCTCATTCAATCCTCTATCAACTCTGTAAATCACTGATCTGTATATGATTTTATTTTTTCTGAATAATCTGATACAAGGACTGACTTGTATTTTCCCAGATTTTTAATTCAATTATCAGTTCTTAATCAAAGGAAAAACTCCTCTATTAAGAGGTCTTTATCTGACATAGGAATAATGTCACTTTCCGACTTTCATGAATAAAATTTTGGGAATTCTAGTGCATTAGTTCGACGGACAGCTTTTGTATTATCCGGAATATTTAATAAAGAACAAAGCTTGGAATTTGGATTTTTGAAAAATGAAGATGCTGAAGTACCAAGGCCTAGATAATCTCACATTTCTCGATAAACTCTGTTGTGGATACTACTTTTCCCAAGCAGTGAAAAATTAGAAATCTCATATCTTTTGTATCCAGCATCGAGCAAAATATCTTTTAAAATTGCAAATTCTTCATAAATATCGTCTTGATCTGTGGAATAAAAATCCTCAGTCTCCTCCGATAAATCGGGGTCGCCAGCTCCTTTAAATAAAGGAGCACAATTTAATTCTTCATTCTTAATTCTTCATTTTTCATTATAATATCGTAGACTTCATGGGAATAGTTCCAGAGTATATAATGAATAGGAATCGATAAATTTACTTGTAGCTAATGTCTGAAAGAAATTCATTGCCGTAGAATTTCGTAATTGGAAATTTCATTTTTTACTCTCATTGAAATATCAAAAAGCTATGAAATCGAGGTTAAATACATTATTATCTTTTTTCAATGGCTGTAAATCACGGAGAAAATCTACAATTCATGGGAATGTAATCTGCCTACCACTAGCTGATAACATTTTATTTTCAAAAGATTGGATACCAAAACTAAATCTGACTCTAGAGAATTCTCTGTATTTTTTGGTCAATAATTGTACTATGTGATATACTTCATCTTTTGGATAAGGATTCATCTCCATGCTAAATTCTCAAATATTTGAAGTATCAAAATATTGGATTATAGTATCAGTAATTCTTTCAAGATTTTCAAGTCAGATAAGTTGTGGAGTTCCACCACCAAAGTAGATAGATTTAACTTCTTTGTCATCCAAAATCTCAGAATATTTTTTTATATCAGAAATTATTTGATCTGTGTATTTCTCCAACTCTGACGAAATCATCTCTGATTTCATTTTGTCCAATGGGCAGACTTGGAAATTACAGTAATTACACTTAGTCTTGCAAAATGGGATATGGATATAGATTGAAAACATGGAAATTAATAATTAATAATTAATAATTAATAATTAAGGATTGTGGGTTAATTTGCAAATTGTGATATAATAAAACAGTATTGACTTTTTATTATTTATTTATATAATATATCCGCTATAAAAAAAAGAAAATTAAAAAATAATAAAATTATGGATACAATTAAAAAAATCATTCCCAGTATATGCTGGTTGATAGCGACCTTCGTACTAGGATTTCTGGCTTCAAAATGGAGCTTGTTTTGGGACCATCTAGAATATGGGCAATGTTACTGCCATTACATAGGCGATAGGATGAATGATTTCTTAGGAGTACCCCTACCAGCCTTAAGAGAAGAAATTATCTACCGTTTTGCTCCTTTCCTTGTAGCCACAACACTTGTGATGATTATTAATCATCCAAAAGTTAAAAAAATAGTCATCGCATTGTGTATCATAGCAATAACCGTAATCCAGATATATTTTGGATACACACATTTTCATCCAGAATATGGCGACACTAATTATTGGTTTTTTATAAGAATACAAGGCGGACTAGGAGTAATACTGGCATGTGCATATGGTGTGATGTTTTGGTTGAGTATGAAAAAATTTTATCTAAAAAGTAATCACCATATATTAACTTTTCTACTGTGCCATATCTTGGCAATACTCACTACAACGATAATACATTCTGTCAATAATTGTTTTATCATAGTGAATTATACTTTCTAAAAAAAGGCACCATAAATTTATGGTGCTTTTTCATAAATGATTAATCTGTATTTTTTATTTATTTACCTCTTTGTATCAATATTGATATACTTTTTTAACCAATAATGAGATGTCTTTATTGTAATTGTCTTTTTGACCTACAGCTGCATATTTAGCTCCCCAGTTATTACTATAATCAATAATCTTTATTGCAACACCATTACTTACACCATCTTTAACAATAACAACACCTTTCAGAGCGTTTTCCTTATCTTGCTGAGTTGAGTTTGGATCCTCTATTGTTTTTTTAGCATTACTAACCTTATTTACCACTTCATAATACTCTTTTTGTTTATATGCATCTGTTTTTTCTACTGCAAAATCGTTCTTATATTTATCTCAAAATCCATTAATTTCATTAATTATTGACTTATAATCCTTTATTTTATCAGTAGTATTTTTACCCTGTGTATCTTTTTTTACTTTTGCTAATTTATCTTTTTCTCGATTAATAGCATATGTCTTATAATGGTTTACTAACTCTCATGCAAATTTTCAAGAAGAGAACTTATTGTCAGACCCCAAAAGTACATTTTTATTTACTCTCCAATAGTTACCTGTTTTTGTATTTATTATTTTTACAAGTCCATTATCCATTCATCCATACTTAAAATCTTTTCCAGTTTTAGTAAGATAACTCTTCATTAATGGATCTTTTATACTACGTTCATTATAATCATCAATTCATTCTTGGATACTTTTTCTTTGAATTTCTGCTTCAATTGAATTTTCTGATTTTTCTACAGCCATTTTAATATCTTCTGCTAATGTCTTTGTATTTATTGTATTATTTGTCTTCTTCAAATTAATGACAACTGTTTTTGTCTCTCAATTCTTTCTAGTATATGTCAAATTAAATTTACCAGCATTTCGTTCAGATTCTGTCACTGTATGAGTTAAAAATCCAGACTGTTTCAATACTTTATTTGTCACATATTCATCATACAAACCACTTCTTATTGAATTGAAATCTTTGTTGAATGCATGATCATCAAGCGTACGTTGTGTCACCCATTCTCATTTATAGGTATCTACTTTTTCTTTTTGATCTATTTTATGATCACGTTGATAATCTTGTATTCAACTCTTTGTTTGTTGTCAAATAACTCAATCAATTCACATTACTTCATTCATTGTAGCTCAATTATTGTTGAGACTTATACTATATCATTGACTTATTACATAAACTTGTATTGCTGCTGCTAAATCAGTTTTTCCATCAACTCTAAAATATTCTCAATCATTTGCTCATGGTCTTGTTGGAGCCTTTAACTCTATTGAATTTAATGTTGTCTTATAATGATCAACAATCCACTTTAACGAATACTCTTTATTTTTAATTTTAAATTTTTGGTTTCACAAATCTTCTTTAGAGCTCTGAATATCTTTGATATTCAATTTTTGTAATGCAGATTTTTCAGAACTATCCAGTCCTTTATCAGATACTGATGTATCCTTTTCTAATTTATTAAATGCATCTTGCACAGTTTGATTCATAGCCATTTTAATAATAATTTAATATATAAAAAGTTTTTTAAAGCAAATCTATAAGATTTAGTAGTTTGTCTGCATCCTCTGCATCTTGCGCTTCTGATTGTTTCTCCTGTTCTTGGAAATTCTTTTTTACATCTGTTTGTTTTTTCTGGATTCTCTCTTCTGCTATAGTGGTTGCATTTACTACAAATTCATATAATTTAACCATAACTAATTCACTAGGTAATGTATCGGAAGACAAATAGTTGATAGCGGTCTCTGAAAAATCAAATTTGTCTTTTGCAAAATCAAAAATTGCCAAAAGTTTTTTTTGTTTCTGTTCTGCTGTCAACGCTTTAAAATCTTCTATCATTTTTTCCCATTTTGTCATAATACTTTCTTTATGGATAAAATTATAACAATACTATTATATACAAATTTTTTTTATTTGTCAAATTTTTGAGGACTTTTTTTGTTTAGCTACAATCAAGGAGGAAGTGCAAAGAAAATAAATATGAAAAAAAGAGAGAATAATTAAGATATGAGTTGGCATATTTATATCATAATTAATTCTCTCTAATGAAACAATACACAAATTTAAGT
>Ga0247608_10000111_pt1 | contig 158044 bp, 133 predicted proteins | sample 176DNAGHGlowgp2_FD_193490 | JGI IMG/M metagenome (GOLD analysis project Ga0247608, IMG submission 193490) | Sheep rumen microbial communities from Palmerston North, Manawatu-Wanganui, New Zealand - 1766 DNA GHGlow gp2 | ecosystem: Host-associated > Mammals > Digestive system > Stomach > Rumen...
CGGTTTAGATTCCTTATAAACAAGGCGAACCTTTTCAAATTCAGTCTTATGACGAGACTTAAGCAGCAATGTTTCTGACGGACGCTTATAAACATAACCAGAAGAGTTATATGTTTCGAAACGAGGGTCTGTACGGAATGACATATCGTAAATATAAATCAAATTGAATACAGGAATACCCTTGAGAATTACGTAATGAGTATCTCCTTCTGGGAAATCAATTGTAAAGTTATATTCTTCTGCAGAACGAACAAGTTTAATAGATTTTGCACAAGTCCAGGCCCAGATTGTCTTATCGCCTTTTTCATCAACCTTTTCAAAATGAGGATAGAAGACATTATCAAAGGCGACAACTGGATAAAGATTACTGAGAGTACGCAAATCAAAGGAAGAACTTTCTGAAAGATAAGAATTAACAATTGCATAACCGGCCTTTTCGAGTGTTTCATTAGCACTTACCTTACCGTAACGAAGCAGTGCAATTCCTGTTTCTACTGCCTGATTTACTGAAAGGAAGGTATCGTTTTCAGAAATTGTAAGTATATTTCCTTCAAACTTGCAGGCATCAGTAATTCTTTCAATTCCTGGCTCCAGAACAGGTTCAAGTAAAGCTGCATAAGAAGGAGAAAGCTGAATAAGGTCTGCATAAACCTGAAGAATACCTGAAATTTGAGCAATCGTAAGAGTTTCAGGATCTGCATTTGCGGCTTTATTCAAAAGCTTTGTTACAACACTCTGCTGCTGATTCAAATAGAGGAAGTCGGCAATTTTATGAACGGTAAATAAATCAAAACTGCCCTTTTCTGCACTATCCGCAATTCGGCGTTCGTAATCTTTCATTGCTTTTTCAAGATTTACGTTCATATCTTCCAGAGTATTGAAATATGGAGCAGAAAGATATGTTCTCTGGCGGCTCTTCTTTAAGCTGTCTGGAACCATTTCTACAGCACGAGTAAAGTTTCCGGTTTCTGCCTGTGCAGCAACATAAGAAACAGCAACCTGCTCTGTAATATTTGTTTCAACATTGTTTGCTTCAAAAGCTGAAATAAGATTACGTTTAAGCTGTGCAAGAGTTTTGTTAAACTCAGCCACACTGGCAATTGGTTCATTTGTAATAGAATCAAAGGTAAACTTCTGATTTGCATCGTAGATAGAATACGTTGCAAGGTAATTACGAGGAGTAAAATCAAAATAGCCTGCACGCACAGAATGTCCTGAAAGTTCCCAGGCATTTCGTTTTCCACCAAATACTATGCTGTCTTTTTCTACTTTCTGAACAGTCATATTAGAAGAATAGTTGTAAGGCATTGAAAAATCTGTAATTCCATCCGGTAAATCAGTAAGAATAGCAAGAGAAGCTGATGGATCTGCAGATGCAAGTTCGAATGTAACCTTTATGTTTTCGGAGAAGTTTAAAGTAATAGAAAGTTCTTCTGTCTGTTCAACTGACTGAAGTTCTACAAAGGACTCTGTTCCTGCTTTCTTAACAGAAGCTGGATTTTGTTCATCAAAAAAGAAATTAATGCCGTTATAGGAGATTCTGGCCTTGTTTTTATAAGTAATTATACCTTCCTGCTCGTTAAGAGCCTCAAGGGTAATCTGAAGGTTTCCAATTTTTTTTATAATTGTGGAATCTGTTCTAAATTGCAGGACAAAAATGCCGATGATAATAACGATATCGACAATAAGCAGTCCTAATGCTTTTTTTAATATCCGAAAATTCATTGTAAATACAGTTTAGCCAATGATTCGGTTAATTTCAACTATATAAAGGAAAGAAAAATGATTAAGACAATTAAGTCAAAGCTTCTTCTGATTCTTACCGCAGCTGCACTTTTTACCACTACACTTTTTATCTCAGGCTGTGCCACAAGGCCTTCTGCAGAAAATCAGCCCCAGCCAGAGGTAACTAAAACAGAACCTAAGAAAGAGACAAAAAAGAAGGAGCCGGAAGATCCTCCAAACGTAAAATTTGTTAAGCAGCTTCAGGCCATACTTGCAAAGGGTGATACAAAGGGTGCAATTGCTCACTTTGATTCAATTCCTTCTTCCCTTAAAGACGATCTGGAGCTGAAAAATCTTCTTGGAGCCCTTTATTATTCTGATGCCCAGTATGACAATGCAATTGCTACAGCAAACGAAGTTCTTTCTATAGATTCAGATAATATGGAAGCCCTTGAGCTTATTTCTATGTGCAATAAAGCTAAAGGCGATAAAGCAGCTTACAAGGCCACAACAGACCGCATTCTTGCAACAGACCCTTATAATGCTTCTGTAAACATTCAGCGTGCAGAAGAATATGCCGTAAACAAAAAATATAAGCTGGCCCGCGATTCATACAAAAAGGCCCTTCGCGGAGACCCTTCAAATACAGATGCCCTCTTTGGCTATGCACAGATGTCTTATTATACAGATGATGTAAAAACTGCCGGCGAAACCTTCCAGCAGATTCTTGATAAAGACCCTGAAAATGCCCCTGCCCTGGCCTATATGGGAAAGCTTGCCTATGAAGATGACAACTATCTGCGTGCTACAAAATATGTTCAGCAGGCTATAAAACAGGATCCTTACAACTACGACTACTGGATGGATTACGGAACCTATCTGCGCTATCAGGGAAAATTTGATGATGCAGCAAATGCCTGGAAAAAAGCAACTGAACTAGACCCAAGCTACTTCCTGGCCTATGCATATCTGGCAGGAAATTATGATGATTTAGGAAAATGGGACGAAGCTCTTGAAAACTACCATAAGGTAATTGAAACTAACCCTAAGTATTTTTATGCCTATGAATCTACAGCAATTCTTGAATATCGTGCTAAAAATTACGAGAACGCAATTAAATATTTCAGCAAAACTTATGAATACAGCCCAAGTTATGCTTATACACTTATGATTGCAGCCTGCTACTTTAAGCTTAATAAACCACTTCAGGCAAAGGATGTACTTACAAAACAGCTCAAAAAGCTTGATGCAGCATCAAACGAATATGCACTGGTACGCTTCTTTAATGATCCTTACAACAGAAATGCAGAATCAAATCTTGTACAGAAAATCACGAAAGAAACTAATAGCAATAACCGCGGTAAAATGTTATTCTACATGGGACTTTATTATGAATTGAACAAAGCAGAAGACCTCGCAAGAGAGTATTATGCTAAAGTTACAAGTATGAAGGCTCCTATGTTCTTTGAATACAGGATTGCCGAATGGGGATTGCAATGAGCCAGACTCAAATTAAGCTGGATCTCGGCGGACGTAAAATTACGCTCGTAGGTACAGCACATGTTTCAAAAGAAAGTGTTGAAGAAGTAAAAGAAACAATCAAAAATATACAGCCGGACTGTGTAGCCGTAGAGCTAGACGAAAAGCGTGCCGATTCAATCAAAAATCCGTCACGCTACAGTCAGCTGGACCTTATAAAAGTATTAAAAAGGAAAGAAGGCTTTATGCTGCTGGCAAACCTTATTCTTTCTTCTTATCAGAGAAGAATGGGTCTTAATGCAGGTGTAAAGCCTGGCGACGAAATGATTGCGGCAATGAATGCCGCAGAAGAAGCAAATATCCGCTGTACCCTGGTAGACCGTCCTATTCAGATTACCCTCAAGCGAGCCTGGGGTAAAAACTCCTTCTGGGGAAAATGCAAGCTTTTTGCCATGCTGCTTTCCAGTGCCTTCAGCAAAGAAGAAATTGAACCTGAAGAAATAGAAAAGCTCAAAGAACGTAATGAAATGGATTCCATGATGGATGAGCTTTCTGAATCTATGCCTGTAATCAAAAAGGTTTTAATTGATGAAAGAGACCAGTATCTGGCTTCTAAAATCTGGGAATCTGAAGGAAATAACATTGTTGCAGTTTTAGGCGCAGGTCATTTACCCGGAGTTCAGGCCCATCTGGAAAAACTTGGAGCCGGCACAGAATCATCTGATGTAGAAGAAATTGCCCAGCTTCCAAAGCCTGGTATTGCAGGTAAGATTTTAGCCTTCCTGATTCCGGCCTGTATTATCGGTCTTATTGTGGCAGGCTTTATTTATGGCGGTCTTCACGCAGGAGCTCAGATGCTTACTACCTGGTTCCTCTGGAATGCAATTCCTGCAGCTCTTCTTACTGCAATTGCTTTTGGTCATCCTCTTGCAATTCTTGTGGGCTTCGTAGCAGCTCCTTTTACATCTCTTTGTCCTTTTATAGGCGTAGGCTTTTGTACTGCAATTGTTCAGGCCCTTGTATGTAAGCCAAAGGTAAGCGACATGGAAACTCTGCAGGATGATGTAAACCTCAAGGGCTTTTACAAAAACAGAATCCTCCGCACCCTGCTGGTATTTATACTTTCATCAATCGGAAGTACACTGGGTACCTTTATTGGTGGTGCAGATATTATTGGAATCTTAAGTAACATAAGATAATTCTTATATTCACAAAAAGTGGTTTCTTTTTTTATTGTTTTCGGTTTATCTTATAAACGAGGAACAAATGAAAAGAAACCACTTATTTTTTTTAACAGCAGCACTAGTCTTCTCAAATCTTGCTTTTGCAGAAAATACCGATGCTGTCTTGCAGGCTTCAATTCCTGATACCACTACCCTGCTTCTGTCTTATGTTGAAAATGATTCAGAACTAAAGAATCTTACCCTTGCCGCAAAAAAAGCTGCTCTTTCTTATCAGAGTGCTAAAATAGACACAGGCTTTGATGTTACCCTTTCCAGCGGAACTGTAACACTGCAGGTAAGTGACGACGGAGCAGACCTTACAGCAAAACCTTCGGTAAAGGCAAGCCTTCCCCAGGCTTCGAATCTTTCTGTGTCAGCTCAAACTAACTATTCTTCAGAATCAGATGTCTCAAAGATCAGCGACACTTCCCTTTCTCTGGGAGTAGACATCATCTCTTCTGCACTAATCTCTAACAAGCTTACAAAGCTTAAGGCAGAAAGAAGCCTTACAGAAGCTCAGAGGAAAATTGAGAAACGTGCTATTGCAGCCGAGAAGGAATTTTACACTGCCCTTAAAGGCCTTCTTACCTCAATCAATTCCATCATGACAAAACGCCAGACTCTTTATGAAGATTCCATTTCTTTTGAGGCTATAAAAATTCAGGGCTATTCAAAAGCTTCTTCCACCTACAGACAGGCAGAGCTTAAGGTTATTTCAGACCAGCATGATGTAGACTCTGCCATTCACAGCTTTAAATATGACTGCGTTGTCTTCTATAAAAAATGCGGCTATGACCTTGATATTGATGACAAGGCAGACCTTATGACCTTTGTTACAGCCGGAATTGAAGAGGTTGATGCTGTTGATATTAATGACTTTGCCAAGGAGCTTTACACTGATATTGAAAGCGCAAACTGGACCTACTACATCAATTCTATGGAGCGTTCTTCTAAAAAGAACTACAGTCTTTCTGCCAGTGCAGGCTACACCTTTGATAATTCTTCTACAAAATCTGATTCTATTGATGCAGGGCTCAGCGGAAGTATCGGGGGACTTACTCTGGGGGCAGGAATCAGTTTGCCGGTGGGAAACACAAATGAAAGTAATTCTAAAGCCTCACCGGCCTATACCCTAAGCGCCACGCTCAACCCCAACACCTTCCGTAAAAACTCCATTACAAAGCAGCAGAATGAACTGACAGAAGAACAGGAGCTGCTGGCAATTCAAACTGCAGAAGCAGCTTATGAAACTAAGGTTGTTGAGCTTGAACAGAAACTGGATACCCTGCTTTGGGAAAAGAAAAGTGCCGAAGAAAATCTTTCTATGTATGAAGGACTGGAAAAGGATATGGCTCAGCTCTATAAGCAGGGCTATACCAGCGAAACAGAATATCTTTCTGCTAAGAATAATCTCAATAGCAGCATAATAAAGAAAATTTCAAATCTTATTGATTTGATTATATATAACGACGATGTAATTTCTAATTTTGTCAGTGACAATTAACGTCATCCCGAACTTGATTCGGGATCTATAATAAAGATGCTGAAACAAGTTCAGCATGACATTATATATAAGGAAGGAACTATGAAACGAAAAATAAAAATTATTATTATCTGCATTGCAGTTCTGCTTGTAATCGGAGCCGGACTTTTTGTATTAAAAACTCTCTTGAGTAAGAAGGGAAGCGAAAAGGTTTACTATACTGCAAACCTGGAGACTTATGAAAATATTATAGAAATCTCCGGAACTGTTGCCGCTGCCCAGGAACAGACTCTGCAGGCCCGCAGCGCAGGTACCGTTACGGCAGTTTACGTAAAGGCCGGCGACAAGGTAAAGAAAGGCGATGTAATTATTCAGCTGGATGATTCGGAGCAGCTTTATAACCTGGAAAAACAGGAATACAACATGGCAACAAAGAAGCTGACCGCCTCGGCGCGTGAATTAAAGCTGCTGGAAACTGAGCGGAACTCGCTTTTGCAGAAGGTGGAAGACCGCAAGGTTATTGCTACCTTTGACGGTATTATTGCGGATTTAGATGTTGCAGTTGGAGATTCCCTGGAAGCTAAAGACACCGTAGGAACTCTTGTAAATATTGATTATCTTACAGCAGAAGTTGAAGTAACTGAAACAGATGTTTCCAAGCTCAAGGTTGGTCAGACTGTAAACTTCACCTTCCCTGCTTACGGCAATAAAAGTGTAACAGGCTACGTAACCGGCTGGCCTGCAATTGGAGAGATTACTTCGCGAGGAGCTACAGTTGTAAAAGCAAAGCTTCGTATTGATGAATATCCGGAAGAAATTCTTCCAAACTTTTCTTTCACAGGAAAAATAGAAATCAGTCCTACTGAGCAGTATGTTGTAGTTTCCCGCTATGCAATAGGTTATGAAAACAAGCAGCCTTATGTTGTACTTGCCAAGGGAAATGAGAAACTTTCTGTAAAGGTTCAGCCTTATGGTAATGAATATGTAAAGGTTCTTGAAGGACTTGAAGGCGGCGAGGTTCTGATTCAACAGACAACTCCTAAACGCTCTGGCATGAACAGAAACAGGAATGGCTCTGGCAGCGGCTCACAAAGAAATGGAAGCGGTGGCAACGGAAGCTCTGGGGCTGGTGGCTTCCCAGGTGGCGGCTTCCCTGGCGGACCTGGTCCAATGTAGGAGGCTGATATGGAAAATGTTGTCAGTCTGACAAACGTTGTAAAGACCTACGTCATGGGCGAAAACGAGGTTCATGCCTTACGTGGAATCAGTTTTGATATTAAGCAGGGTGAGTTCGTTTCTATTATGGGCCCTTCGGGTTCTGGAAAATCAACCTGTATGAATATGATAGGCTGTCTAGATCGCCCTACTTCTGGTATTGTAAAAATCAATGAAAGGGAAACTGCCGCTATTTCGGAAAAGGAGCTTGCCCTCCTCCGAAATCAGACAGTTGGTTTTGTCTTCCAGCAGTATCATCTGATTCCGGCTATGAACATTATGGAAAATGTAATGCTGCCTTTGAAATACCAGAAGGTAGAGCGAGCCGTAAGAATGGAAAAAGCAAAGGCTGCGCTGGAAGCGGTAGGCCTTGGAGAACGAATCCATCATAAACCCCACGAGCTTTCGGGTGGTCAGAAACAGCGTGTCGCAATTGCCCGCGCCATGGTTACCCAGCCCAAGATTCTTTTAGCGGATGAACCAACCGGTGCTCTGGATACAGAAACCGGTAAGCAGGTAATGGAAATGTTCCGCGCGATAAACCGCGACCAGGGCACTACAATCATCATTGTAACCCACGACCCTCGTATCGGCGAGTCAACTGAACGCTGCATCCGTATACTTGACGGGCAGCTTGTAGAGGAATAAAGCATGTTAGAAGATTTTATTAATGCATTCAAAAATTTCAAAAGCAATAAAACCCGCACCTTTCTTTCCCTGCTGGGTGTAATCATAGGCGTTGCATCTGTAATCGTAATTACCAGTATGGGAAGCAGCTCAACTAAGCAGATTGAAAATACCTTTGGCAGTGCGGGTCTTGATGTGGTAAATGTCAGTGCCGGTTTTATGAGCCGTCGCGGTGCATCTTCATCTGTAGTTTTTGATGAAGCGGCCCGCACTGAATTATTTGACAACATTGCCGACATCAAAAAAATCTGGTACAAAAATACCCTCAATGTTACCATGACCTACGGCGAAACCTCATCGTCTGTAAACTGTTCTGCCATAGAAAGCGGCTACCTGGAGATGTACAATCTTGAACTTGAAAAAGGAAGCTTCTTTACTGTCACCGACAATGAGGAAGGCACTCAGAAAATCATTTTGAACCATGATACTGCTGAAAATTATTTTCCTGACGGAGATGCTGTAGGCAAACAGGTAATTCTCGTTGCAAGCAAAACCACCTTCACCTTTGAAGTAATAGGAGTCTTAAAAGAACAGACAACCGGAATGGAAAATGGATCTGCCTTTATTCCCCGCGGCTTTTATGCAAAAAAAATCAAACCGAATCCGGCCGCTGCAAATGTAATGGTTCAGGCAACCTCACAAGACAAGGCCGTATCTCTTGCAACAGAAATCAAAAGCTATTACACAGAAAAAACTGGCTCTGAATATTATGTAAACGTGACCAGCATGCAGTCTATGCTGGAGCAGATGAGCGAGATTACCAGTACCATGAGTATTATGCTTAGTGCCATTGCTGCAATTTCTCTTTTAGTTGGCGGCATTGGCATTATGAACATAATGATTGTTACGGTAACTGAACGCAGGCAGGAAATAGGAATAAGAAAAGCACTTGGAGCAAGCCCGTCCGATATCCGTCAGCAGTTTTTGATTGAATCTGCAAGCATTACCCTTCTTGGGGGAATAATGGGAATTATCGTCGGTATTGCGGTGAGTCTTGCTGTAGAGTATGTACAGTCTAATGCGCTTATAATCAGCTGGAATGCCTGTTTAATTTCTTTTGTATTCTCTGTTTTTGTGGGTATTTTTTTTGGATTGAATCCGGCAAGTCGTGCGGCTAAATTGGATCCGGTTGTGGCTTTAAGTGGGGAATAATGGATTGCTTCGCCTTCGGCTCGCAATGACGTCATTGCGAGGAGCCCGACAGGGCGACGTGGCAATCCACATCAGTACCCGTCACTCATTTCGCGGTTGGCATCTTTCTTACAGAGCTCGTCGTAAACCAGAGAACGCTTTCTTAAATCTTCCTTGAGTTCCTTAGGATAAGGCATGTTTCTCCAGAAGATTCCGCGAACATCCTTATCAAGACGCTGAACACCTGTAGATTCCTTTGTCATCCAGAGGATGTAATCTTCAATAAAGAATTCCTTTACATCTCCCTTAAGTTTCATCTGGTCAAAATGCTGATAGTACTGACCGGTAAGACCTTCCTCCATCCAATAGTAAGAAGCCTTTTCCTTTGCAACCTGCCAGCGTAAATCAGCAACGGCAGTAAGAACGGCAATCTTAAGATCTTTTGGATACATTGGAACAACAATACGTCCACGGCTTGTTACACGGTTATAACGGTCAAATGGTTCCCAGCAGAAACCACGGTCACCATAAGTTGGTACTAACAAAACATAAGGTACGATTCGATTTGGAATATTCTTGTGAATACGATGGAATACGCCCGGATCCAGACTTTCTATCCAGCGCAGAACATCAATTACATTTTCGCGGGTTCCGGTTCCACGTTCTGTACAGTGGTAAAACTCACGTGTAAAAATAGGGAACTGATTACCACGGCGACCTACAGTCATCTTTGCCATCTGACGAACAGTTTCAAATTCAATTTTTACTGCTTCTGTATCGTTTGTAGCAACAGAAGCTCCTCCACCCTGATTAATCTTATCCTGAACATTATCGTAAGTTGCCTTAGCTTCCTTAAACTCTTCCAGAACCTTAGACAATTCCTTGTCATTTTTTGAAAGGCGGTGAAGGATATCTGTAATAGCAGGAAGAAGTTTTCTCTGCTGTTCTGTATAGCCGGCTGTATGATTATCAAGTCCAAGAATTGGATTGTGTTTACATAAATCTTCTATATTTCGCTGAAGCTCACCTTCGAGCATACGGCGTTCATTTTCTTTTATTCCAAGAACATTTTCTGCACTCTGAAGCTTTCCAGAGTTCTTTGACTGCAGCTGCATAAGGCGGGACTGTTCTGCAGAAGCTGCCTGATCCGGAGTCATATTGGCAGTCTTTACCTGCTTCTTTTCATCAGTTGCAGAATTTCCCATTCGACCGGAAGCAATTTCCTTGAACCATTCATCAACATACATGATTGGCTCACCTTCACGATTTTCAAAAAAGATTTTCGAGAAGAAGTCTTTTGATTCCTGTCTGAAAAGAGATGGAAGAAGAACTCCAAAACGCACCAGCATCTTCTTAGGCATTGGAGTGTCAGGATAAGCCATTTTTCCAACCATTCCACGCAGAAGTTCCCAGTATGCTGTAATTATCTGCTGGCGGTAAACAGCACGGTCTTTAGGATCCTGGCAGGTAAGATATTTTGAAAGAACCTGATGAACACGCTGAGCCGACTGATTTTCGCCGGTCAGTGCAATTTTATAATACTTAGTATCATTATAAACATCAGAAGGAGTATCGCTGACAAATTTTTCAATTGGAGCAAATTCTTTCTTACTTAAATCAACTTCATGAATTGATCTATTTGAAACGGAAGATGAAGAAAAAGAAGGTGCAGAAGTATTGCCAGAAGAAGAATCTGGAGAAAAAGCAACTGCTGATTCAGCCGAAGCCTGGTTAGCAGAATCGTTATCTCCTGACTGATCTAAAAGCGCAGCAATTTCCGGATCCAATCCATCACTCATAAAACATCTCCTGTGCACAGCCATCAGGCTATATCTATAATATTTTATTATAAGGCATAAAATACAAAATCGCAATAAAATCTAAGTATCATCGCAATAAAATCCCGGTATCATATTGCACAAAAAGTCAAAATACTATAGTATAACAACATCTTCTGGGGAATTAGCTCAGCTGGCTAGAGCATCGGCTTTGCAAGCCGAGGGTCAGGGGTTCGAACCCCCTATTCTCCATCCCAGAAAACACCTTCAACTTTCCGAAGGTGTTTTTTTTACCCATCCCATCTACAGGCCCCCGCGTGCACGCCCCGTCTGCATACCCCCTCGTTGTAAAAACTCCCCGAATTCATTATATTATTGAAAGAAATATAGTATTTTATAGGAGAAAATATATATGGCAGACACAATGCATGCATTGGAAAAGAACCCTAAATGGAAGGGTCGTCGTGGTCCTGTTGTCCTTGTAATTATGGACGGCGTTGGATATGGTAAGTATGAAGAGGGAGATGCAGTTAAGGCTTCTAAGATGAAGTACCTGGACTGGTTTACTGCTAACTGCCCTCACACTAAGCTCAAGGCTCACGGAACTGCTGTTGGTCTTCCTACTGATGATGATATGGGTAACTCTGAGGTTGGTCACAACGCTATGGGTTGTGGCCGCGTTTTTGCTCAGGGTGCTAAGCTTGTTGGTGAATCTATTGCCTCTGGCAGCATGTTTGAAGGCGCTGTATGGAAGAAGCTTGTAAAGAATGTTCAGGACAAGGGAACTACTTTCCACCTTATAGGGCTTGTTTCTGATGGTAACGTTCACTCTCACATTGACCACCTTAAGGCTATGATTACTCAGGCTCACAAGGAAGGTGTAAAGACTCTCCGCGTTCACGCACTTTTGGACGGACGTGACGTTCCACCTACAAGCGCTCTTGAATATTTTGAACCTCTCGAAAAATTCCTCGCTGACTTCAGCGATGTTGATTATCAAATTGCTTCTGGTGGTGGACGTATGTACATCACAATGGACCGCTACGGTGCTGACTGGTCTATGGTAGAGCGCGGATGGCACGCTCATGTTCTTGCTGACGGTCGTCAGTTTGCAAGCGCTACTGAAGCTATCAATACTTACCGCAGTGAAAATGCTGGACTCCTGGACCAGGATATGCACGAGTTTGTAATTGCAAAAGACGGAAAGCCTGTAGGCCCTATCGTTGACGGCGACAGCGTAATCTTCTTTAACTTCCGTGGTGACCGCTCTCTTGAAATTACTGCTGCTTTCGAAGAGGATAACTTTACTCACTTTGACCGCGTACGCCGCCCTGCTGTTGAATATGCAGGTATGATGGAATACGACGGTGATAACCATAAGCCTGCTCAGTATCTTGTAAACCCACCAAGCATTGACCGCACAATGGGTGAATATCTTACAAAGACTGGCGTTCATCTTATGGCAATTTCTGAGACTCAGAAATATGGTCACGTTACTTACTTCTTCAACGGTAACCGCCCTGGTGAATTCGACAAGAATCTTGAAACATATATTGAAGTTCCATCTGATGTTGTTCCTTTCGAGCAGCGCCCATGGATGAAGTGTGCAGAAATTACTGACAAGGTAATTGAAGCTATTGAAAGCGGAAAATATGACCACATCCGTCTTAACTACCCTAATGGTGATATGGTTGGACACACTGGTGTATTCAACGCTGTTGTATGTTCTATGGAAGGTATGGACCTTCAGCTTGGCCGTCTTAAGGCAGCTATTGAAAAGGCAGGCGGTATCCTCTGTCTTACAGCTGACCACGGAAACTCAGACGATATGTACGAGCACAAGAAGGACGGCTCTGTTGCAATGGGTGCTGACGGCGAACCAAAGCCAAAGACAAGCCACTCGCTCAACCCTGTTCCAGGTATCATCTACGACCCAGAGTACAAGGGCGAGTATGAGCTCGAGTTGAACAGCGGTCTTGGAATCTCTTCTTGGCCAGCAACTTTGATGACTTTGATGGGCTTTGTTCCACCAAGTGATTATGATAAGAGTATGATTAATCTTAAATAGATTAACAATGGATTGCCACGTCGCTGCGCTCCTCGCAATGACGTGGGTGTCGAGACTTCCTCGCAATGACGTCATTGCGAGCCGAAGGCGAAGCAATCCATATAAAAAAACGGTCGGACATTTTTAGTGTCCGGCCGTTTTTATTACCGCTCCGTCATTGCGAGGAGCGAACGTAGTGAGCGACGTGGCAATCTATTTGCAGAGTTCTCTGTACTTCTGTGCCAGTCTCTTAGACTTAACTGCAGCTAAGCCGCAGTAGTTGCTAGGATGTTCGAAGAAGTTTGCAGGGTTCTCAACACCGAGTTTTTCCAGCTGGGCTGTGATGTCGGCATATTCTTTTTCGTGAGTTTTAAGAACTTCGAAGAAGGTCTTTCCGCTCTGCTCTGCTTCGAGAGTAATCTTACGGATAATTTCGTGACCGTCGTTGTAGCCTGCTTCACCAAGAAGGATATATGCAGGTTCTGCGAGAACGCCACCCTTTACTTTTCCGCCGGCATTTTCGAGATTTCTTGCCATGCCTTCCTTATCAGCCTGGAGCCCCTTAACAACGCTGTTCATGCGGGCAACTGCCATTGTAAAGCCAGAAACATAATCAGCAATAAAGCGCTGGCTGGCGCTATTTGTAAGATCACGCTGGTGTTCAGAAATCTGATCCATATAGAAAGTGATTACACGAGGGCACATAGCCTTCCACAAAGACTTAACGTGCTCACTGTTCCATGGGTTACGTTTCTGAGGCATTGTTGAAGAACCAACCTGAGTTGCAGCAAAATACTCAAATACTTCACCAATTTCCGAACGCTGGAGGTTACGGAGGTCATCAGCCAGGTTTGCAATAATACCAAAGGCAACGTTCATCTCAAGCAAAAGTCTCAAAACGTATTCAGGTTCAACAAGCTGATTTGAATACTCGCTCGGAGTAAGTCCCAGGAACTCAGTATATGTGCGCTCGAGTTCTTCAGGATCTTTTACGATCATAGAAGGTCCGTTGTAGCTTCCTACAGGACCAGCCAATTTTCCAACCAGCTGATTTGAAAGTTCTTCTATGCGGAGAATTGACTTTCCAAGACGGCTAACAAATTCTGCGATAGACCATCCGAAAGTAATAGGTACAGCATGCTGTCCGTGTGTACGGCCAACCTGTGGAGTAGCGCATTCACGCTCAGCGATATCACAAAGATAATTTTCAAGCTTTTTAAGTTCTGGAAGCACAACATTCTGAGTAACGTCGCGCATACGGCAGCTGAGGGCTGTATCAAGAATATCAACTGAAGTTGCACCAAGGTGAATGAGAGGTCCGATTTCTGAATCAACCTTAGTCTTCATTACGTTTACAAGGGCACGGATATTGTGCTTTGTTTTTTCTTCTTCTGTATAAACTTCCTGAGGGTCGATATTTGCGGCAACGTCGTCGAGCTTTTTAGCTACATCATCAGTCAACTTGCCACGCAATTTAAGGTGAGCTTTTACAAGGGCTGCTTCACATTTAGCGCAGGAACGGATAGAAGCTTCTTCTGAAATATACTTAGAAAGGCCGGCAAATGCATCGGCTTCCGACAAAGAGTATCTGTGATCGATACAAGAAAGGTTTTCAAAAATGTTTCGTGTTTCCATAAGGTGAGATTATATAGAATTTGCGAGAAAAATAAAATAGGGTGCTTTCTGTCTGGCATGGTGGTTTCGATACGATGCTTCGCATCACTCAACCACCGGAACTCACTGGTGGTTGAGTAGTCCGTAGGGCATATCGAAACCACCGTGTTATAGAACTAATTTAATACCGCCATCGGATTAATTGTCTTACCGTTCTTATAAACTGTAAAGTGAAGGTGTGGACCAGTACTCATACCAGTTGAACCAACATATCCAATTACAGTATTTGTATAAACGAAGTTACCCTTGCGGCAGGCTGTAGACTTCATATGACCGTAGAGAGTCTTATATCCTGAATGATGGGTAATGATTACATAATTTCCATAAGTTGCATTATAGCCAACGGCAGTAACAGTTCCGTCCAGAGCTGCATAAATTGGAGTTCCCTGAGAAACTGCCATATCAATACCACCGTGGAAGGTGCGTGAACCCGCATTAAATGGAGAATTACGCCAGCCATAATTTGAAGAAAGCCAGTAGCGGGCATGCAGAGGCTTTTTGAAGAGGTCACCGTTAATTTCCTGACGGGTAGCCCAGTCAAGCTCTGCTTCAGGTACAAAAAGTGATGTACCGGCCTTAAGTTCTGAATCAAGGCTTACATTATTTGCAAGAGCTGTTTTTTCGGCATTTACCTTATATTTTTCTGCAATAGTAGCAGCAGTTTCGCCATTTTTCTTTACTGTATAAATAATTCCAGGCATAGAAGGAATCTTAAGATACTGACCCGGCTGAATAAGGCGGCTCTGTTTGATGTTATTTACACTGATAATTGTATCCTGAGTTACATCAAAAGCATCTGCAATAAAACCAATCATATCACCAGATTTTACGCGGTAGGTCTGATAGGTAATAATGGAATCTGAATCAGGAAGGGCTGCCTCGGTAAGGGCTGAATCTTCTGCAGCATCTGCAAGAGCAATGTCATTTTCTACGTCTGCCAGCAGACTTGAAAGATTTTCCTCATATTCAGGTTCAGCAGTGGTTTCAAGACCTCCGACACCATGGCGGGAATCTGGTCTGCGGGCTGTAATCAAAAGACAAGTTAAGAAAACACCGGCACAAAAGCCAAGAACGGAGAGACAAACGACCTGTACTGAATTAGATTTAAAGCTCATAGTGATACTTTTTACCAATTTATTCATTATACATTGAAATCTTTCAGAAATAAAGTATTTTTTTTGAGGCTTAATTTCCGGCCTTATCTCAAAATTCAGTTCAAATTTTCTTTCTGTTTTTGGCGCAGACCTTGCTTCAAAAGAGGCTTCTCGACTTGCTTCACACTTTTTTAGAAAAGACTTTTCCCCAATTTTTTCACTCATTTTTTATTTATCCCCACCAGATATGTTTCAAAAGACTCTGCACGGCAAGCTTCCGGTTTAAAACCCTTAGCCGAAGTAAAGGTTTCGCGCATAAGCTTTAAGAGTCTCTGCTGATCTCCATTTTGAAAGATTTTTACGCAAAAGTTAGCACCCGGTTTTAGCATGGTCTGTGCATACCAGATAGCCATTTCAACCAGCTGTTCACTTCTTGCTGTATCTACAGTTCGATTTCCTGTAGTTTTTGGAGCTGCGTCGCAAACTACAAGGTCATAAGGCCCCTCACTCTTGATCTGATTTCTAATTTCAGGTGCATTAAGATCTCCCTGAATAAAAATCAAATTATCGCCCTTTACAGACTTTGAAAGAGGATTCAAGTCACAGGAAACAACTTTACCGGTTCCATCCATTGTGCGCAGCAAAAAAGTAGTCCAGCTGCCAGGAGCTGATCCCAAATCCAGAACGGTATAATTCTTTTTAATCATCCCGAATTTTTCATCAATTTCCTTGAGCTTATAAACTGAGCGTGCAGGATATCCTTCTGAGAAAGCTTTCTGTGACCAGTAATCTGGTTTTTCATAAGAGTTTTTAGGCATATAGTTGATTATCGGCAGGGAAAAAAGAGAATTTAAGGATTAAATTTTCACCTTAGCGTTATTCCCAAGGGCATCTTCGCTTTCTTTTACGCCGCCATCTTCGTTGAAAAAGTCGTTTACATTGATTGTAGGGTTGCCGGCTTTACGGCGGGCGAGGATTTTCCGGTAGATTCGTAAAACGCTTTCTTTTGGCTGAACAAAGCCTTTGTCGTGACTCAGGCAGAAGTTTGGAGCCTCAATCTGCTCCATGCGTTTTATCATCTGTTCCAGCAGCTGTACGTTATATTCCCGGGCTGAAAGGCGGAAATGACAGTAAGTGGCATCGCCGAGAAAGGCATAGTCCTTATATTCCAGAACAAGGCTGCCCTTTGAGTGGCTGGAAGGAATTGTGTAGATTTTTATGCCGTCTGCAAAAGACTCTTCGCCTTCCACAACTTCCCCTGCCCTTGTATATTTTTTTGTGTATTTTGTAACGTAAAGTTTGTCGTATTTTACCTTAAGCAGATTAAGGATATGGTCCGGATGAAAGTGAGAAATGACGATATTCTTTTTGCCCTCTATCTGATTGATGAGGTCCGCAGCTTCGCCACAGGTTCCCGTATCGAAAATCCAGGTGGTATCCGAGCCGTCGGGTTTAATAAAAACCACATCGCTCGAAAGAGGATTTTCGACAGAGGGAAGATATTTAATTTCCGGGGTTATTTCAATCAAAGACATCTTAATTATATGGATTGCTTCGCTGCGCTCGCAATGACAGAGCCTTGTCGTCATTGCGAGGAGCGTAGCGACGTGGCAATCTATTTCTTCAACAAAACCGCAAAAGGATTATAAGTCTCGCCGTCATCATCCTGACTGCTCATGTACTGAGCAGCAGTATCATCCTGCTCTTTAGAAGTTGCCGGAACAAGAGAAATACGTTTTGCAGCAGCATCAACCTTTTCTACAACAACACTCATTTCCTGACCAGGCTTGTATACCTTGCGGAGGTTTGTATTTGCGCTCAAGCCTTCCAGCTCACTGATGTGAACAAGACCATCAATTCCCTTATCAAGATTAACAAAGAGGCCGAAGTCCATAATCTTGCTGATTTTGCCGTCTACCTTTGTACCAACAGGGAACTTTTCTGCAGCCTCTTCCCAAGGGGCGCGGAGCAGAGCCTTAAGGCTTACACTAACGCGCTCGTTTTTCCAGTCAGTTTTGATAACCTTAACATTGAGCTCCTGTCCAACTTCTACAACCTCACCGGCATCAGCAACGCGGTCAAAAGAGAGCTCACTGATTGGAAGAAGTGCACGGAAGCCCTGAATGTTTACAAAAGCACCAAACTTTTCAATGCTTTCAACTGTGGCTGTAACTACTGCTCCTTCTGTAATCTGAGTTGCCAGCTTACCGAGTTTGTTTGCATATTCTGATTCACCGATTTTTCGGTTGCTTACAAGAATGTCGCGGCCGTCATTCTTATATTCTGTTATGATAAAGCTGAGAGTTTTTCCAACATAGAAGGCAGGTTCTTTTTTATCTTTAAAGCCCATCTGAGAATAAGGACAGAAGGCGCGCTTTCCGCCAAGCTTAACTTCAAAACCGCCCTTAATCTCTGCTTCAACGTGGCCTTCTACCGGAATGCCACCCTTAAAGGCATTTTCAAGCATTGTATCATCTGCTGCACTGCCGCCGATTTTTGTAGTAAAGCGCATTTCACCGTGAATTTCGCCGGTAAAGAAGACTTTTATTTTATCGCCTTCTTTTACGCTTACATTGCCGTCTGCATCCTTAAACTCAGCAACATCAATTACGCCTTCTGATTTAGCGCTCAAATCAACAAAAACTGTTGTATCTGTAACTGCAACAACTGTAGTTTCAAAACTATCACCAATATTAAATCTATTCATGATTACTCCATATCTGTCATTCCGAACTTGTTTCGGAATCTATTAGATAGATGCTGAAACAAGTTCAGCATGACGTTTTTATATATTTTTATATTATTTTTCTGCAATAATATTATAAATAGAGGAAATTTGAAATAGAATTTGAGAAAAAAACTAATCCTGTTTTTTCATAATAAAATTGCCCTTGAGCATTTTAGTCTGAAGGATATTTATAAAGGCTGCAGGGTCCGTCTTTTTGATTGAACGCAGAAGCTTATCCTCTTCATCAGAAGAAACAACGGTATAAAGCATTTTTCGCTCTGCCCCCTGATAGCAGCCCTGGCCGGTAAAAAGGGTTGCATCGTGGCCGGTAACATCACGTATCACCTGCACAAGTTCATCAGTTTTTTCTGAAATAATAAGAATGGTAGATTTCTGATAACGCTTATAAAGAGTGTTCAAAATCTGGGTGCTTACAAACTGGAAAATGATTGAATAAAGTGCTCTATTCCAGCCGAACAAAAGACCAAAAGTTGCAAGAACAAGCACATTAAAAAAGAGAATATGATTCCAGATACTGCGGCCAGTTTTTTCAGAAACATAAATTGAAATAAAATCTGTTCCTCCGCTGGTAGCCCCCGCTAACAAACAGAAGCTTATTGCAACGCCGTTAATAATGCCACCAAAAATTGAACAGAGCATAACATCGCTGGTTACATCAAGGCCAGGAAGCAGATCTGTAAAAAGTCCGGATGCAATAATTGCCCAGAGAGAAAGAAGAGTAAAGCGCTTGCCGACATAACGAAAACAGATAAGAGCCGGCACCACATTAAGGCCCCAGTAGAAAACAACAAAGGGAATATGAACATTAAGATACTTTGCAAAGATTTCCTGAATTAAAAGAGTTATTCCTGTAAAGCCACCCGGCAAAAGACCTGCAATATGAACAAAGGTGTTGAGGTTTACAGCCATAATTAAAGCCCCGAGAGTAACCAGCAGGAATCGCAATATAAGTCGACTTGTATCTTTCATATTTTTAGTTTACCACAATTTTAAATGATTATATAGAATTATCGATGCTGGCAAAATATCTTTCTTTTTTCCATTTCATAGAATATAATTTATAGAATATAAATTGTAAGATGGAAAAAAGATGGCAAGTAAAAGTACAAAATCAAAAAAAGCCCGCTCACCTTTCAAGGGCAAAATCAAATTCAATTCTAAAAAGTTCTTTTTCTTTTTCTGCAGAATAGTTCCGGCCGCCGTTATGGTTACGCTTTTCCTTTTACCAATGGGAATGCAAAGCATAAGTCTTGGAGATGCCGAAAGCACAGCAAGCCTTATTTACCCTTATCTGCTGCCCTTTACCCAGGCCCAGGCCATTCAGGAATCGCTGCTTCATTTTGTTTACTTTTTGATTTACTTTCTGCCTTTTACAGCTCTTTTCCTTTTAATTTCTCTTTTTATAAAAGGAAAGGTAAACGTTCTTCTTTATGTAATAACTTATCTTAGTTTCACCATTTATCTCTTCTGTTCAGTAACCAGTCTTGTTATTTTTGCGAACTGCTGGAGATGGTTTCTGCATTTACCAGTTCCTGTTTATGCAGCCTTTGGCTTTGCCTTTATTTCTCATGCTTTAATGTCTATTTTTGGAATCCTCTTTTTGAGGGAGATGAATCCGGAATTTGCTGAGTATAAAAAGATTCAGGCAGAATCTAAGCAGAAGACAAAGATTTCAATTAAGACAAAGCTTACCATTACAATCATAAGTGTTATTGCCGTAATCATGGTCTTCTTTACAATCCTGATTTTGCGCAGTTATAAAAAAATGTTTACTGAAGCTGTAAGTGATGTAGGCCGTTCTCAGGCAGAACAGACTTCTACAGTTTATGATTCAGCTGATGGTAAATACGAAAAAATTGCCCCTTATTTTACCCAGCAGAAAGAAGCAAACAGCTATGCCGATACTCCTTTTGAACGTATTGATATTATTACTGCAAGCCAGGCAGGTAATATTATTTTCAAAAAGGAAGGTGATAAAGTAAGCTTTGTGCCTGTAGAAGAAGGCATTGAACTTACAATTGATAGTATTGAATGGCCCGAATATGATGTATTTTCTTACACGACAGCAACCGGCCACGTAAAAGACATACCGAACACAGAAAAGAAAATTTCTCCTGCCAGAGCTCGCGAATATTTTACAAACTTTATGAACGGAAACTATAAAAAGCAGCCTGTATTAGACGGCAATCTTTGCAAGTACATTTACCCGGTTTCTTTTACCCGCAAGGTCGGCTTTAAACTCGTAGGCTTTTCTATTGTAACTTATAAAACCGAAATCCTTATGCGTTCTTATTTCCATGTAAAGATTTTTGTTTACACTATGGTTGTAATGTTTCTTTACATCTCGATTATTTTTTCTCTTTTAATTGCAGACTTTATCACTAATCCTCTTTTGTATCTTAAAACTAACGTTCGTAAGTCTGCTAATACACTCGAAGAGATTCTTGATGGTAATTCTAAGATTACAGCAGAGCAGCTTACCTTTATTGATTCCATCAAAACCCGTGATGAGACAAAAGACCTTTCAAAAGAAATTAAAAACATGGTCGGTATTATCCGCGGAATTATACCTTATATTTCTTTCTCTACCCTGCAGGCTGCCGACAAGGATACAAAAAAGGCTACAACTTCGCGAGAGCTATGCTTTTTGTTTACAGATATCCGCGGCTTCACTACCCTTTGCGAAGGAAAGAAACCTCAGGATGTTGTTGAAATTTTAAATCACTATCTTGATATTGAAACTGAAATCATTCTTAATAACGGTGGAGATATAGACAAGTTTGTAGGTGACGAGATGATGGCCTTTTTTGCGGGCCCGAAAAAAGAATACAATGCCTGCAAGGCTGCAATGGAAATCAGGGCCGCCATGCGCTTTCAGCAGGAGCAGGCTCTGGCCGATGGTTCAGACTACATTTCAATGGGAATTGGAATTAATACCGGCCGAGTAGTTTTTGGTTCAGTGGGAGCCAGAAGCCGCATGGACTTTACCTCTATCGGTGACACGGTAAATCTTGCTGCAAGGTTAGAGGGCGCTAACAAAGCATACGGTTCAAAAGCAATCATTACAGAGGCTGTTTTTGAAAAGCTCAAGGATTCTTTTGTCTGCCGTGAACTCGACTTTATCAAGGTCAAAGGAAAGAACGAGCCGGTTCGTATTTATGAGATTTTACAGACTAAGGCTGCGGCAGTAGATAAGCTTTTTGAAATAAAAGATTTATTTGAAAAAGGTCTTGCCGCCTACCGTAAACAAAGCTGGGATAAGGCAGAAGAAATGTTCCAGCTTTGTAACGAAAAATATCAGGACATGCCGTCTGTCGTATTCCTGGACCGCATCTCTCACTTTAAAACAAACCCACCTCCGAAGAAGTGGGATGGTGTGTTTGAAATGAAGGTCAAATAAGCCTATAATCGAAGAACCGTTAAAAACAAAGCGCGACAGCGGTTTGTTTAGGTTCATCGAAAGAATGGCTCAGAGGCAAGCTGTGCTTGCCGACTCAACCGGTGGTTTCGATATGGCTTCGCCTACTCAACCACCGGTTGCTGTTATTATTTCACAGGAATACCAATTTCCGGATGATCATTCTCCCAGTTCTGTGCCAGCTGGAGAATCTTTTTCTCACTGAACATAGCGCCGGCAAACTGCATGCCGATTGGCATATTGTCTGCACTTGTACGTCCGGCAGGAACGTTGATAGAAGGAATGCGGGCAAGGTTTACAAAGGTTGTATAAAGGTCCGAGAGGTACATCTCAAGAGGATTATCAACTTTTGAACCAAGCTTAAATGCAGCAGTAGGACAGGTTGGACAAAGAATAATGTCGTACTTCTCAAATACAGCTGCAACCTCGCGCTGAATGCGGGCACGAACAGTCATACCCTTTTTATAAGTATCTCCTGAGAACTGCTCAGAAAGAACATAGTTTCCAATTACGATACGGCGCTTTACTTCAGGACCAAAGCCTTCTGAACGAGTATCAACATAAAGCTCATCATAGCCCTGACCATTGTCTACACGGCGGCCATAGCGGATACCGTCAAAACGGCTGAGGTTGCTGGCTGCTTCAGAAAGAGCGATTACATAGTAAGCGGCAATAGAAGCGTCGAGAATCGGAAGGTCAACTTCTTCTACGCTTGCACCTTTATCTGTAAACCACTTGCGGGTTTCTTCAAAGCATTTTACAACATCAGGGTCAGCACCTTCTGTCTTAAGGAACTGCTTTGGAATTGCAATCTTAAGAGCCTTGAATTCTGCGTCGCTGAGGGCTTCGAGTTTATTCAAAGATTTTCCTTCCGGTAAATCAGCTGATGTATCATCATAAAAATCAACTCCACACATAAGACTGAGAGGCTCAGCGATATCTGCAGGAGTATGACCAAGAATACCAACCTGATCCAGAGAAGAACCGTAAGCAACGATACCCCAGCGGCTGAGTACGCCATAAGTTGTCTTAAGACCGTAGATTCCACAGTAGCTTGCAGGAAGACGAACTGAACCACCGGTTTCTGTACCAAGACCAAAGAGAGCCTGGTTAGCAGCAACAGCGGCAGCAGAACCACCCGAAGAACCACCAGATACAAACTCGCGGTTAATTGGGTTACGGGTTGGACCGTAGCATGAGTATTCTGTAGAAGAACCCATGGCAAACTCATCCTGATTACAACGGCCAAGAGGAATTGCACCGGCCTTTTCCAGGCGGTCAATTACAGTTGCGTTGTATGGAGCTACATAGCCTTCCAGGATTTTTGAAGCACAGGTAAGGCGGTGGCCCTTTGAGTTCATGTTATCTTTAAGTGCAAAAGGAATTCCGAGAAGAGGCTTTTCTGCAAAAAGTTTATCGAGAGCATCGCCCCCGGCAGAGCGGGCAGCGGCAATTTCCTTGTCTGCGGCGGCGGCTACATCTGTAGCATCGTCGAACATTTCGATAAATGCGTTAAGCGGAATTGGTGCTGATTTATCTTTGTTGAAAGTATCAATTGCGTCACGAACGAGTTTTTCGCTGGTAGTTTCGCCTTTTTTGAGAGCGTCGCGTGTTTCTTTAATTGTGTAATACATATTAAGCGCCCTCCCCGAGTACCTTAGGAACCTGGAAATAGCCGTCCATAAAGTTTTCTGAAACCTTCTTTACGTCGCTGATTTCAAGTCCTTCTACGACAGTATCACCGCGAAGCTTGTCTGCTTCTGTGCGAGGATATGCGTCGTAAGGATTTTCGCTGTCATCATATTTAGAGAGAATATCAAAATATCCTACGATATCATCAACCTGTTTTTTCAAAGTCTCCATGTCAGTACTTTCCGGAGACAAACGAGACAAATAAAGCAGATTCTCAAGAGTCTGCGCGTCTATTTCTTTATGTTGTGTAGCCATGTGGAATATTATAGTAGAAATTGCGGTTTTAGTGAATATAGTTGAGTTTCTAAAAGAGCTCTGCCACTCCCGTGAAAAATGCCAGTCGCCAACGGGATGATGTTGTCGTCTGACATTTTTCACTACGTGGCAGATTCGTTTTACTAAATAACTTGTCGTAAAACAATTTCTACTATACTATTCTGTTATGCAAATTAGTTTAATTTTAGAACTTATCGGATATCTTGGCTCGGCACTGGTTATTGTTTCTATGCTTATGACTTCGGTTGTGAAGCTGAGAATTATAAACACAATAGGAAGCGTTATTTTCTGCGGATATGCGATTGCGATTCATTCTTACCCTACAGCCGCCATGCAGGTTTGTCTGATTATCATAAACATAATAAATCTTTACAAGCTCAATAATACCAAGAAGCAGTATTCGGCAGTAAACGTTTCTTCTACAGATGGATTTCTCTATTACTTTCTCTGTGCAAATGAAAGAGACATCAAAAAGTTTTTTCCAGATTTTTCCACTACAGAAAAGGACGACACAATCTTTATGATTACCTGCGGCCAGACACCTGCCGGAGTTTTTATTGCAAAAGACAAGGGCGATGGCAGCTTTACTGTAAAACTTGATTACACTACTCCAGCCTACCGTGACTGTTCAGCCGGTAAATTTATTTACAATCATTTGAAACTGATTGGAGTAAGAAAAGTTTATGCCGAAACAAATAACCCTGCCCATCAGAAATACCTGGAAAAATTAGGCTTTTCGACAGACAGGGATTCAAATAATTTCATAAAAATATTATAGATGCTGAACTAGAGACTATACTGTGAACTGATCTATCTGTTCTCCCATATCAGTAATAGAATCCTTCATTTTTTCAGAAATAGAAGAAAGTTGTTTTCCACTTTCATTGATTTTTTCTGCACCAAGAGACATTTCTTCCATACTATCTTTCATAGTATTAGATGAATCCTGTAGACTGGCAATGTTGTTGAAAATCAGTTTATTTCCTTCAATCATTTCCTGAGCAGAAGTAGAAACTTCAGAAGTACTCATGTTCATTACACGAAGAGTTTCAATAACCTGTTTTGAACCTTCATTCTGCTCAGACATGGCAATCTTAATTTCATTTACAAGCTGATTTGTATTATCGATTTCGTGAGATACCATAGAGAAGGCACGGCTAGATTCCTGAGAACCTTCAACAACTTCAAGAATAGAAGACTGAATACTGTTCAACTGGTCACCGATTGTCTTAGACTGTTCTGTAGAAGTTTCAGAAAGCTTACGTATTTCATCTGCAACGACAGCAAAGCCCTTACCTGCTTCTCCTGCATGAGCCGCTTCAATAGCAGCGTTCATAGCAAGAAGGTTTGTCTGCTCGGCGATATTTGCAATTGCCTGGTTAGCTTCCTGAAGCATCTTTGACTTATCTTCAATCTGGTAAATCTTTTCATTTACTGCAGCCTGCTTAGCCTGACCTGACTGTGCCTGTTTTTCAAGCTGAGAGAATGATTCTGCCATCTTATCTACAGATGTATTTACAGACTGAATGTTTCCAATCATCTGTTCAACAGCAGAGGAAGCTTCAGAAACTCCATCAGCCTGCTGGCGGATCATTCTTTCAAGCGAGTCGATATTTGCAGAAATCTCATTTACGGCTCCTGCAGTTTCCTGAACATTTTCCGACTGCTGATTAATCTGTGCATGAACAGAATCAATATTAGAAATAATTTGTGTAATAGCGCTTGCTGTATTCTGCATACTGCCAGTCATATCAAGACCAACTGCATCCAGCTCCTTTTCCGAAACCTTAAGCTTTTCAATAATTCCCTGCAGTTTTTCGATAAAGAGGTTTTCATTTTCAACCAGGGTCCCAAATACCTTAAAGATAGAACGGCGGCTCAAGGTCACGCGTTTTGTAAGGTCGGCATTACCTGAACTTAAATCGTAAACAGCATCACTCAAAATTGTAAGCTGATTAACCATGTTCACAAGCTGGATAGAAAGGAAGACAATGATAATAACAGTAATGATTCCCGCAATAAGAGCTGTACGTCCGTTTAGAATAAAATCAGCAAAGGTATAATCTCTCTGCATTGCAAGATGCCAGCCTACAAGAGGAATTGAGGCAAAAACAAAATCAGACGCAGTCTTGCTTTCAAAAGAAATATCCTTTGTCAAATAATCAAGCTCTGCAACCTGAGGCATTTTTTCGAGAATCGGTAGTTTCTTTTCAATTATAGAATCATCCAGAGCACCGGTGATTTCCTGAGCATCATTATAAAGGTACATTGTAATTAATGGATCAAGTCCCTTGTACATTTCCTGAATCATATCTGTAAGGGGAATTCCGGTTCCTAGAATACCAATAGGCTTACCTGCATCATCACGGACAACAGCATTTACCCAGAGGTTTGTCTGTTTGAGCGTAGGGTTATAGTTGATATTAAAGTTGTAAACCTGTGTCTCCAGCAAAGTCATATTGTACCAGTATTCATCCGGATTAGAAGGATTAACTACATAACTGGCCTGCATATCACTCCAGAACATTTTGTCTGCATCTGAAACCCAGAAAATTGACTTTGATTTAAATGAATCTTTGAAAGGAAGAAAATCCTTAAATGCCGCCTGACGAAGCTCTTCATTTTCCGGATGAAGCATATACTCTTTAATTGCCGGCATTTTTACCATCTGCAATGCAAGTGTAAGCTGCTCATTCATGGAGGTTTCAAAGCTTGCTCGTTTTACGCGGGCTGTCATCTCCATATCTGCAAAAGCATTTGTTCTGGCATGATTTCTGGCAACTGTTCTGACAAGAGTAAATAAACCGATTGCTGCAATAACCTCAATTGTAAAAACAATTATCGTAATTTTCTTAAGCTTAGCATTCATACTAAAACTCCCTGTAGTATTTTAAACTTCATATTAATTTTATTACTGTATATAGAAATTCGCAAACCTTTTGCTTTTTATAACAAATCTTTAAAAACAAGAAGGAATATAAAGTGTAGATAAAAACTGTCAGCGAATAATGAAAATATTTCTTATAAGAAAGTCTCTGTATTTACCTGATTTTTATTATTACATTATAATAGAACAAAGAGGACAATATGACAGATTCTAAAAGTTTTTCGGTAGCATCAATTTTTTCTGACCACATGGTTTTACAGAGAAATAAATATACAGCAGTTTTTGGGGATGCTTCGGACGGGGCGATTATAAGTGCTGAGCTTTTTAATGCAAAGGCGGAGCTTCTTTGTAAAAACAGCTCTGTCGCAGAAGGGGACAGATGGCTTCTAAAGCTTGAACCTCAGCCTGCTCAGACCGGCTGTAAGCTTGTTATAACTTGTGGTGATAATGAAGCTAAAACTTTTACTGACATTGCCTTTGGCGAAGTGTGGCTGGCAGGCGGTCAGAGCAATATGGAATTTGAATTACAGAACTGCACAGAAGGTCCGGCTGAATTAGCTGATGATGCTGCGGGCAAAAACGTGCGCTTCTATTATACAAATAAAATTGGCTGGAAGGACCAACATTTTTATGAGGCAGAAAAGCAGACTGCCTGGCAGACCTGGGAAAGTCCTGCAAAAGGAGCATGGTCGGCTGTGGGGTATTTTTTTGCGAAAAAGCTTGCGTCTGATTTAGATTGCGTAGTCGGGGTAATCGGATGTAACTGGGGTGGCACTTCTGCCTCTGCCTGGATGCGTCGTGAATATCTTGAAGCGGACAGAGATCTTAATACTTATCTTACGGAATATGAAGATGCAACCCGTGGTAAATCTATTGAGCAGCAGTGTAAAGAATTTGATGATTACGAAATTGAAAATAATAAGTGGCAGGAAAAGTTTGCTAAACTTTGGGAAAAGCAGCCGGGAGTTACCTGGGAGGAAGCAGAAAAAGTTCTGGGCAAAAATCCATGGCCGGGTCCAAAGTCTTGTAAAAACCCTTACCGCCCCTGCGGACTATATGACTGTATGATTTCGCGGATTTTACCTTACACACTGAAGGGTGTTTTGTGGTATCAGGGAGAAAGTGATGACCACAAACCGAGCTCTTACTACAAACTCTTCCGCGCGTTGGTAGATAACTGGCGCAGTGACTGGGGAGATAACTTACTACCGTTCGTTTGTGTACAGCTACCAGTTCACCGATACGAGGCAGATCCTGATTTCAAGCACTGGTGCATTGTTCGCGAAGAGCAGGCAAAGGCCTCAGCCAGAATCAATAATATCTGGCTTACAAGTGCCTTTGACTTGGGCCAGTACAGCGACATTCATCCGCGTGCAAAAAAGGTTCTCGCTGAGCGCATGGAAAACCTTGCTCGTGCAAAGGTATATCAGCTGATTCCTTCTGTAGATGCCTGTGCACCGGAGTTTGAAAGCTGTATGTCAGTATATGATGAAGCTGACAGCGGCCGTATTCTTATGACTTTTGCAAATGCCCCTCTTGGCTTTGAAGTTCGCTCAGATGAAGTTAGGTTTGAAGAATACAAAAAAATGGAAGCCGCTCAGGGCAACACTGTAAGTGAAGACTTTACAGGCTTTGAAGTTTGCGGAAGTGACGGAGTCTGGTACCCTGCAGAATTTGCACTTGGAGGAGCTGACGGCAAACAGAATACAATTGTAGTTTGCAGTAAAAAAGTAAGCCAGCCTCTTGCAGCCCGCTACGGCTGGTACAATTATGGACCTGTTACAATTTACGGAAAGAACGGATTACCACTCTGTCCTTTCAGAACAAATGCGAATGAGGCTGGAAATGAAAAAACAGACCACGCAAAAATCCAGCAGATAATGACGGTATGAGGAATCTAAAGTCACGGTGGTTGAGTAGCCCGAAGGGCGTATCGAAACCACCTTTCATATTTTTACTGATCTCTTTTCTAATTACTCTTTCCGCTGCCGCCCAGCCGGTACCAGGCTCCTACTACGACTTTATCGACGCCACAAAAGACCTGCCGGCTGGCCACGACAAAACCTCGCTGATTATCTATCGGCCGGACAATACCGGAGTCCTCAACGACATCCGCTGTTTTCTCCGCATCCAGGACGAGGCCGGCAAGGACATCACCTACGACAGCAGCCGCATCACAGCCACTTACGAATGGATGAGTACCCCAGACATCATCCGTAATTACAAGCACACCTATTTTCTCAGCGGCGGCATGGCCATACACCTCAAGCTCAAAAAGGGCCGTTATAAGATTTCCCTCTACACCCCTGTTGACCAGCAGAACAATTTTGTTTATCCCGAATCCGGAAAAGAAGCCAGAACAGCGCTTCAATCCGGTGTCGCAGAATATTCGCAACCTCAGGCTTTCCAATGGGAATCAAATATTTTTGAATACAACACCGAAAATCCCACCAGGGTAATCTTCGTCACCCCTACCCGCAATGACAACGGCTTTTACAACGGCGGCTGGATTATTGATTACCGCGACGGCAGAAAAAGTTAGCTGTCATTGCGAGGAGCCGACAGGCGACGAAGCAATCCACATGCAGTGTTTGGCACACACTTCGTGTACTTTTACATATTTTTAATCTAAATCAGCTAAATTATATGTAAAATATCGTTTACGCCACTTCAATAATTACAACTAATCAAAGTGAATTACATATTATTTTGAAAAATCATCCAGTTAATATGTAATTCACACAAAAGTTTATTCATCATTACTCTGCTTCGACCACCAATTTACATATTATCTCAATTCAAATCACAAATAATATGTAAATCCACTTACATCTCATTTCAAAACCAGCCTCTTCACCAGCAAAATTACATATTTTTCACACCATCAAATCTAAAAATATGTAATTCTCTCTCATTTTTTTCTTGCCTCCCCTGCAATTTATACATATCTTATAAATATCACCGCAAACGGTGGAAAATGTATAAGTTAAAAGAATTATTATCACCGGAACAATTTATCGCACCTATTCACACACGGCTTTCAGAACTCGAACAGGCCTGCAAAACAAAGCAGACAGCAGTAAAAGGAAATCCGACAGGCTTAGTCCGAATTGTAAAGAATCACGGAAGGCTTCAGTTCTACAAACGCAAATCAAAATCAGATTTACAGGGCACTTACATGCCGCGCTCACAAAATCAACTTGCCTGCAAATTAATTCAAGCGGATTATGATAAGAAAGCCCTTACAGCCATCAAAGATGAAATCTCTCTACTAAAATCCTTTCTAAAAAAATATCAGACAAATAACACAAGTCATCATTTCACTACCCTGCCAGACACTCGACAGCAAATCGTTACTCCTCTTACACTTTCAGATTCTCAATATGCAGAAGACTGGCTTTCAAAAAAATATCCCAAGAAAGAAATTCCACCGGATATCCCTAAACTCTTTACAGATAATAAAGAACAGGTTCGTTCCAAAGCTGAAGTTTTAATTGCAAATGCGATGAAAACTTCAGGTATTCCCTATCGTTACGAGTTTCCAATCAAAATAAATCTTAAAGCAGGTGATCCATCACAAGTTCCTGTCATCCAAACATTTCACCCGGATTTTTATTGTCTGAATTTGCGGACACGAAAAGAATATATCTGGGAACATTTTGGAATGATGGATGAGGCTGAGTATTCAACTCATGCCGCAGAAAAAATAATACTCTACCAGCAGAACGGTTACTTCCCCGGAAAAAATCTGATCATTACGATTGAAACTTCAAAAACAAAACCTTCCTCAATTGAGCTCAACCAGATAATTCAGGAGTATTTGAAATAATAACCCCTTGACAAAAATTTTTCTTCCCACTAGATTGAAAACATTGATGAGCGCAAACATCCTCGCGCGCTCTAGAAAATCTTTTTAAGGAGGTCACTCCCATGGATAACAGTGTAGTGTATTTTGATTTTAAGTGCGGAATGATTCTCCCTCGCACAAAAGAGAATTAGTTCCCACTTACAAATCAAATCCTCACAAATCGACCGCACGATACCTCGGCGTGTGTATTATTGTTTTCGGCTCGTTACCGAATCGTTCCTGCTTATTATTTGTAACTTGAATTATGAACAAACTGAATTTATTTCGTTATTTTAAACGTTACAGTTTTCTGTATCTGATTGCCCTGCTTGCCATGAGTGCGGGCACAATGCTGGACCAGGCAGCACCTCTGATTGTTCAGCATATTATTGATGATGTTTTGATTGCAAAGAGAATGGAGGTCTTGAACTTCCTCCTGCTTGGCATTCTTGGAATAGGAGTGGGCCGCTGCATCTTCCAGTACACAAAGGAATATGCCTGCGACTATGCCGGAAGTAAAATTGCAAGCGAGGTCCGCATAAATCTCTTTCAGAAGATTCAGAGCCTTTCTGCAAACTTTTTTGACGGCATAAACTCCGGTGAGCTTATGAGCCGCGTAAAGGACGACGTAGACCGCATCTGGGATATTGCAGCCTTTATGGGAATTCTCATGGCTGAAGTTTTTATCCGCACTGTGACTACAATTATTTTTATGGTCCGCATAAACTGGCAGCTGGCCCTGATTCCAATTGTGGGAATGATTGGTTCAGGCGTAATTGCCATTATGATGGAAAAGCAGCTGGATGATTTGTACGGTGCCGTTATGCAGGAAGGTTCAGAGATGAACAATACTGCGGCAGAAAATCTTGCAGGAGTTCGTACGGTTAAAGCTTTTGCACGTGAGGGCTTTGAAATTGCAAAGTTCCATAAGCATAACCAGAAGTTTTATGAACTCAATATTGATTTGAGCCGGGTTTTCGTAAAGTACAATCCTATGATTCAGACAATTACAAGGCTGCTTTCTGTGATTTCTTTGCTGCTTGGCGGTCTGATTGTAATGAAGGGAAATCCTTTGCAAGGCGGCGCAAAGATGAGCGTTGGCGAACTGATTGCTTTTACCCAGTACGTTGGCGGAATGATCTGGCCTATGGAAATGCTTGGCTGGCTGACAAACGGTTTTTCTAGTGCAAAGGCAAGTGTTAAGCGTCTGAACAAGATTTATGCTGAGTTGCCGGATATTACAGACAGCACGGAGGTTGCAGGAGATGAAGAACTTAACAGCGCACTCTTCTCAGCTTTTGATATTAATGGTGACATCAGCTTTGAGCATGTAACTTATAAGGCAGGGGAAAAGTCGATTCTCGACGATGTTTCCTTCGACATCAAAGCCGGCCAGACGCTTGGAATTATGGGCTCTACAGGCTCTGGAAAGACGACCATCATCAACCTGCTTAAGCGCATGTACGATGTTACAAGCGGCAGCATTAAGCTTGATGGAATTGATATCCGGGAGCTGCCTCTGCCTACCCTGCGCCGTGCTATCTCTTGTGTTATGCAGGACATCTTTTTGTTCAGCGACACGATTGACGGAAATATCCGCCTGGGTGCGCGTGAGAGCATAACAACTGCGGAGGTTCGTTCGGCCCTCAACCAGTCGCACGCTTCTGAGTTTGTAGACAAGATGGAAGAAAAAGAAAACACGGTAATTGGTGAACGCGGCGTTGGCCTTAGCGGCGGACAGAAGCAGCGAATTACAATTGCGCGAGCCCTGGCCCGTAAAACACCGGTGCTTGTTCTGGATGATTCCACATCTGCACTGGACACAGAGACCGAGCAGGAGATTCAAGGAGTTCTCGCAGAGCTTTCCGGCATGACAAAAATCATCATCGCCCACAGAATCAGCGCAGTTCGCAAGGCAGATAAGATTATTGTTCTGGATAAGGGCCGGGTTGCTGAATGCGGCACGCACGAAGAGCTCTTATCGCTTGGCGGCCTTTATAAGGAAACCTACGACTCGCAGTACTAAGTGAACTTGAAGAATAGGTACCACACGGATTGGAAACGACTAACGTCGTTTCATAAAAAAATGGAATTACGTTAGTAATTCCGAATCCGTGTGGCAATAAATGGAGATTGTATTTATGAACAGTTATAAAATCGACGAGCAGCAGGTGCAGAAGTCAAACTTCGAAACTATGCCACGGCTTTTCCGTTACCTGCTTAAATATAAAAAACGGATTGCCGGAGTTTTTGCGCTTATGGCTTTTGGTACGGCGGTGGACCTGGTGAATCCGCTTTTGAGTGAGAGGGCCATTGACCGCTATATTATTCCGGGCAACGTTGCGGGCCTGATCCGCGTTGTGGCACTTGGGGCGACCATCAATATTCTTGCGGTGCTGGCAATTAAGCTTCGTATGCTTTTGATGGCAAAGACCAGTAACAAGGTTATTCAGGAATTGCGTCAGGAATTGTATGACCACATTCAGAGTCTGGACCTTGCCTTTTTTGACTCGCGTCCATCTGGAAAAATTCTTGCGAGAATTATCGGCGACTCGAACTCGCTCAAGGACATTATTGAAAATGCCGTTACCACTTTAATTCCGAACCTTGTTACGGTTATTGCGGTAATGGTAATTATGTTCATTAAAAACTGGAAGCTGGCTCTGGCTGCCCTCTGCAGTCTGCCATTTTTGATTGGCGGAGTTTTCCTGATTTCGATTATGGCAGAAAAGCACTGGAAGGCAAAACGTCAGAAGTCTTCGAATATGAATGCCTTTATCAACGAAGACCTTTCGGGCATTAAGATTATCCAGAGCTTCCGCGCCGAGCAGGAAACCGACAAGACCTTCCAGCAGCTGGTCTGGGATGACCGCCGCGAGTTTCTCCGCGCAGTACGCTGGTGCGACGGCTTTGGTTCCTGGATTGATTTGTGCTGGAGCGTTGGAACCATGGCTTTGTATATGGTAGGAATCAAGCTGCTTGGAATTGAAGGCGTTTCCATTGGAACTTACATTGCCTTTGGAAGCTACGTCGGAATGTTCTGGCAGCCGATTTTGAACCTGAGTAACTTTTACAACCAGTTTATTAATGCGGCCAGCGGTGCTGAGCGTATTTTTGAAATTATTGACAAGCAGCCGGTAGTTACCAGCCGCGAGGATGCAGAGCAGATGCCTGCAATCAAGGGAAATGTTGACTTTAAGGGCGTTACCTTCGGTTATAAAGAAGATGTAGATGTTCTTAAAAATGTTGATTTCTCTGTGACTCAGGGCGAAACAATTGCTCTTGTAGGACCTACGGGTGCTGGTAAATCTACGGTAGTCAATCTTGTGAGCCGTTTTTATGATATTAAGGACGGGGCCATTCTGATTGACGGAAAAGACATTCGCAGTGTAGAGCTTGCAAGTCTGCGTACCCAGATGGGAATTATGACGCAGGACAACTATATTTTCAGCGGCACGATCCGTGAAAATATTATGTATGGCAAGCTGGATGCGAGTGAAGAAGAAATGCTGGCTGCAAGCCGCGCCGTTCACGCAGATGATTTTATCCGTGAGCTGCCGGACGGTTACGACACAAAGCTCACAGCCCGTGGCGGAGAACTGAGCAACGGTCAGAGACAGCTGGTTGCCTTTGCGCGTACCATGCTCAGTAATCCCCGCATCCTGATTCTGGACGAGGCGACCTCTAGTATTGATACTAAGACAGAGCTGCTTGTTCAGAAAGGAATTGCCCAGATGCTCAAGGGCCGCACAAGCTTTGTAATTGCCCACCGCCTTTCAACAATTCAAAATGCAGACCGCATTTTTGTAATTGATAAGGGAGGCATTGTGGAAAGCGGCAGCCCTTCAGAGCTGATGGCTAAAAAGGGAGCCTACTACGCTTTGCGACAAGCGCAGTTCGCTTAATTATCTTAAATTCGACAGTCTTGAACGGAGTTCGTAACAGCGGTTTTTGAGGTTGCGGACTTCGTTGAGGCTGCTCATAATCTTTGCCGTCATATAAACATCAACAATGCCGCTGTCAAAAAAGAAATCTGCAAAGGTGGCAATGCCGCCAACATTCATTGAATAGTCACCCGGCATAGAAATTCCGCCAAGAACTCTTTTCAGCTCCTGAAGCAGGTAATTCACCCTGTCCATAGAAATCTTTGCATTGTTTAATTTTGAATGCTTAATCAAATCAACAATAACGCCGCCGCCCAAAACATCTAAAAAGCCCCAGTTGCGGGCAGAAGAAAGCTGGCGTTCTGCCTGGTCCAGTTCTCCAATAAGCTGATTTGTAAGATTAAGTGCCTGATTTACCTGAAGGTCGTTTGCCATTGTCGTCTCCAAAAAATTCTGTCATTCCGAACGCTACGCCACATTCGCACGCACCTGCTACGAATGTGTGTTTCGGAATCTCTTGTATTAGATGCTGAAACAGGTTCAGCATGGCTACAATTAAAGTATACTAACATTTTTGCTGAAATAAAACAAAAATGTGATAAAATATCCTTATGAATTATGATGAACTTGTAAAAACTGCAATTGAAATGACAAATATGTCTTATGTTCCCTACTCTCACTTTCATGTAGGAGCAGCCCTTCTGGATAAAAACGGAAAGGTATGGACAGGCTGTAATATTGAAAACGCCGCCTACGGCCCGAGCAACTGTGCCGAGCGTACTGCTGTATTTAAGGCAGTAAGTGAAGGTGCCCGTGAGTTTGAAGCTATTGCTGTTGTTGGCGGCCCGGAAGGCGCAGACGGTAAGGCTGAAATTAAAGACTTCTGCCCGCCGTGCGGTGTCTGCCGCCAGGTATTAAGTGAGTTCTGTGACCGCGACTTTAAAATCATTCTTGCTAACGGCAAGGGAGAGCAGAAGGTGTTTACACTGGGCGAGCTCTTGCCGGAGAGTTTTAGTCTTTAACGGTCATTGTAAGCAGTGCCAGCAACAGTGGTTTCGATAAACCGCTTCGCGGCACTCAACCACCGGAGTTTCTGTCTCAAACACCGAAGTGATTATACGGAGCCCCGTTCAGCCAGGTTCCTATCAACTTATTATTCTTATACACAGCCTTGAGCGAGTAGAAGGGATGATTTTCTGCGAGAAAATCGTAAAAGATTTCGTCTGCCTGCCAGTGGGGAAGCTCCTTTAATTTTGCAAGAGGAACCCACTCAAGCTCGCCCTCATCGCAGTCGCTCTTGAGCTCTCCGCTGAATTTGCGGGCACGGAAAATGTGCATGAACTCGGTATATGCTTCAGCTTCAGAAACATCAACAAACGTAACAATTCCGCAGTACTCAAGATCGGCAGACTCAACCACAAGGCCGGTCTCCTCCCAAATCTCCCGCACGGCACAATCTTCCGGAGATTCTCCGTTCTCAAACTTGCCGCCGATTCCTATCCATTTATCCTTATTATAATCGTGCTCCTTTTTTGTACGGTGGAGCATAAGGTAAGAATTATCTTTTTCTATATAGCAGAGACTTGTATTTATAAGAGTTTTCATATTTTCAATTTTACTATTTTTTTGGAATTCTGCATATTATATGGTATAATATTATCAATATTCAGGAGGGAATATAATGATTACGCTTAAACAGTTTTTTGCCTCAAGACAAATAAGAAGATCCTTTGGTGGTAATGACAAAAAACGCGATGCCGGACAGACCACTCCACAAGATATTTCCCGCTATGATGATATTCTTTACGGAAATGATACAAAGCTAAAAAAATGGCAGTATCTCGATGTTTACCGCCCAAAGGCTGCTGTTGAAACTGACGGTTCCCTCAAAAAACTCCCGGTAATTATAAGCGTTCACGGCGGTGCCTGGGTTTATGGTGATAAGGATAAATATCAGTGGTACTGCATAAGGCTTGCCCAGAGAGGCTTTGCAGTAGTTAACTATTCATATCGTCTTGCACCGGAAGCAAAGTTTCCGGCTTCCCTGCAGGATACAGAAAAGGTTTTCCAATGGACTGCCGAAAATGCTGCAACTTACGGTTTTGACACTTCAAATGTTTTTGCTGTAGGAGATTCTGCGGGCGGACATCTTCTTTCACTTTATACTGATGCAATTACAAACAAAGAATATGGAAAGAACTTTGATTTTATCCATGAAAAAAATCTGACCTTACGTGGCGTAGCACTGAACTGCGGTAAATATACTCTTGATGACAAAGATCCTCAGATTAAGCTGCTTCTAAGCGGCTTTATGCCAAAGGGTGGCACTAAAGAAGAGGTTGAACTTTTGAATACTGCAGCCCATGCAGACAAGAATTTTCCTCCGGCCTTTATTATGACCTGCGAAGGTGATTTTTTAAAAGCCCAGGCTCCTATTATGAAAAATGCACTGGATGCCCTTGGGGTAAAAAATGAATACCACTGCTACGGCACAGAAGAAAAGCCTTTATGGCATGTCTTCCACTGCGATCCAAAGCTTGAAGAAGCAGTAAAGTGCAACGATGATGAATGTAATTTTTTTCGTTCACTTATAAAATAAGTTTTGAGTAATAAAAATACACCTCTGGAGTGTTAAGAAATTATGAAAGTTTACTATGCAATTCTTTTTGCATTATCCCTTGTAAATGCAGGGGTATATGCTCTTATCTGGAGAAAAAGATTTTCTGTTTTCATTACATTAACTTTTGTTTTTGTTGCAATTGCAAATCTCGGTTATGTAATAATTGCAAATTCTCAAACTGTTCCAGAAGCAATAATTGGAATTAAGATTTCATATCTTGGTGTTTTTACCCATACTTTCATTATGTATGCAATATTTAACCTTTGTAACCTGAATATAAAAAAATCCCTCAGATTAATATTGCTGGCTGTTTCCACCTTTTTCTTTCTTTCCTCTCTTTCAATCGGCAGCTCCTCAATTTTTTACAAGGAGCTTACCGGAGAACTCATTGGAAAAAATTTGATTTTGCATAAAAGCTATGGCATTCTTCATACCCTTTATTACATACAGATTTTTATCTACACGATTATAACTATCAGCGCAACCTTTTATGCTTTTCGTAAAAAGTATGATGTTTCCCGTCATAACCTGCGTTACATGCTGGCCTGTGAAACTCTTTCTGTTCTTACCTTCTTTGTAGGAAGACTGCTCCATCTAAAAGTTGATTTGATGCCTTTATCTTATGTTATCAGCTGTCTTGTATTAATTATTATCAGTCGAAGAATTGTGCTTTATGATGTAACAGAAACTGTAATCGAAACAATTGCATTTAATGGTAAAACAGGCTTTGTTTCTTTTGATGATGGCTTTCATTATCTGGGCAGTAATCAGATTGCAAAGGATATTTTCCCGGAACTTGCAAAGCTGCACGTTGATGATTCTGCTCTTAATGATCCGGAACTTAAAAAAGAGATTATAGAAAATATTCACAAGTTTATCATCAATCCAAAACAGAATTCTTTCTTTAAAAACTTTGGCGAGCAGATTTTCCAGGTTGATATAAACAAGCTTTTTGATGGCCGTGTGAATCGCGGTTATATTCTTTACATACAGGATGATACAAAAGACCAGAAATATATTTCACTTCTAAACGGCTTTAATGATAAGCTTCGCGATGAAGTTGCTCAGAAAACTGAACACATTATTGAAATGCATGACAACTTGATAATGAGTATGGCAACCATGGTTGAAAGCCGCGACAACTCAACAGGTGGTCACATTAAGCGCACAAGCAAAGTCGTAGAAATTCTTGTTTCAGAAATTCAAAAAGATAAGAGTGAAGACAGGCTTCAGCTTTCTCCTGATTTCTGTCATAACATTATAAAGGCCGCTCCTATGCACGACCTTGGAAAAATTGCAGTAGATGATGCAATTCTTAGAAAACCAGGCCGCTTTACAGATGCAGAATTTGAAGTAATGAAAACCCACGCTGCAGAAGGTGCCCGTATCGTCCATGAAATCTTAAAAGGAACAGATGACCAGGCCTTTCATCTGCTTGCAGAAAATATTGCCCACTACCACCATGAACGCTGGGATGGCTCAGGATATCCGGAAGGCCTTAAGGGAGAAGAGATTCCTCTTGAAGCCCGCATTATGGCAGTTGCAGATGTTTATGATGCTCTTGTAAGTAAAAGAGTTTATAAAGATGCAATGTCTTTTGAAAAAGCTGATTCAATTATGATGGAAAGCTTTGGAAAGCATTTTGATAAAACACTTGAAAAATATTATGTTGCGGCACGACCTTTACTCGAAGCCTACTATTCAAGTGCAGAATAATTTTTCTTTACAATTTCTATAAACTCTTCAAATTGTTTGCAAGCATGCAAAGCCCTTCAACAATAGCCTCGTGCTCTTTTGGAGCAATGCGGGCATAGAGGGTATCTGGTGTGTCATCCGGCATAACAGGAACGCGCTTCTGGATAAGGATGCGGCCGGTATCACAGCCTCCATCCGCAATATGAATTGTGCAGCCGCTTTCTTTTTCACCGGCCGCAATTACGGCTTCGTGAACATGATGGCCGAACATTCCGACTCCGCCGAACTTAGGCAAGAGAGCCGGATGCAAATTGATGATTTTATTTTCGTAAACCTTGAGAATGTCACCGGCAAGTACTGTAAGACAACCGGCTTCTACAATTGCCTGGGCCCCGTATTTACGGCAAGCCTCAAGCATTGCATTTGAAACAGCAAGACGTTTAGTATCGCGGTCAGAAGCCTTTGCTGCCTCTTCGCCCATAACAGCGTATGGAGAACAGATTGCAGTCGGGATTCCGGCCTTAGCGGCACGCTCCAGAGCAAAGGCTTTTTTTGAATCAGAAATTACACAGACAATCTCGTAAGGACATTCAGCCCCAGCCTGAGCCTGCGCAGCCTGATAATCAATCAGAGCCTGAAGGTTTGTACCGCCACCACTAACTAAAACCGCTGTCTTCAACATGGCCTAGTCCTCGAACAGTACAGCGTCGCGCTGGCTCTTTACTTCGCCCTTAGCGTATTCTACACGGCCAATCTTGTAAGCCTTCATATCAGGACAGTAGTCCTTGTGATATTTATGAGCATTAGCGTTGAACATTTCAAGAACAGCATCAGCTTCTTTTGCATTAACAGCAAGAACAAAACCGATACCCATATTGAAAGTATTATAAACGTTATCAAAATCAGCACCACGGCGAATGAGCTCACCAAATACAGGAGGAATATCCCAGCTTGCTCTCTTGATTACAGAAATCAGCTGCTTCTTTCCTTCCTTTGCCTTTGGATACATACGTGGAATATTTTCAAAGAATCCGCCGCCAGTTACGTGAACCATACCGTGGATAGCCTTGCGATATTTTCCAAGAACTTCCATAACAGGCTTAACGTAAATACGTGTAGGTGTAAGAAGAACTTCACCAATTGTTTTACCAGTATCAGTTCCGTTTACAATGAAAGGATCATTTACATTTGGAACAAGTTTACGAACAAGGCTAAAACCGTTTGAGTGAACACCTGTAGAAGACAAACCGATAAGAACATCACCTTCGCGGATATCCTCGCCGGTAATCATTTCTTTCTTTTCACCAACGCCAACACCAAAGCCGGCAAGGTCATATTTTCCAACATCATAGAAGCCAGGCATCTCAGCAGTTTCACCACCAAGAAGAGCACAGCCAGTATCAACACATCCGTCTGCAACACCCTTTACAAGCTCAGCAGCAACATCAGCATCGAGCTTACCGCAGGCAACATAATCAAGGAAGAAAAGAGTCTGAACACCAGAGCAGAGAATATCGTTTACGCTCATTGCAACACAGTCAATACCAACAGTGTCATACTTCTTCATCTGGAAAGCAACATCAAGCTTAGTTCCAACACCATCAGTTCCGCTTACCATAACAGGATTCTTAATTCCCTTAGGCACTTCGAACATACCGTTAAAACTTCCCAAGCCAGTCAAAAGCCCTGGAATAACAGTTCTCTTTACCTGTTCCTTGTACTTATCTACCGCGCGGTAACCTTCTTCTACGTCAACACCAGACTCTTTGTAGTTTGCCATGTTTATACTCCTATGTATTTAAAAGGGGAAAGCCTTCCCCTCGCTCGCACTTCGTTGCTCGCTACCCCTTCTTCTAGGGGTTGCACCCCTAAAACCCGCTAAAACTTAACGTCGATGCCAGAAGCCTCAGCGTCAGCTGCAAGCTTTGCTCTGAACTCCTTCAATTTCTTAGAAAGCTCCGCATCCTGTAAAGCTAAAATCTGCAGCGCAAGATAAGCCGCATTCTTAGCAGAATTAATACCAACAGTTGCAACCGGAATCTGAGGTGGCATCTGAACAATGCTCAAAAGTGCATCCATTCCGCCAAGTCCGTTAGACTTATCGCTTACACACTCGAGTGGAACACCAATTACAGGCAATGTTGTAATTCCCGCAATAACTCCAGGGAGTGCAGCCGCAAGACCGGCACCGGCAATAATAACCTGACATCCGTCTTTTTCAACTTCTTCAACTGTCTGCTTGAGTAAAGCCCCGGCTCTGTGGGCAGAAATGATATAAGCCTTGTAGTCAACGCCGAACTCTGTAAGAATGTCGGCCGCCTTTTTCATAGTGTCTTTATCTGATTTAGACCCAAAAAAAATCGCAACTTTCATATGAGAGTTATACCATAAAAAATCTTTCGTCACAATATGGGTAAAAGAAAACTCGATGAGTATGAAAAATCTAATGGGCGGAGCGGGCGGGAGCCCATTAGATTTTTCAAAAGTAACGTTATTCTTTCACCTGATACTGTAATAAAAGAATGCGCAGTTCTTCGATGTTAGAAACGTTGAAAATCTTGAAGACTTCTGCGAAGATTTTTTTTACTGTAGAAATGCTGACGAAGTATTTTTCGCTGATTTCTTTGTAGCTTAACTTGTTGTGAATGTTTTCAATTACGAAGTTGCGCTGGCGTTCGTTCAGGTTGTAATCAGAAAGACTGATTGTTGAGCCTGCCGGCTTCCCAATAATCGTATTATTATCACGGACATTCTGAGGGAAAAGGCAGGAAAGTTTTGCCTTAAGTGCATAATAAATCCAGATATAAAATGCAAAACAGAAAACTGAATAACTGATATTAATCAGCATGTAAATTGTTCCATGAGTATATGAAAGTACAATTGTAATAAGATGCAGTAAAAAGAGTATGAAAATCTTTTTACGTGGTTTATTTTTTACCAGATCTTTACAAAGGATAAGAATGAGGGCGGCATAAAAGAAAAAGATTCCAAGCTGCTCATAATGAGTCAGAATTGTCAGCTCACTTTCAAGCAGAAAAATTGCAATCATAAAATATAAGTTCTGAGTTATAAGAAGAACAATTGCGACACCGACACATAAAAAATGTACAACAGGAATAACTATATTAGTAGGAGCTATTTTTTCAATAATTGATTTAGGATCGCCGTTCAGCAAAACACTGATTATACCGGCAATAAGTAAAAATACGAGTCCCACAACAGCAACAACTCTCTCCGAGCTGATTCTGTTTTTATTCATAGTTCTTCAATTATAACATATAAATCGTTTTTTTACCAATAACTATTTGCTTTTAAAATAACCCTGGTTATAACCAGAGTTATTTTATGATTTCTGCAATACGGGCACAGGCATTTTCTCCATCCATTGCACTTGAAACAATTCCACCTGAATAACCCGAGCCTTCTCCTGCCGGATATAAACCACCTATGGCATTACACTCATAAGTTTCCTTATCGCGGAGGATACGGACCGGCGTACTTGTACGGGTTTCCGGCGCAATCATAAGGGCCTCGTCGCTTATAAAACCATGCATACTCTGATCTATCTGCTTAAAGCCTTTTTTAAGACGTTCGCTGATGTGAGCCGGAAGCCAGCTGCCAAGCTCTGAAGAAACAAGACCCGGCGTGTAACTTGAAGCAGGTAAATCAGCTGATTTTCGACCGGCCAGAAAGTCTGTAAGGCGCTGTGCAGGCGCTGCCTGGCCATTACCGTTTTCAAAGGCAAGCTTTTCAATCTGCTCTCTAAAATAAAGCCCCGCAAGATCAACACATCCATCTTTAATTGCCTGATCCACACATGACTGAGGAAAATCTCCAGGACGCACCTCTACAACTATTGCCGCGTTCGACCATTTAGAATTACGGGCAGCAGCAGACATACCGTTTACAACAATTTCATCCGGCCCCGAAGAGGAAGGAACGACAAAGCCTCCCGGACACATACAGAAGGAATACACTCCGCGGCCATCAACCTGGGTCGTTACCCTATACTCCGCAGCACCAAGGCCCGCCTCTGCTCCCCTGCCGTGATATTGAATAGAATCTATTAAACTGCGGGGATGCTCCACACGAACCCCAGCTGCAAATGTTTTTGCTTCAAGTGAGTCTGGGGCAAGTTTTGCAAGCATTTTGTATATATCCGTAGCAGAATGTCCTGTAGCAAGAAGTACCGCTTTTCCATAAAAACAGCCCTTCTCTCCACTTTCTACATTCTGAGTTTCCACACCTTTTACACAAAGCCTTCCTTCCTTAGACTCAGTAACAAGGGCCGTAACCCTTTCGTTAAAATGGAATTCTCCGCCAAGCTCAATAATCTTATCCCGCATAGCATTTATTACCTGAGGCAGGCGGTCTGTTCCAATATGAGGATGAGCATCTGTAAGGATTTTTTCATCTGCACCAAAATAATTAAAAATACGGAGAATGCTGCCTATATCTCCCCTCTTATTACTGCGGGTATAAAGCTTTCCGTCAGAAAAAGTTCCGGCTCCGCCCTCTCCAAAACAGTAATTTGAATCACCATTTACCTGGCCTCGGGTACTTATTAAGGCAATATCTTTTCTGCGCTGACTGGTCTGAGTACCACGTTCAATAATTACAGGTTTAATACCGCTTTCCAGAAGCTTGAGGGCACCAAAAAGACCTGCAGGTCCGGCCCCTACAATAATAACAGTGCGCTCCAGCCCCGCTCCGGCACAAGACTTCCATAAAGGCTTCCACTCACCTGCACTGTCCGGCTTTTCGCCAATATAAACCTTATAGCGTAAATGCAGCTTAAGCTGACCGTGTCGGGCATCTATAGATTTTTTTATAAACACGCATTCAAAGGCATCTGCCTTTATGTGATTTTTCTGAAGTTCTTTTTTGATAAGATTTTTATGAAGCCCTGCGTTTTTTTCATCTTCGGGCTTTAGTGTAATTGTGATTTCTTTGATCATTAAGGACAGTATAACAAATTATAGATTGCTTCGCTACGCTCGCAATGACAGGAATTGGGCAAAAAAAAAGTTCTCGAACTGTATTCTCTCCATCTACAGTCCAAGAACTCTCTCACCGATCATAAACCGGCTCTCCGTGTAAACTCTCTTCTTAGCAACGCTTCTATGAATAGATAATGCTAATGTCTTTTTAATAAGTAACTTTCTTAACTTCATACTTTTTAACTTTACTTTAACTTTAATTTATATTTATAACATACAGTGAAAAAAGACTGCCGTCAATAACTTTTATAACGAATTAACCTTGGTTATTGAAAAATAACCTTGGTTACAGAAAGTGTGCTGATTCTGTGTTACTTTTTATCGATACAAAAGAGATTTCCCGGCCTTTTTTGTATGAATTATTACAGATTTTTACAGGATCGACTTAAAAAACTGCTGTAATCTTTCACTTTTCGGATGCTGGAAGATTTCGTCTGGAGAGCCTTCTTCTTCAATATAACCTTCGTTCATAAACAAAACGCGGTCTGCAACCTCTCGGGCAAAGCCCATTTCGTGAGTTACTACAACCATTGTCATTCCTTCACGGGCAAGATCCTTCATAACTTCAAGAACCTCACCTACCATTTCAGGGTCAAGCGCTGATGTAGGTTCATCAAAGAGCATAACATCCGGATGCATAGCAAGAGAACGAACAATTGCAATTCTCTGTTTCTGACCGCCACTTAAGGTAGAGGGATATACATTTGCCTTATCTGGAAGACCAATGCGTTCAAGAAGTTCCATAGCTTCTTTTTCAGCTTCTTCCTGACTTTTAAGTTTAAGAGTTACAGGTGCAAGTGTGATATTCTGTAAAACAGTAAGATGAGGAAAGAGATTAAAATGCTGAAAAACCATTCCCATTTTCTGGCGGCAAAGATCCAGATTCGTCCTAGGGTCTGTTAAATCGTTTCCCTCAAAAAGAATCTGTCCTCCATCCGGGGTTTCCAGACGATTAAGACAGCGGAGGAAGGTAGATTTTCCAGAGCCGGAAGGTCCGATTATAACAATCTTTTCACCCTTCTGAATATTTATAGAAACGTCTTTTAATACGTGGAGATTTCCAAAACTGATTTTAAGATTCTTAACTTCTATCACTTTTTGCCATCCTTTTTTCTAATCTGCCGAAAAGCTTTGTAAGACCAACCGTCAGAATGAGATAAATTGCTGCACAGGTAAGCAGTGGAATCCATGCATTATAAGTGGCATTACGAATCATATCTCCGGCCTTTGTCATATCCATTACGGCAATAAAGCTTGCTACGGAAGTTTCCTTTATAAGAACAATAAATTCACTTGTATATGTTGGAAGAACTGCCTTTACAGCCTGAGGAAGAACAATCTTAAAGATTGTCTGCCACTGGGAAAGGCCAAGAGAACGGCCTGCTTCTGTCTGGCCAGGATCTATTCCCTGAATACCTGCACGGAAAATCTCTGTACAGTAAGCACCAGAGTTAAAACCATATGCAAGAATTGCAACAAGAAGACGATTCAATCCCAAAGGAGCAAAGATTACAAAATAAAAAATCATGAGCTGGGTTGCGAGAGGAATACCACGAAGAACTGTTGTATAAAGCTCGGCAATGGTTTTTAAAATCTTGTTGTCTGAAATCTTCATTAAGGCAAAAATAAAACCAAGCACTGTACCAATTAAAACTGCACAGATAGCTATTAAAAGAGTATTCCCAAGTCCGCGAACAATCAGCATGTAACGCTCGCCTGCTATCATTGTATCAATAAAAGATTGAATCATATAATTCCTTTAAAAAATAAAAAACGGCAACGACAAAATATCGCCACCGTTTTCAAAAATTGGCTTATTTGCGAACGATAATAACCTGCTCAGACTCGAAATAAGTCTCAGAGAAATCTACGTTCTTTTTGCGTTCTTCGTTTACAGACATACCAGCAGCAATGAAGTCGATTGTACCAGACTGCAAAGCTGGAATAAGGCTGTCAAATGCCATATCAACAACTTCGAGCTTCATGCCTGCATTCTTTGCAATAATCTGTCCCATTGTAATATCAAAACCTACAATGTTCTTTCCTTCAACATATTCAAATGGAGGGAATGCAGCGTTTGTTCCAAGCTTTACAACCTTTGAACCATCAGCAGCCACATTTGCAGGAATTGTAATTTTTCCATCAACAGGCATAAAAGCGTTTACGAGTTTTTCGTACTCTCCGCTCTCTTTCATGCTTGCAATAGTATTATTAATAGAAGAAAGGAGTTCTGCATTTCCTTTCTTTACTGCAATAGCGTATGCTTCTTTGTTATTTGTGAAGATAGAATCACGGATAATCTGTAATTCTGGATTGCGTTCTACAATTGCTTTTGCAGGAAGTTCATCAAGAATAACAGCATCGATTGCACGATTCTTAAGATCAAGAGCTGCATCCATACCTGTTTTGAATGAAGAAAGCTGTACATCAGCTACATTATCCTGTACCCAGGCTTCACCTGTTGTTCCTGCCTGAACACCAATCTTTTTTCCTGCAAGATCAGCAACAGAATTAATTTCTACTTTTGATTTAGAGCATGCAGTAAAAGCAAAAACAGCTGCGAGAGCTACGGTAATTATCATTGATTTTTTCATAAAAAACACCTCTTATGCATTAATATACATTTTTTTGTATATTTATTCAATATTTATGCAATGCCAAAAGCTTCCAAAAAGCCAGCTGCTCCCGTGAAAAAAAGCACGAAGCCAACGGGAATGATGTTGTCTTCGCGCTTTTTTTCACTCCGCAACTGGCTTTTTGGACATTTCCGTGGATTGAAAAATGTATATTAATACTTTTCACCACGGGGGAAAAGGCGGCCGCCGTTTTCTGCTAGAATTACAGCTAAAAATATCAATGAACATCCTGCAAACATTTTTAATGTGAAGGCTTCGTGCAGGAAGATTGTACTGAAGAGAATGCCGAAAACTGATTCGAAGCTTAAAAATAGAGATGCAATTGATGACTGTACATATTTAAGGCCTATGTTCTGCAGACTGAAGCCTACCATTGTGCTCAAAAGGCCCAGGTATAGCATTGAGAGCACTACTCTGCCGGTAAAGGCGGTTGCCATAGGAAAGGCGCCGTCGAAAAATGGAGCACTTACCCAGCCGGCAATGGCTGTAAAAATAAACTGAAGCAGAGTCAGAAAAAGAGGATCTCCGCCCTTTTTATTAAATCTTTCTGTAAAGATGATGTGAAGGGCAAAAAATATTCCGCATATCAAAGTTAGTACATCACCAATATTAAATCCCTTATCATCAGAACCAAGGGCAAGAAGTCCTATTCCTGTAAGAGACATTACTGCTGCAATAAAGACATAAAAACGGGGTCGCTTTTTAAATAGCAGCCAGGTCAGAAGAGGAATCATGATTACATAGAAGGTTGTGAGAAAGGCATTCTTACCGGCAGTGGTGTAATCGCAGCCCACTGTTTGACTTGCATAAGCCAGAAATAAAAAGAGGCCGGTAAAGGCTCCCTGCTTTATATATTCGCGGTTAAGCAGCTTCCATTTTTTTATAAAAATCAGGGACATAACAACCGCCGCAATTGTGTAACGGTAGGCAATCATATAAAAGGCCCCGATATAATCGAGGCTGTCTTTTACAATAACGAAGGAAAAGCCCCAGATTGTGGCCGCAAGGAGCAGCCCCGCACTGGCAGCTATTGAAGTAAACTTTGCATTCATACCTGCATTATATAGCAGATGAAATAATTTGTGTATGCAGATTTTCGAGAAGATTTGCGGCTTCCTGCAGTTTATGTGCAGTGTTGTTTACAGTACCTGTAGAATTTGAGAAGTTCTCGATTCCCGAAGAAATCTGGCGGACTGTTGCAACAATCTGGTCGAAGGCTGCAGACTGCTGGTGAATAATCTCTTTAATCTGATTTGCAGATTCAACCGTAATTTCAGAAGAGCTCTGAATATCGCTGAACTTTTCCTTAAGCTTTTCTGAAAGCTCCAGACCCTCGCGGATTTTTTCTGTTCCAGACTCTGAGGTGATAATCAGGTTATCAGAAGAATGCTGAATTTCTGTAATGCGTTCCTTAATCTGATCTACAGACTTTGTGATTCCGGCAGCAAGACGACGAACCTCATTAGCAACAATATGGAAGTTCTTTCCGCTGTCTCCTGCACTTGAAGCTTCAAGCTCTGCGTTAAAGGCAATGATTCGTGTCTGGTCTGCAATATCATTAATGATTTTAACAATTTCCCAGATGCCGCTGATTTTTTCACCCAGCTCACGGATTCCGGAAATTGTAGAAACGTTGGCATCTGTAATTTCTGTCATCTTATCCAGATTAGACTGCAGGGTTTCAAAGCCGGCATTTACATTGCTTTCTGTACCCTCTGCAACTGTAGTTACATCTGCTATCTTATCTACAATTGTACGGGTCTGGCGGTCTGTATCTTCCATGGTAGCAAGAATCTCTTTTACACCGGTAGACTGCTCAAGCGAAGTTGAAGCTGTACTCTGAGAAATTGCAGTAAGCTCATTCATAGGCTCTACCATTGTCTGGCCTATTCTTCTTATATCATCAAGAATAGAACGGAAGAGAAGTACAATCTGATTTATAAGATAAAGATTATAAGAAACCTCAGACTCAAAATCAGTTGGTACAAGACTTACTGTAAAAATATCATTCTTGATTATGTGGATCATAGAAGTCTGCAGCTTATCAGAAGAGATAAGAATACTTCTAAGGAAAGAATAAACAGAAGCAATTCCTACTGCCGCATTAATTATAAGAACGATGGCAATACGAGGCAGCTGCATTTTTCTAAGCCCCACTCCCTGAAAGTCTGCCGGCAAAAAGCCTACTGTAGAAGGAACATTATTGTAGTAATAAACTACAAAAAGAAGAACTGCAATTACAAAGCCCCAGATTACAGGAACTGTACAGTAAAGCGAGAAAGTTTTCTGATAAGAAACACCAAAATATTTTTTCTTATTCAGAATTTTTGAATCGATTCCTTCTTCTACAAGCATGCATTCATATTCATTACAGATTGCCCGGGTATTGGCAAGAGCAAGAAGTCCTGCCACATAAGCACCAAGAACACAGCTGAAAAGACTTACAGCGTTAATGCTTGTATTTACCTTATAAATAAAGTGATAAGCAGCCGCAAGCATAACGGCACAAATTGCAAAATAGGCAAAGGCTTCTATTGCTTTTCTCATAGGACACTTGTGCAGTGAAAGAAAAAGTCTTGTGCGTTCCTCTGTAGTAGTACTTTCATTTTCCCAGCGTTCTACTTCTTTGGAAACGTTTGCAAATAAAATATGATTAGTAATTGGAGAAACACAGAACTGGGCAAATAAAACTCCAAGAATTACAATAATAATCAGTGGATAATGAGTTGAAACTTTAAGATTCAAAATGAATACTGTATACAAAAGTAAAACTATTCCACAAAGGACATCAGGAAGATGACTTGCTCTGAGAATTCTTCTTTCCAGTGATAAATACTTTTCATTCTGTTTCATTATTGTACCTCTTTTGACATTGTCATGGCTTCTACGATTGCATCAACTGCAGCCTGTGCGCTTTCATCTTCACCGGTATAATCTTCAAGATCTTCAGGCTGAAGATTTTTAAGGTTAGTAGAAATCAAACAAAGATTCTGAGCAGAATCGCTGATTTTCTGAGTTGAACCGGAGAAACTTTCTGCTGCTTCTGAAATCTGTCGCAGAGTAATTACTATCTGTGCAAAAGAAGCTGTCTGCTGCTCGATAATCTTTTTGATATCCTCAGAAGCATAATTCATTGTTTCAGAAGATATCTTAAGTTCCTCAAACCTTGTTTTCAAATCATTTATAATCTGGTTACCGTCAAGAATCTTTTCACTTCCGTTCTGCGAAGCTGCAAGCAGTTCATCAGAAGAATGCTGAATCTCAATAATTCGTTTACGGATTTCTTCTGTAGACTGAATTGTATTATTTGTAAGGCGGCGGATTTCGTTTGCTACCAGAGCAAAGTTTTCACCAACATCGCCGGCACTTGAGGCTTCAAGCTCTGCATTAAAGGCAATAATGTTTGTCTGGTCTGCAATGCCATTGATGATTCTTGCAATATCCGAAATACCTGAAACCTTTTCTGTAAGAACCTTAATGCCTTCTACGGTTACATCGTTAGCACGTCTGATTTCTTCCAGCTTATGCATATTCTGCTTGAGGATATCAAAACCTTCATTGATATTATCTGTAGTACGGCTTGCAACAAGTGAAACCTCACCGATTTTTTCTGCGATGCTCTTTGAAAGTGCATCAGACTCTTCCATGGCAGAAAGCAGTTCTTTTACTCCGGAATTCTGTTCAAGAGAAGTAACTGCCGTTTCGCGGGAGATTACAGAAAGTTCGTTACTGGATTCTACAACCGACATACTTATGCGCTGACTTTCCTTTAAGATTTTCTGCAGAATTTCTACGATTGTATTAATGAGATAAACATTAAACATAAACTCGTTCGAAAGGTCTGTATTTGCAGCCTTTACCTTATGCAGGTTTTCTTTATTAATTCCGGACATCAAATCGTGCATATTGTTTATAGAGCGCATCATACGCTTAAAGAGAGATGTAGAAAAAAGATAATAAAGAATAATGCTTAAAGAGCCTACCAATATGAGCCTGAAGAAAACAATTTTTGAACTTGTATAGGAGGTGTAGGTTCTCCATGCAAGAACAAAAATAAGGGCTCCAAGAATCAGAATAGGAGCAAAAATATGAAGTATAGTTATAACGGTTGAAGTAAGTCCAAAGTAATGTCTCTTTTCAACCTCTTCCCGTGCAATACCTTTTCTCACAATTGCAGAAGCATGCTTTGAACAGATTTTCTGAGACACATCTGTAACTGCATATACTGAAGTAAAATATGCCCCTACATACAAAATACAAGAACTTAGAATTACGGAATTCAAATTAAGAGTGCCAATATTTTTATAAAAGGCAAGCCAGACAGCTCCGGTAGCCATAAAAAGAGCAAAAACAACGCCACCGATTCTTCCAGGCATAATCATAAGCTGCTTCATAAGTCTGGTACGTTCTTTTTCTGTAGTTTCATACAGATAAAAAGAAGTAACATCTTCTGTTATTCCCTGTGTTATCAGCATATTTAACATGCCAAGAAATAAGAGATGCAGGCCAATACAAATAACAAGGCCCAGGATAATGATTTGCGTATACTTCGCTAAACGCGTATTTTCCCAGGCAATTGCAATACAGCCAGCCATTGTCAGTATTTCTGCAAGCACCACTGGAAATACCAGTTTTGAAAAGATTTCATTGCCAAAATGAACGTCTTTCTCCGAAGCCTTTTTTAAGCTAATAAACTTTTCTTTTAGACTCATATTAACTCCTATTTTGATGTGAGTGCAATCGCACCATCCCAATTTTCCGGTTTATTTACTGCAAATTCTCTGCAGCGTTCCAGCATCAGTTTTGCTGTCTTATCCTGAGGCAAAAGTTTTACAGATGTCTCAAAATAAGGAATTGCAAGACTAAATGCTCCTTCGTTATATGACTTAAAGCCCTTTTCGTATGCCTCAACAAAGTCTGCAGGCAAAGGCTTTTCATCTACCCTGTAAATGAATACAGCTTCTTTTTTACCCTTTACTTTTACTGAATCCAGAAGCAGAAGATTCAGGGAATCATCCTCTCCAATCTCTTCACGTACAGCACCTGAAATTACAATCTTGGCACCGTAAATCTTGGTAAGTCCTTCCAGGCGGGAAGCAAGGTTTACTGTATCACCGATTACTGTATAGTTTGTTTTATCGGCACTACCAATCTGTCCAACAATTACTTCTCCGTAATGAATTCCAATACCAATATCAAGCTTTATTCCCTCCGGGAACTTAAGCTTTTCACATGGAATTTCAGCCAGCTGTGCATACATTTCTGTTGCTGCCTGCACCGCCCTCTTTGCATTATCGTTATAGCTGATTGGTGCACCAAAGAGAACCATAATTGCATCACCGATAAACTTATCTACAGTTCCGCCGTACTTTTTAACAATATCTACCATGTGAGTAAAATATGTGTTTAAAAAATTTACGACATCTTCCGCTTTGTTTATTTCACTTATGGAAGTAAAGTTTCGGATATCGCACATAAGAACAACGACGTTTCTTTTTTCGTTATTATTGTTCAGCTCTTTTTCTTCATCCGAATTCAAAAAGTCGTTAATAACTTCTTCCGGTACAAATTTTGAAAAGGCTGTACGCAGCTTTGATTCCTGCAGGGCAAGTTCTGACCGCTGCAAAGACTCCTGCAATATATCTGCAAGAGAAGGCAGAATAAACTCTATGGAAGACTGCACCTTGTAATTAAAAATCTTTTTGCGGCAGGAAGCCAGATGCAAGGTTCCGACAAAGCCGTTTTTATTTTTTATTGTAAAGGCACGGTAAGACTCAAACTTTTTGTCTGAAGGAGCAGAAAGAACTATATTTTCGTAATTTTTTTCTTCATAAGTAATTGTATGATTTTTCTTTGCCTGCTGCTCGTATTCAACCTTACAGATATTCCAGAATTCATCAACTACAGGAACTTCAAAAAACTCTGTACCAGTCATAAAGACTTTTGCCGGCTGATTGTCCAGAATAAGGGCCGCAATATCATAAGAACAGGCACTGTAAATTAAAACAAAAATCCGCTCTACGAGAGTATTAAGATCTTTAACATCATCATACAGCCTGATTATATTTTTTGTCATATTCAGGAAAAAGCTGCTTTTCTGCAGAGCCTGTACCATCCAGGATGCGAGAACCTCTTCCTGCTGTGCTTTTTCAGAAACTGCTTCTTTCTTAGAAGACTCTATATCTTTTTCAAAGAATTCTTCAGATGTAACATATTTATAATCAATAAGTTCTTCTGCAGTTTTTACCAGATAATCGATATTCTCATTATTTATCAGTACAACCCGGTTTGCATCCATTGAGCTGATCCAGAAATCAAAAACAGAATCATCTGCAGAAATAAGAATAAATGGAATTGCATCTCTGTTTGAACCAGTTTTCAAGATTTTGCATAATTCAATTCCACCAATCTTTGCAAGGTTATTATCTGAAATAATGAGATTTGGAGACTGGACAATAACTTTCTTCAGCAAAGTATAGCCGTCTTCAAAAAGTTCAATCTCAAAGCCCTTTTCTGCAAGAGCCGAAGTTATCATCTTTGCGAGAATCTTTGAAGGCTCTGCCAGATAAATTAAAGGCTTTACAGATACTTCTGCTGATGCAGTTGCTGCGGCAGTTGACGTGACAGAGTTTTTTTCTTTTTTACTTTTACTCATGCAGCAGCTCCTTTACCTTTGCAGTAAGGCTTTCACGCTCAAAGTCAGATTTAACGATATAGCCCTGGGCACCAAGATTTCTTGCCTTTTCCAGAGTATCACTTTCGAATACAGAGGAAACCATAATAACCGGAATATTTTTAAGTTCATCTTTATGACGCATATTATGAAGAAGAACAAAGCCGTCCATACGAGGCATCTTTACATCAGTTACAACCAGGTCAAACTTGTACTGCTTCATTTTTTCAAGAGCATCAATTCCATCTACAGCAGTTGAAACATTATAGTTTTCTGCTTCAAGAATAATCTGTTCAATATGACGGGTTGTATGCGAATCATCTACGATGAGGATAGAATGAATCTTTGGCATCTTGTGAACTTCAAGATTTTTAATTTCATAAACATTAACAACCCTGAAGCGGCGGATTGTATCAGGAATATTCAATACCGGAATAATACGGTAGTTTTCATCAAACACAACTCCCTGAAGTGCATTGAAGTCCTTGAGCAGAGGAGGAACCGGTTTAATTACAACTGTTCCGTAATGCAGAATCTTATCTACCATTATTCCTATTTTCTTATTCAGATATTCAAGAATTACAACAGAAACTTCTGTCCTGGTATTAATCTGCTTTTTTGAATTAGGATTGATGATGTCAAAGTCAAAGAGAGGAACAAGCTCGTTGTGAACATTCAGAACAGGGCCGTGCTGCAGCTGTAAAAAGTCATTTCGGTTTACAGTAAGAATCTCTTTGATGTAGTGAGAAAGAATAAGATATGAGTTGTCAGAAACCGTTACAAAAAGACCATCCTGAGTTGCAAGAGAAGCTGGAAGTGAAAGTTCAAAAGTTGTTCCCTTGTTGAGTTCGGTATAAACTGTAATCTTACCCTTAAGTTTATCCATTTCGGTGCGGACAACATCCAGGCCTATTCCGCGGCCGGAAAGCTCTGTCTGTTCATCCTTTGTAGAAAAGCCGGATGTAAAAATGAACTGCAGTAAATCTGTATCGTCTGCCGAAAGAATTTCTGCTTCCCGATCCGGAAAGAGGCGCAGAGCCTTTGCACGGATTTTTTCATAATCAATACCGTGTCCATCATCCTTTACGTTTACAAAAATGCGGTTTGAAACCTGGCTTACAGAAATAGAAATTGTTCCTTTCTCAGGTTTACCAAGTTTTTTACGTTCTTCTTTTGTTTCAATTCCATGATCAATTGAGTTACGAACCAGGTGAATGAGAATTGCAGGAAGCTTTTCAAGAATGAATTTATCGATTGTAATTTCCGACTGAGGAATATCGAAATCAATATTCTTACCGGTCTTAAGAGCTTCGGCAACAATTGAACGCTTGATAGGACGCAGAATCATATCGAAAGGAAGCATTCGCAGGGCAATAATGTTTTTCTGAATATCTACACTCTGATTTTCGAGTACAGAAATATTTTCTGAAAGCTCCTGGAACTCCTGGAATTCTGATGCTTCACTTTTATCCTTTAAGACCTCAATTTCGTTCTTAAGCTTTATCTGTCGCATTATAAGCTTATCGAGAGACTGAAGGATTGAATCAATCTGGGATATCTGAACCTTGATGGTCTGTGAATCATGGAAGAAATCTGAATTTTCCTCCTGGATTTTATCATCCTGATTTTTTTCTTCTTCATCGGCGGCAGCCTTATCCTCTTCAGACATTTCTTTGTCAGAAGTAAAATCAGTAATAAAGTTTTCATCATCCAGAGCCTGATCTATATTTTTCAGAACATCTTCGTACTGTTCAAAAGTACCGTCACTGCCATCTTCTATATCATCTATAACCTTATGAATAAGGTTTGTTACACCCATTAAAAGCTGAATTAATTTATTTGAAATTTCTGTCTGATTATTCTGAACATTTTTAAAAACTGTTTCCAGATGATTTATGACCTTTTCAATCTGGACATATTCCATCATGCGGGAAGAACCTTTGAGGGTATGCAGAAGTCTCAGAATTTCATTGAGGCACTGGCCATTACGTTTTTCTTTTGTTGCCTGAATTGCAACATCATCAAGAGAGTCTAATATCTCGCGAGCTTCGGAAATGTAATCTGTCTTAAACAAATTTTTATCAAGATTCATTTATAGCCCTCCTCCCGTAGAAAATGTTTCGCAAAGCGAATAGATATATGACGGACTAAATTCGTCCAGAGTAAAATCATAAGGTACACTTCCTGCCTGTCCCTGCTTTCCAAAATCGGCAATAAGAGACTTACATTTTGAAAAGCAGTTCTGAGCAGTTTCGTCCCGTCCCATATCACGCAGCACCATTCCATGATAGAAAAAGGCCGGCCAGAAATCCGGGCAAATGCTTTCTGCAGAAGCAAAAAGAGTTTCGGCGGCAGCACGATTGTCTGCATGATATTCTACATAGCCCTGCATAAAATAGGCGTATTTTTTTGTATCACTGCCGCTGATTGCCTGGGCAAGAGTTCGGGCTTTGTCAAAATCACCGCGGTTTATTTCTGTGCAGACTTCTTCATAAGTTTTTTTAGCATCAAAGGCCGGTGCGGCGGCAGAGATTTTTTCCGGCTCCTGAGGTTTTCTTTCTTCGGTGAATTTCTGAAGCTTTACCTTCTCTACTTCCAGACGCAGTTTTTCTTTTTTCTTTGCATGTTCTTTTTCTTTGAGACTGTGTTCTGCCGGAGAAACAAGCACATTAGACTTTTCAGAAGCAGTATCCTTTATAAAATAATAAACACTTTCGTAATTTGTTTTATAAAGTTCTTTTGGAATTACAGTATGATCAATTGACCCAATTTCATTCATTGAAAATAAAAGCATTCCCTGATTTTTTAAGCGCTGCGTTATTTTCTTTGTAACATTAATTCTTGTTTCTTTATCAAAATAAATAAAGACATTACGCATAAAAATAATGTCTGTATTTTCAAAGAAAGGCAGTGAAGAAAGCTCGCTCTGAATCAGATTAAACTTAAAGGCGTGAATGCTGTTTATAAAATCCTTATGAAAAAGCAGACCACCTTCTGTTTTTGTATAATATGGTTCCAGGAGTTTATGATATTTTTTTCCATCACTTCGAAGCGAAAAATCTGAATAGTGGCCGGCCTTAAAAAAAGCAAGGGCATCATCATCAATATCAGATGCATAAATTGTGAGATTTACATTCATGGAACGGGCAAGAGCTAAAAGCGAAAGCGGCTCCTCTCCTGTTGAACAGCAGCAGGTCCAGATTGTAAGATTCTTTCCTGCGAACTTTGGAAATACTTCCTTCTTCAAAAAGTCGAACTGTTTTTCTTCCCGGAAAAAGTAAGTTTCGTTAACAGTAACAAGATTAATTACTGCATCAAAGTCCGGAGTATGCGGCGCAAGATTCCTGCAGAATTCCTCCGGTCTCATACCGCGTGCTTTTGACTCTTTTTCAATATGAGCTTGTAAAGCAGGCAGCTGCGACTCCGCTACATATATTCCGGAATAGACGAGTATCTTGGACTTTATCTGCTCAAGCAGTTCGTTGACCACTCTCTCCATCAACTAACTCCTCTCCACTCCCATAAGATTCCATAAACGTTCAGAAATCTGCTGTAAAGGAAGAACCTCGCAGGATCCTCCGTTTTCATAAGCAGCCTTTGGCATTCCATAAATTACACTTGTTGCTTCATCCTGTGTAATTGTATAGGCTCCAAGATTTTTAAGATGAAGACATTCCTTTGCTCCGTCTGCCCCCATACCTGTGAGCACAACTGCAATACAATTTTTACCCAGAACCTTTGCAGCACTTTCAAACATTTTATCTACTGCAGGGCGAAGGAAATTTACCGGAGCATCATGATTAAGCACCATTCTAAAACCATCATCAAGAGACAGGGCAAAAGTAAGATGTTCATCTGACGGTGCAAAATAAACGTGACCTTCAACAGGCTTGGCATTATTGCGGGCAAGCTCTACAGGAACTTTTGATTCGGTAGCCAGCCAGTCTATAAGGTTCTTATCAAAAAATGAATCTATATGCTGGGTAATAAAAATCGGGAGAGGAAAATTGCGGCCTATTCCCTTCAGGAATTCCAGAAGGGCGCCGGGACCGCCGGTTGAAACACCGACAAGAACTGCCTTATAGTTATGAGCAGTCAAATCCTTTGGAAGAGGTTTTAAGGCTGGCGCAGAGGAAACTTCTTCGAGCCCTATATTTACCGGTAAAGACGGATGATTTTCAAATAGAACATTGCATTTCATATCTAAAATGCACTGTTCAAGCCTATGAGAATATTCCGTAATTTTTTCTGAAGAAAAATTTATAAACTCAGGCATCTCGTGGAATATTATGTTTTTCGATGACAGATGTCTTTCGTCGCCCTTCTCATGAAAAATAATTGTTGGAATCTCAGTAGTGCTGCAGTAATCAGAAAGTGTACTGATTCTGTCTGAATCAAAAAAGGTCTGAGTTGCAATTATTACATCCGGCTTTAACTTTTCTGAAGCAGGCTTTAGTTCATTGTAAGAAATTACCTCTCCTGCCCAGTCGAGCTTTTTTGTTTTTAAAATTATTTCTTTGAGAGTAGATCGGAATATTGCAGAAGAATCGGCTACAAGAATATGAATCATAATTCCTCCAGAAAGCAGTCATTCATATAAGAAATAGTTTGTTTTACATCCATCAGGATTCTTAGCCGGTCCTCTTTAAAGCAGCAGGCAAGAAAGCCAAGTTTCTGGAACTGTTCAGAATAAAAATCAGAAAAAAGTCCGAACTCATCTAAAGAAACTGAGCACACCTTGCATTCCTGTGTAGTTACAATTGAAATATGATTTAAGCCGTCATCTTTTAAGGCTATCATAGTTTTAATATCAGCTTCTCTTGGTATCTGTATAAACTGAGAAGCAATTTCATCAAAGTCAAAAATACCGGAATCCTGATCTCTGAGCAAAGAAAGATTCAGGTCTTTTACACCAACGCTCGAAGAAACATAAGCATTGGGAATGAGAAAATCTACTTGAGAATATGAAATGCAAATAAACTTTTCAGGCTGCTGCAATTTCTTTTCCCACTTTTTCAATAATTGTCTGAACCTTAAGAACGAAGACACTCTGACCGTCTACATTAAGAGTTCCTTCGTAGTAATCAGAAAGCTCTGCTTCCGAAAAGTGAATTACATCTTTTTCGGTTGCAGTAAAAAAGTCTTTTACATCTGTAATTCTAAGACATGAATGACTTTCATCATTAAGAACGATAAATAGAAATGATTCCTGTGGTTTGTTACCTTCCAGTACCGCAGAATCAATTACTACATAAGGATCACCGTATCGGTTCAAAACGCCATTAACATAAGGTGGAACAAAAGGCAGCGGGAATACTGTTGCATCACGCAAGATTTCTTTTACCTGATCGGCAGGAATTGCAAACTGTTTTTCGCCAATGGTAAAAAGCAGCCAGGTTGATTTTTTTTCTTTAACTTTTTCTGATGTCTTTCCAGACTTTTCACTTTTAATAAGCGATAAAATTTCTTCATCCATAATGTTACTATTATACAGTACAAAACAAGGTATCGGCAAGAAAAAAAAGACCCCGAAACAAGTTCGGGGTGACGAGGGTCGGCAAGAAAAATATGGATTGCTTCGCTACGCTCGCAATGACGAAGTACGCCCCCGTCATTGCGAGGAGCGCAGCGACGAAGCAATCTATTTCACTTCAACACGCTTAAGGTGCCAGATGTCACGAACGTAGTCTTCAATTGTACGATCACTCGAGAACTTACCTGCGTTGGCAATGTTCTTCAATGCCATCTTAGCCCAGCCCTTCTTATCCTGATAAGCCTCGGCAATGCGCTCGCGGGCCTTGCAGTAAGAATCGAAGTCTGCCAGAACGTAGTAAACATCCGGGCGCTGACCTTCTACGCCGTAAATCAAAGAGTCGTGAAGCTCCTTGAAAAGCTGATGGGTCGGGTCATAAGTTCCGTCAACCAGCTGCTCAACAACCTTAGCGAGAGCAGGATTGCGGTCCAGATATTCCTGTGGATTATAAGAGTGCTCTGCTTCCATCTTCTTGATTTCTTCTGTAAGAAGTCCGAATACAAAGCCGTTTTCTTTTCCTGCTTCTTCGAAAATCTCAATGTTAGCACCGTCCATAGTACCAAGAGTGAGGGCACCGTTGAGCATGAACTTCATGTTTGAAGTTCCAGATGCCTCGAGACCTGCCGTAGAAATCTGCTCAGAAACATCAGCTGCCGGGAAGATTTTTTCTGCAACAGAAACGCGGTAGTTTTCTACGAATACAACACGAATCTTTCCGCGAACACGGCGGTCGTTGTTGATTCTCTCTGCAACAGTATTAATCAATTTGATAATAGACTTTGCACGGCGGTAACCGGAAGCTGCCTTTGCACCAAAGATGAATGTGCGTGCAGGCGGGTTATAACTTGGATCTTCAACCAGTCGGTTGTAAAGGTACATTACGTGGAGAATGTTCAGAAGCTGTCTCTTGTACTCGTGAAGGCGCTTAACCTGAACATCGAAAATACTTTCAGGGTCAAGGAACTCGTTCTGAGCGTGCTTGAGGTAATCTGCAAGAGCTTCCTTATTTTCTGTCTTAATGCGGATAAGCTCGTCGATTGATGCCTCGTCGTCGAGGAACTTTTCAAGTCCCTTAAGCTTTGAAAGATCCTTTTCCCAGCCGTGACCGATGCGATCTGTAATAAACTTTGAAAGCTTAGGGTTAGCATTTAAGAGCCAGCGGCGCTGTGTAATACCGTTTGTCTTATTGTTGAACTTCTGTGGGTAAAGAGCATACCAGTCTTTAAGCTCGGCAGTTTTCAAAAGCTCTGTGTGAAGCTCTGCAACACCGTTTACGCTGAAGCAGGCGTGAATTGCCATCCAGGCCATGTAAACCATGTTGTTATGGATGATTGCCATGTGCTCGTGCTTGTAGTAGTCGTTAGGGAACTTCTGGCGAAGCTCAATTACAAGGCGGCGGTTAATTTCTTCAACAATCTGATATACACGAGGGAGAAGTCCCTGGAAGATTTCGATTGGCCACTTTTCGAGAGCCTCTGCAAGAATTGTGTGGTTTGTATAAGCAAAGGTATGAGTTACTACATCCCAGGCTTCATCCCAGCTTACATTGTATTCATCAATCAAAATACGCATAAGCTCCGGAATAGCTACTACAGGGTGTGTATCGTTGAGCTGAATTACATGAAGGTCTGCAAACTTAGAGAAGTCTGTTCCGTGGTCTGCAACATAGTGGCGAACCAGGTCCTGCAAAGAAGCCGAGCTAAAGAAGTACTGCTGCTTAAGGCGGAGAGCCTTTCCGCTTGGACCGTTGTCGTTAGGATAGAGAACGCGGCTGATATTTTCTGCGCTGTTCTGGCGCTCTACGGCACGGTTGTAATCCATGCTGTTGAAGAGCTGAAGGTCAAAACCATTTGGTGATGATGCCTGCCACAAGCGCAAAGTATTTACAGTCTTTGTATCAAAACCGATGATTGGCATATCATAAGGAGTAGCGGTTACCTCTTCTGCGTTTTCAATAAAGAAGCGAGGCTGTCCGTCAGGAGTTTTTCCATAAGCGATGTTTCCACCAAACTTTACAGTAACTGCAAGGTCGGAACGTTTGATTTCCCAAGGGTCGCGGTGCTGCAGCCAGTTATCAGGATATTCAACCTGGTAGCCGTCTTCAATACGCTGCTCGAACATACCGTATTCATAGCGGATTCCGTATCCGTGTCCAGGATAGTCGAGAGTTGCGAGTGAGTCGAGGAAGCAGGCTGCAAGGCGGCCAAGACCACCGTTACCAAGACCAGCATCAGGCTCTTCATCTTCAATCATATTGAAGTCTATGTTCATTTCTTTAAGAACTTCGATTACAGATTCTTTAATTCCACAGTTGATGAGGTTATTGCTGAGGGCACGTCCCATCAAAAATTCTGCAGAAAGATAGTAAAGCTGTTTTGTAGGCTTCTTATCATATTCGTTACGAGTTGCCATCCAGTTAGGCATGATTAACTCAAGGGCAGAAGCAGAAACCGCATCAAAAAGGTCGTGCTTGTTAGCCTGCGAAATGTCCTTTCCGTACTGACGGCGAAGTCGGGCAGAAAGATTTGCCTTAAATTGTTCCTTATCAAATTCCATAAAATCAACCTCCGGAATTTATTTGCTCATTAAAATCACGGTAGCCCCGGAAATCAGAACATAGCGTTTCTGTTCCCTAAGGAGCTCCTCTTTTCCTTTTTCTAATATATCATCAGGACTCTCAAAGGCTGTATCCGCAACGCGGTGCCATTTTTTGTTTCCTGCTAATGACGGTAAAGTAATTGTAAGGTCATACTGGTCCAGATTTGTTGCAACATAAAAATCGCTGTCAATTTCAAGACCACTCAGCTTAAAGGCAAGGAAGTGATTCATCTTTGCCCAGTCCGGAACCTTAGCATTAATATCATACCACAATATCTCCGGGATTGCATTTGTCTCGTAGGTATCGCGGAAAAATTTGATTCTGCTGAAAATATTATGAGATTTACGAAGTTCTATCAACTGCGAAGTAAAGCGGATTAATCCCTTGTTACGCTCTGCCAGATTCCAGTTGAACCAGCTGAGTGGGGTGTCCTGGCAGTAGGCGTTGTTATTGCCATTCTGGGTACGGCGCATTTCATCGCCGCCCAGCAGCATTGGAACACCCTGAGAAAGAAAAAGATAAACCAGGAAATTTTTGATTGTGCGCAGGCGGGCCTGTTCAATTTTCGGATTTGTACACTCCCCTTCAAAGCCGTTGTTATAGCTGTAATTGTCGTCGGAGCCGTCGCGGTTGCACTCGCCGTTTTCCTCGTTGTGCTTGCAGTTGTAGCTTACAAGATCGTTGAGGGTAAAGCCGTCGTGGGCGGTAATAAAGTTTATGGAAGAAAGCGGGCCTCGTCCATCGTGGTTATAGCAGTCTGAGCTTCCGCTTACACGGGTTGCGGCTGCCGTAGAAAGATGCTCGTCGCCACGCAAAAAGCGGCGGATGTCGTCGCGGAAGCGGCCGTTCCATTCGCTCCAGCGGTTGTTAGGGCCGCCCGGGAAGCCGCCAAGCTGATAGAGCCCCGCACAGTCCCATGGCTCTGCAATCAGTTTTGTCTTCGACAAAATCGGGTCGTCATTAATTGCGGCAGTAAGAAGAGGCATGTCGTTAGAAATCGGAGCCCCGTTCTGAGCACGAGTCAAAATAGAAGCAAGGTCAAAACGGAAGCCGTCTACATGCATTTCCATAACCCAGTAGCGCAGGCTGTCCAGAATAAAGGCAGCAGTAACAGGGTTATTACAATTCATGCTGTTTCCGCAGCCGCTGAAGTTCATATAGTAATTTTTGTCGCTGGCAGGAAGAGAGTAATAAACATCGTTCTGAAGGCCACGGAACTCAAAGGTGTAACCGCGCTCGTTTCCTTCCGCAGTATGGTTGTAAACGACATCAAGGATAACTTCGATGCCGGCCTTGTGCAGAGTCTTTACCATCTGCTTAAACTCGCGCACAGGTCCGCCAGGCGAGCGGTCTGCGGCATAACTTGTTTTAGGCGCAAAGAATCCTATAGTGCTGTAGCCCCAGTAGTTTACCAGAGTCTCGCCGGTACGCGGATTCGTATTGGCATTTTCATTTTCATCAAATTCAAAAACAGGAAGAAGCTCTACGGCAGTAACACCGAGGGCACGCAAATAGTCAGCCTTTTCCTCAAAGCCCCGGTAAGTTCCGGCAATTTCCCGCGCCACTCCGGAAGTCTCCGAAGCAGTAAAGCCCTTTACGTGAGTTTCATAAATTACAGTCTGCTCGAGCGGGCGGTTCAGAGGCTTGTCGCCTTCCCAGTCAAAGCCGTCGTCATCAACAACAACGCACTTTGGAAAATCAGAAAGGTCCTGCAGTTCGCCGCCCATATTGCCGTCAAAACCCTGCTTCCACTGCTTGTTGTAAGAGCGGAAAACCGAGCCCGGCGTAAAAGCCTTTGCGTAAGGGTCAAAAAGATATTTATTGGAATTAAAGCGAAGTCCCTTTGGCGGAACATAAGGCCCCTCCACCTTGTAAAGATAAAGCGCCCCCGCTCCAAGTCCTTCTATATATATGTGCCAGATGTCGCCGGTCCTGTTAGCATGCGGGTCAAACTCCACAACCTTCGCCGGCTTCTGATCGTATTCACTGTCAAAAAGCACAAGGCTCACTTTGCTAGCATCGCGGCTATAAATTGAAAAATTAATGCCGCCCCCAGTAAGCACCGCGCCAAAGCCCATAGGCTTTCCGTTATGAACCTTTATATCAGTCATAGTTCTAGTATTTTAACACAGGAATAACAGAAATTCTAGAAATAAATGCGGAAGATTAAGGATTTTATTCCGGGCCCGGCATTAAAGTCAAAGGCGCCTTCCGCAGCTCCCTTACGGTCGGCCTCCTCGCCCCCGCCGCTCCGCGGCGGTGTCTGCGGTGGCTGCCTTCGGCACTGCTCCACGCTTGGGGCGCATCACCGGCTCATAAAATCAAAAAATACATATTAACCACAAATTTTCCCTCAGTTAATATGTATTTTTTCTGTTGTCCACCCTCATCCTTCCGAATAAATACATATTTAAAGGCAAAAAAACACTGGTTAATATGTAATTTTCTTGCTCGAAAAACTTTTTAAATCCTTTTCTAATCTGTTTTTCACAAAAAAATACATATTTAAATGCCAGTTTTCACCAGTTAATATGTAATTTCGCTTTTTAGAACTCGCGGATGGCACAGACTTGCCAGCCATTTGTGTCTCTATTCCATGAAGCGGTCGTTGCAGAAACTCCTGTCATTGGATTAAATGTTGGTGACATTCCTCCACCTGTATTAGATGTCCAGTAATAAGTCTGGGTTATTCCTGCTCCACCAATTGCTTCCAAAGCATTGTTAACAGTGTATTTTTCTACACAAATCATAGCACCTTCCGCTAATGTAGGAAGATACCAGTCACTTGCAAATACACCTGAATAATTATATTGACTTCCATATCCGTTTGCCCATTCCCAGGCAGGATAATTACCTGAAACATCTGTATCATCACCACCATTTTCTGCAAGGAAGGCTTTTAATAGCTGCAAGTTGTTCGAGCCATTTATATTACCAGAGAAAGTTGTACCACTACTATCAATTTCATCACCATTACTACAAGTACACTCAAGATCAGAAATTGTCTTTCCCTCAAATATATTCGAAACTGGAGTACAGGCATTTGAAGTTCCAAGACACCAGTACTTTTCATAAGTCTGTTTTAATCCGACACCAAGAGTCCTTTCTCCAAGCTTACCATTTTCAGTGCCTTTATAGAAAATTACACAAACTGCATCTGCTTTCTGAGAATCGGTAAAGGTAAGGCCGCTGGTATACCCAACCGCCGTGCCGTCATTAAAAACAATATCGCCAACTGCATCAGGCGCAGCTTTCTTTACTCGCAGTTTTCCGCCACCGTCCAGCATGTAGTTTGTTGTTACACTATCTACTACTTTTGGCTTTATTGTAAACTTACTGAGTACTTCATCAAAACTTGTTCCGGCACCATTTGAAATAGAAATAATCTGATCTCCTTCATAATAAGCAAGTGATGAAGCTCCTGTGCTTGAATCAACACTATAAAAAGCGATTCTTGCAACAGTGCCGCTTGCAGTAAGCGGACCTGAAACCGTCACTACTGTTGGAATTGTCTTTCTTGTTCCGTTGGTATAAATAACAGTTACTTCATTATCATCTTCAATATGAGCATTTCCGCTGATTTTGAAAAGGCCTGTTGATGATGCCGGAGCACCATTTGTGTTATTGTTAGAACTATAACTTATCATTACTCCGCTTGCCTTTCCATTAAGTGAAGTATTACCGCCGATAATGCCCCCCTGCATATCAAAGGTTGCTGAGCTGCCTATATAAACACCGCCGCAACCACAACCATTATTTGATTTAATTTCTCCACTCTTCATGGTAAAAGTACCGGCCTCAATATCTACACCACCAACACCATATTCAACAATATGTTCATAAGAACCGGTTTCATTTCCACTAATTTCGCCGCCGTTCATTTCAAAGGTTCCCTTAGAATAAACTCCGCCGGCGCCAGATTTATCTCCAGTACAGTCTGTAATGCTGGCATTATCATTCATAGTTAGTTTTCCATAACTGTCTACATCAACTCCGCCTGCACTGTAACGGTTATTGGTATTATTAATCATACTTCCTGTACAAGCTGTTATTAGAGAATTGCCGTTCATTGTAACAATTCCGCTACGCATGTCTGTTCCAATAACATAAACGCCGCCACCTATATTAGCAGTACAAGACTCAATTGCCGCATAGTCATTCATAGTCAAAGTAGCGTTTGCAGCACTTGATCCGCTTTCACAAACAATATAAAGACCGCCACCGTAGCTTCCAACTCCGTAGGCATTAGATTGGGCAATACCTGTGCAGCCCGAAATTTTGGAATGGCCATTCATTGTTACAGAACCGCTGTATACATAAACTCCGGCACCGTACTTCGACTGGCAATTATAGATTTTTGCATTATCATACATTTCAAGACTGCCTTTTCCAACGTATACACCGCCGCCCTGACCATCACCTATAGCAGTCTTGCAGTCATAAATTTTTGAATCATCCTTCATCACAAGACTTGCGCTGACACCCTGCACATAAACTGTATGTCCGGAGGTCTGCTTAAAGCCGCTGATTTCTGAACTGCCCTTCATAACAATTGAGCCCGAAACATACACTCCATACGAACCAGTACCTTCTGCGGCGGTACATTTGATTTTTGAATTACCGTCTAATGTGAGAATCCCCGCATGAATATTCGCGCCAAGATTACCATTTGCAATAACTGAAATATTTTTGAGAGTGATATTCTGATAAGATTCAAAAGGATAGCCGGCAACTCCATCACCTGTAATTTTACTTTCTACCTCGCCGCCGGCTCCTTCTATCATAAGGTGAGCAGCTGGAATACTCTGGATAAGAACATTTTCTGCAAAACTACCGCTTGTAATGATTTTGTAGTTTTCCTCGGAATTATCCAGCCCCGTGATATAAGCAAGCGCATCGGCAATTGTAGCAAAAGGAGCTTCTTCCGAACCATCACAAAGCTCATCGGCTCCTAAAGTGCGGGCTGTAGCATAAATATCAACATAAATAATTTCAGGTTCTGAATCACTTTTCTCCAGCTTCAACGCAAGCTGATTTTCGCCTGCAACCACTGTAATTACTTCTGATTTACCAGTATAAAGAGTGACTTTTGAATCTGCTTCGTTTTTATAAATTTCTGCTTCTGCCCATAGTTCACTTCCTACAGGAATGTCATCAAAAGAAAATATTTTTTCTTTACCCAGCAGAATTGTTTTACTGTCTTCAAAACCACCTTTTAGTGCAATATCGAAATAGAAATCTTCGTCTTCAAAAGGAAGAGCATCTCGCGAAGTGTTTGGAAAAATTTGTCTGCTCTCTCTTGTATTGAGCTTGTTTGTGAAATTATCAGGAATCTCAAAAACTACACTGGCACTACTCTGATTATCAAAATCAAAAAAAGAGCAGCCTGCAAATAAGAAAAGTGAAATAACAAGAAAAAGACAGAATCTACCTAATTGATTGATTGAATGAATGATTGATTGGCGCATTCATAAAACTCCCCAGACTCTTCATTTCAACCATATTATAACATATTATCATTTAATTAAAAACACAGTTGCGGGGAAAAAATTCTACTGTTATAATTATACAAATATGAGTGATGAAATTAAATCGAACGAAAACCAGCCTCTCCGCACAGCTGTTGTGGCAATCATTGGCCGCCCGTCTGCAGGTAAATCAACTTTTTTAAATACTGCCTGCCAGGAGCCGGTGAGCATTGTTTCGCCAATTCCGCAGACAACCCGCAACGCAATTAAGGGAATTGTAAATACATCTTTTGGCCAGCTGATTTTTATTGATACCCCCGGCTATCATGATTCTGAAAAGAAGCTCAATCTGCGCCTTCGCAATGTTACCGAAAGCCAGCTGGAAGGAATTGATTGTGTTCTATATATAATCGACTCTACCCGCGCCCTTGGAGAGGAAGAAGCCCACACCGCTGCCCTGCTCAAAGACTTGCAGACAAAAACTGTTGTAGCAATCAACAAGTGCGACCTTCCTGCCAGCAAGCCCTTCCCAATCCGCCAGTTTATAAGCGAGCAGTTGCCTCAAATTCCTGCCGGCCGTATTCTCGAAATGTCTGCCGAAAAGGACACTGGAATCAATGAAGTACTCAAGGCCCTTTATGATATTTCTCCGGAAGGAGAGCCTGTTTACGACGAAGAGCTTTACACCGACCAGGATCTTACCTTCCGCGTTTGCGAAGTAATCCGTGGAGAAGCAATCAACCGTCTGCAGGACGAAATTCCCCACGCAGTTTATGTTGAGGTTGCAGATGTTGAACACCGCAACGAGGGCAAAAAACTCTGGATTCGTGCCTTCCTTTGTGTTGAGAGGGAAAGCCAGAAGGGAATTGTAATCGGTAAGGGTGCTTCAAAAATCAAGGAAATAAGAACTGCTGCCGTGCGCAAGCTTTCTGAAATTTATATACAGAAGATTGACCTGGACTTGCAGGTTAAAGTTGATAAGAACTGGCGTCAGAGGGATTACACTCTCAACCGCCTGATTCCTTCGCAAAAGTAACGAAAGAGAGGAGCTTTATAGATAATTTAATATGCTGTCTTTAGAGAAAGGTATGAACCAGGTCCACCATGTTCTTAATGCCGACCAGATGGCGAATATCGCTTTGAGAATGCTTGCCTGCATAAACAGGGAAGTTGTTCTTCATAGCGTAAGGACAGCATATCTCGCTTACAAAACCGTATGCGTACATCCGATGAATAAGCAATGTATACCGGAAAAGCTGGTCATGCTTGCAATCTTCCATACAATCGGATTTTTCCGCGAAGACATTCATTTTAATTATTTTCCGCATGATGCAAACATCGACTACTTTGCAAATGAAAAATCTGTAGAAAGCAAATATGTTTTTGCCTGTTACTATCTTGAATACATGACCCCGCTCAAAGGCGATGCGGTAGGCCTCCAGAATTTTTTACAGCCCTATAATAAAGATTTGCGGCAGTACGTTTATCAGGAAGAATACAAAGACGTAATTTACCTCTGCGCAAGAATCAGCGATTACGTAATGAAAAATCCTGACAAGCCCCTTCCTTCTGATTTAAACGAACTTGCTCCCGGTCATTTTGATCCTGAATATGTAGCAGCTTTTTCTGAGGCTAACAAAAATAATGTGCTTACTGATACTATTAAAACAGGAACTCATTTTGATGAAATTACAAAGCTGGTTTCCACAATTCAGCTTTCTCCGGCAGAAAACAAAATGCTTGAAAAGATGCTGATTCACCTGCTGGATTTTAAGAGCACTTCGACGATGAAGCATTCCATCAATACTTCCAGTTATGCACTCTCACTCGGTCTGAGAATGAACCTCACTGACCATGAATTAACGGTTCTCTATAACAGCGCTTTCCTTCATGACATAGGTAAAATGGCAACTCCGCAGCGCATTCTGGAATCTCCCGGAAAGCTTTCGCCGGAAGACATGGGTATTATGCACCATCATGTAAATCATTCTAAACGCATTCTCAGCGGATTTGTAGATGATGAAATCCTGGAAACAGTTTACCGGCATCACGAAAAGCTTAACGGTCAGGGCTACCCCCATCATGTAGAAGGAAAAGACCTTACGCTGATACAGAGGATTCTCACGGTTGCAGATATCACAAGTGCCCTTCACGACAGTCGAAGCTATAAAGGTGAATTTTCAAAAGACAAAATTCTTTCAATCATCAAGGATATGACTGATAAGGGAGAGCTGGATTCGCAGATTACAAAGTTTGTAATAGAAGATTTTGATGAACTGGTAAAAGAACAGCAGGTTTTCCAGAACATGCTTGCAGTTGATTTCAGTAAGGTTATCATCAATTACAACAATTACATTTATGAAGATGTTGATATGTGGGTGGAAAACCTTATGAATGCCACGACAACTTATAACGAAAATACAGAAGATATTGATGACATTGAAGAACTCGAAGATTTAGAAGAGTTGTAACATACCGTCACCCCGAACTTGTTTCAGGATGACAAAAAAAGCCCTTTTCATTATATTATATAGTATGCAAATAACTTACAAAACTCAGGGCGTGTGCGCACGCTCCATTACTTTTGATAAGGACGAGAGTGGTAAAATCACAAACATCAGCTTTGAAGGCGGCTGTAACGGCAACCTCAAGGCAATTTCAAAGCTCTGCGACGGCATGACCGCAGAAGAAATTGCGGCAAAGCTCAAGGGCAACACCTGCGGCTTTAAGAGCACAAGCTGCGCAGACCAGTTAGCAATCGCTGTAAGTAAATAATAAACAAATCGTCATCCCGAACTTGTTTCGGGATCTATTAGTAGATGCTGAAACAAGTTCAGCATGACACGATGGAGTATATATATGGCACTTGAATGTGGTATTGTTGGACTTCCAAACGTTGGAAAGTCTACTATTTTTTCGGCTTTGACTGCGGCCCCTGCTGCGGCAGAGAATTTTCCTTTCTGTACAATCGACCCTAACATCGGTATTGTTGATTTGCCTGACGAGCGACTGGACTTCCTGGCTTCGATTCATAATCCAAAAAAGAAGACTCCGGCAAGCGTAAAGTTTGTTGATATTGCAGGACTCATTAAGGGTGCAAGCAACGGCGAAGGTCTTGGAAACAAGTTCCTTGCAAACATCCGCGAGTGTTCTGTAATTGCTCACGTTGTACGCTGTTTTGATAACCCTGATATTATGCACGTTCGCGACAATGCAAACGAAGCAGCACCTATCGACCCTGAAAGCGATATTCTTACTATTAACTGGGAACTCTGTCAGGCAGACTTGAATACAATCGAAGCCCGTCAGGACAAGGTTACCCGCGCAATCCGCTCACTTGGAAAAGAAGAAGAAAAGAAGTACGCACCATGGATTTCCGCTGTTGCAAAGATTAAACCTCTCCTTCAGGACGGAAAATGTGCCAGAACCGCAGACCTCACAGACGACGAGCGCAATGCACTTTACGACATGTTCCTTCTTACAATGAAACCAACAATTTATGTTGCTAACGTTGATGAAGATTCTATTGAAGCACAGACTAACAAATATGTTGAAGTTGTTAAAAAATATGCCGACGAAGAGCACTCAGAAGTTGTTGTAATTTGCGGTAAGTTCGAAGCTGATCTTGCAGAAATTACAGACCCGGCTGACCGCAAAGATTTTATGGACAGCGTTGGTCTTAAGGAAAGCGGACTTGCAACTCTTGCCCGCAAAACCTATCACCTTATGGGACTCCGCACCTTCTTTACAGGCGGACCTGATGAGTGCCGTGCCTGGACAATTCACGCAGGCGACAAGGCTCCACGCGCTGCCGGCGTAATCCACACAGACTTTGAAAAAGGCTTTATCAAGGCCGAAGCCTACACTATCGACGACCTCCACCAGTACAAGGACGAAGCTGCAATCAAGGCAGCCGGCAAGTACCGCCAGGAAGGTAAGGAATACGTGGTTCAGGACGGGGATGTTCTCTTCTTCAAGTTCAATGTCTGATCATGCTGACACGCAGGCGTGCAGCATATCTGGAACATATCAGGACGCTGCGCGCCTGATAAATTAATTTCGTGTCGACAAACTCGCTTCGCTCGTTTGCGACACAAATCATAGACTAACAAAAAAAGCTTGCTTCGCTCGCTTTTTTATCGGAGATCCTATGAGAATCAAATCAAATCTTTTCAAATCACTTACAATTTTAATTCTTTCAACCACAATTACTTTCACAGCTTTTGCACAATCAAAAAAAATCAACACTTCCCTTTCTGCAATGGATCTTGCAAAACAGATGGAGTGTGGCTGGAACCTCGGAAACTCACTGGATGCCCGTGACAACTGGTCAGAACAGTCTAAAAAATTTCCTTTTAATCAGGGAGTCGGCTCAGAGGCCGTATGGGGCGAAGAAATCACTACAAAAGCAATTATCGAAACCGGAATTAAAAACGGCTACAAAACAATCCGCCTTCCGGTAACCTGGTGCAATCACTTAGTGGACACTAACTACACAATCGATCCAAAATGGATGGCCCGTGTAAAAGAAATTGTAGACTGGTCTATCGATGCCGGCTACTACGTAATTCTGAACGAACATCATTCTGTTCACGATGACATGAGTAATCCTCTTAAACACTGCGAAGGCTACATTGTCCGCACAGGCGACGAAAAAGAATCAAAGGCATTTTTACAGGCAATCTGGAAGCAGATTTCAGAAACCTTCAACGACAACTATGATGAACATTTGATTTTTGAAACAATGAACGAGCCTAGAAACTCAGCTCACGAACACTGCTGGAATCCTCAACCAAAAAGCTGTAAAGAATGCAAGGCTGATGTTCAACTGCTAAATGAATTAAACCAGCTGATTCTGGACACAATCCGTGCAAGTGGTGGAAATAATGCAAACCGCTTTGTAATGATACCGGGAATGGGGACAAGCATTTCTACTGCGCTTGCAGATTATTTTGTTTTACCAAAAGATTCTGCAAAAGACAAATTGCTTGTAACAGTTCACTTGTATCCACTTGATGCAGGTGGAACCAGAAACGGTTCACATCATTTTGATTCACAGACAAAAAATGAAATTATCAAAAGCTTCCGCCTTCTGGATGAAAAGTTCTCTTTAAAAGGGATTCCTGTAGTTTTAGGTGAATGCGGCGCTTCAAGAATAGGAGGCTTAGTCTGGGAAGGTAATGTTCAAAAGGAGATTACAGATTACATTGTAACTTACAAAGACCGTCTTGAATGTTTTTCTTTTCTGGCAAGCCAGACAGGAAAATACACAATGCCTTTATTAAACTGGGATTGCGGCGGAACAGACTATATGGCAACAATAGACCGCAAAAACTGCAAAGTTGTTGAAGCAGAATACAACGCTGCAGTAATCAAAGCATGGCAGGATGCAAATAAAAATCCTGCTGCAACAAATTCTTCTATTGAGGATGAATCTCTTTCTCTCGAGCACATAACAGCCTGGGACAAAACAAAAGTTTCTTATGACGAGAACACTAAAACCCTCAATCTTAAAGGTTCATGGCAGGGCTGCGATATCTGGCTTGGATCAAAAGATATTTCCGAGTACTCTAATCTTATTCTTAAATATAAAGCCACGGCTTCTTTTACAGTTGAAATAAGATATGCAGATGAAAATGAAGGAAAGAAAAGCAAAGCTGCATCTGGAACAAAAACTCTTAAGATTCCGCTTGATAAATCAAAAAAAGTAAAACAAATATTGTTCATGTCAGAAAATAGTGCTTCAAAAATAACTTTTGAAAGCATTGTTTTTTCAATAAAATAGGAGCGTAAAATGAATATAAAATGGATAATTCTTGCCCTCGCGCTGGTTATGTACCTTCTGGTAATCATCTTTCAGAATAAAAAGGTATGGATGACAAGTGCCGCAGCCCTCATCACAGTAGTACTCGGCTTTTTAGCTCAGGGGGGCGCGCTCGCGGGAAATGTTTTTGAGCCGCTCGAGGGACTTGGCGAACTCGCACATCATATTTTCCTCGAGCTCATCAACTGGAACATTCTTATGATTTATGTGGGCTCTATGATTATTGCGGCCCTCTTTATTTACTCACGAGTTCCGGCCCGCATTGCAGATGCCCTTGTAACAATTTCTCCAAGCACAGGAATTGCCGTTATTCTCATTCTCGCGATGACCGGTATTATTTCGATTTTCGTTGAAAACGTTGCAACCGTTCTTGTTATGGCACCGATTGCCCTTGCCCTTTCTAAAAAGCTAAAGCTTAATCCGGTTCCATTTATGATTGGTCTTGCCCTTATGTCAAACCTGGAAGGAACTGCAACTCTGGTTGGCGACCCTCCAAGCATGATTTTTGCAAGCTATGCTCACTACACCTTTAACGACTTTTTTGTTCACCAGGGAAAGATTTCCATTTTCTTCTTTATTCAGGCTGGTCTTATCGTTGGCTGTATTTTCTTTTACTGCTTCTTCAGCAAGGCAAAGGAAAAGGCCAGTGTAGACAAAGAGCCGGTAATTTCTTATCTGCCACTCTGGCTGCTTTTGATTATGATTGGAGGCCTGGCTGTAATTTCTTTCCTTACACCGGAACTTGGTTACAGCTCGGGCTGTTTTGTACTTGGCCTTGGTTTGCTTGGCCTTCTCTGGTACCGTCTGTCACAGAAAAAGTCGGCTTCAGAAATCTGGCAGCTGGTGAAGGAACTGGACTGGGAAACAATCGCCTTTTTGATTGGAATCTTTGTTGTAGTCGGCGCTATCAGCGAAACCGGTCTCCTTGATGACTTTGCAGGATGGCTTGCTCACATAACAGGCGGCAGCAAGTTCGCAGGCTTTATTTTGATTCTTGCCTTCTCTATTTTGATTTCGGGCTTTGTTGACAATGTTCCTTACATCATCGTAATGCTGCCGGTTGCAGGCTCACTTGCCGCAGGTCTTGGAATTCAGAAAGAGCTTTTGATGTTTGCACTTTTGATTGGTTCCTGCCTGGGCGGAAACCTCACTCCATTCGGAGCTTCAGCAAACGTTGTTGCAATGGGAATCCTCAAAAAGGAAGGCCACCCTATCACCTTCCCTGGCTTCTTAAAAATAAGCGCACCGTTTACAATTTTAACTACAGCCGCTGCAGCAGCTTTGCTCTGGGCTATATGGGCATAAAATTATGACAGATATTAATAAATTTCTTTCTGATGTAGAAAAAACTCTTAAACACGACCGACAGAATAATGGCGGCAAAAGTTCTTACGACCGCGTAAAGGGAGACTTGCGCCGTCTTTTTGAACGCAACGCCGCAGCTGTTGGTGAACTTGCAGATTCAATTTTTGAATATTGGGAAAACGAATATATTTACCGCTCTACTGATTTGACCTGGGAGCCGAGTTCTGAGAATCAGAACCGGCTTGCGGCTTATCTCGCCTTCCTTGAAAACAGCGATGAATATCAGGAACTGATTTCTGATGCCGACTGGGAAGAATTTGGACGTCTTGTGAACTTTGAAGCTGAAGATCTGGACGTTGATGTTTTGCAGGATTTGATGAAGATTCTTGTAAGCAAGGGCGCGTATTAATGGATACAATCGAGCTCTACAGACAGTGCCGCCAATGCCCTAGAAAGTGCGGAGTCGATCGTACAGCAAGTACGGTGGTTGAGTGCCCGCAAGGGCGTATCGAAACCACCGCAAATTACAGCATCGGCTTTTGCCGCGAATCCGCTGATTTGCGAATTGCCTTTGCGGGCCTTCACTTTGGCGAGGAACCTCTTGTAACAGTTTTCGGTGGCAGCGGAACTATCTTTTTTACCGGCTGTACTCTGCGCTGCGCTTTCTGTCAGAACTATCAGATTAGTCAGGATGGATTTGGGCGGGCTGTTGACTGCGCCGAGTTTACTGACATCTGTTTACGCTTGCAGGCTGCCGGGGCAGAAAATATAAATCTCGTTACGGGAAGCCATCACATTCCAAAAATCGCAGAGTACCTTCGGGCTGCAAGAGATGCTGGTGTTACTGTGCCCTTTTGCTGGAACTCTTCTGCTTATGAATCTGTTGAAATGCTGGAGCTTTTGAAGGGGCTTGTTACTATCTGGCTGCCGGATTTAAAAACTATGGACAGCGCCTTTTCAAAAAAACTTTTTGCCGCACCAGACTATCCTGAAGCAGCCACTGCCGCAATCAAATGGATGATAGAAAATAATCCTCTGGAGATTGCAGAGATCCCGGAGCCACCGAATGCAAAGCCCGCAGAATGGGCAGAACCGGGACAGCCCCGCGACAAAATGATGTCTGGAGTAATTATCCGACACCTTTTTATGCCGGGCCACTTTGCAGAAACTGCAGATGTGCTTGCCTGGCTCAAGGAAAATGCCGACGGCCGCGCCATCATCAGCCTGATGAATCAATACACTCCGGTGCCTTTCGATGAAAGCCCCGACCGGCTCACAGCCCGCTCGAAAGCGCTGGGGGCCATAGAAAACCGTCTGGTCACCGCCGAAGAAGACGCCGACATCCGCGACCTGATAGAAGCCTACGATTTTGAATATCTTTTCTATCAGGAACTGACAGACGACACCAGCTGGCTGCCGGATTTCCGCCGCCCGCAGCCGTTCAGTAATAAACTTGCGACGCCGGTCTGGCACTGCTAAAGAGCATTAATCGCACTATCGAGCCAGCTGAAACGTTCATTGCACCAATCAATAAGATATTGAACCTCACTTTGATAAGTAGTTCGATTTTCATAACCTGCAGCATTTGGCCAGACATAGATTCCTAAAATTTGCCATTTTTTAAAATTATAATCTGCAGACGCTTTATTTTCATCTGCAAGCAACTGGATTTTCGTATTAACAGTTGTGTACAAGTCTGATTTCTTTTCATTCCAGCGTGCTTTCAAGTTAGTCACAAATAACGGATCCTGGAACATACGTGAAATCCATGCAGCATTTTTTATCCAAAAACCTTCTGTTTTATCACAATTATTATAGTCAATATTTCCACAAGAAATATCAAAATCCCAATTTGGCCCCATATGTAATTTTGAAGTTTCTGGATTATAGTACAAATATACTGAAGAAAAGAATATTGCATCATTATTCTTTGTAAATTCATTAATGATATACCAGTCTATAACTGAACTTTCATCGATGTATTCTCGCCATCCATTATCCACATCAGTAAACCCATCACCATAAAGAGCATTTTCTGTAGTTTGGATTATATTATCTACATGGTTTTTAATTTCTTGCGAAACTTCATCTGGGTCTTTTAATACAAAATTTTTACCGCTTATATTACCTTCAACATAAATATCTTCTGCTGTGATTCTGCCGGCTGGATCAATCTCAAGCACAAAACCTCCGTCACTTAAATCTTTTACACCATCATTATTTGAATCAACTACTTTACCAGCCTTATTTGCAGCTAACTTTTCTTCAATATCCGAGATATCTTGAATATCTATTCTTCCGCTTCCAATTGTATTCTTTTCACTTAGAGTGTAATTACCAATATATTCTCCATTTAGAACTACTTCGACATTCACAAAAGTTGGATTCCATTCTTCATTAAATATTTCCGTTCCTAAAACTGATGCAAATTTATTTCTAAGTAATGTCTTATCCGAATAGTTTGCAATTATGCACCATTTTTTTGATTCTGGTAAACCAAAAAAACTCTGTTTTGTATCAAACTTGATATTATAGCCTTTTTTTGGCATTTCCCAGCTCGAGTTTCCACGACCTTTTATTCCTTCTTTTACTACTCCATTTTTAATTTTTTTAAATCTATATTCTGTAATACCGTAATCTTCTGTAACAAGTCTAAAATTACCAGTACAATAAGAATCTTTTGTAATTGAAGATGTAGCAACATCTCCTGTAGAAATATACAATACAGGTAGCCCCGTGCATGCGACACTAAACGGTATTATTGAATAATCTGTTTTTTTCCCACCATCTCCATTATCAAAAAGATGCTCTGTTACAAGACAATAATAATTCTTGATTCCAGTTGCTGTAAATGTGGGTGTTGTATAAGTTGAATAAACCTCATTTTCAAGCAAAGTACCATTTTCAGGCTCACCCTCATACCATTGATAAGAAATAAATGAATCTTTTTGTGAAGGTTGTGCTCTACAAACCAACTGAACAGCCTCTCCTTTAGAAGCAACATTCAATTCATAAGATTGCGAATTGATCAAAGGTAATCCAGCATTCTCAAGTATAACTTCCTCTTCATCATCTGAAGAATGCTGACATGAAGTTATCATTAAGCAAACAAGAGAAAATAATATTATTGCTTTTACAAAGAAGAAATGATTTTTTTTCATATAAACCTCTATTAGATAATAGTCTAATATTACAATACTTTAGTATTTAGTTAATGTCAAATTATCAAATACAATAGTATTAATTATTTTGACGGAAGACATAATGCTATTAAATGAAAGGATAAAACAGCTACGTACAGATAGAGGCTTAAGTCAAGTTGAACTGGCTCAAAAACTTGGTGTCTCAAAGCAAAGTGTTTCGAATTGGGAAAATGATAATATCCAACCGTCAATTGAAATGCTTCTAAAAATATCTCATGTTTTTTCCGTAAGTACTGATTTTTTGCTCGGTGAAGATAAACGTCAATTTCTAGAAATCACAGGATTAAACCAGAAGTATATTCCACATATTCAACAAATCATTGATGATTTAAAAAAATAATGCTGACTAATACTTGATTGCCTCAAAAATAATTCTTATGTTACAATAATCATACTTGGACAAAACAATGAAAAAAGTAAAAATCAGACAAGCCACCGTCAGTGACATTCCCGCAATGAATGAGTTATTCAGCAAGGATCTGGGCTACGAAGAATGTACGCTGGAGATTGTTGAAAAGCAGTTTGCCGTACTGGACAATTCGCGGGAAGCTGTTTTTGTTGCAGAGGCAGATTCCGGTCGCATCGCAGGCGTAATCCACGTAGAAAAATATAATGTCCTCTACTTCCCGACTATGGCAAACATTCTGGGGCTGGCTGTAGCTGCGGATTTCAGACGGCAGGGAATCGGTTCTGCTTTGCTGAAACGCGCGGAAGAATGGGCCCTCGAAAATGGAGCGAGCAGCATGCGCCTGAACTCCGGTGAAAGCCGAAAGCAGGCCCACAAATTTTACCGCGCCCAGGGGTATACTGATGATAAAAACCAATTGAGATTTATAAAGGAGTTGTAAAAAATGTCAGAAAAACCAACACCGCCATGGGCAAACCAGATTCCGGAAGGAAGTTTCATTTCTTACGCGCCGACTTATAAAGTTGGCGAATACTTTGACCGCTTTCATAAGACTTCTTATGATGATATAAATTATTACTTTTTTGACCCGACCGAACACGGATTTGAAAAAGGGAAAAAATATCCCCTTCTTGTTTTTATGCATGGCTATACAAATGCTCTTGAGGGAGATATCTGCATAAATTATACGGGCGCAGAATTTTATTCAAAGGATGATTATCAGAAAACTCTGGGCGGCGCTTATGTGCTGGTTCCTCTCGCAAACGAATATCGCGGCGAAGATGGAAATGTTCACGGCAGCTGGGATGATTCTTATATTCCCCGGATTTATAATTTAATCTGCGACTTTATGAAAAATCAGGCTGAGCCGAATGGTGGAATCAGTAAGAAAGTAATTTTTGGAAATTCTCGCGGCGGCACTATGAGCATAAGGATGCCGGTTCGCTATCCTGATTTTTTTGACATTGCAATTCCTGTTGGCGCAGATGAAATTGTAGAAGGAAACAACCTGGACATTTTTGAAAAAAATAATATAGGCCTCTTTCTTGCCCTCGGCAAACGAGATGAAATTAACAGCTATGAAGAAAGAATCAAACCTCTTTTACCTCGCCTTGAAAAATTGAAGAACTCGTTTATTTTTACACCTGACTGGGTTTACAACGGCGACCACGGAATTGCTTCCATCAATTTTGGATTTGAAATGGGACAGCACTGCATAACAAACGCGATGCACTGTAACCTTATGTTTGACGACGGCACACCGATGGAGCCAAGACTTCCAAAAGGTGTAACCGGCTGGCTGGCAGAGACGCTAAAAAAATAATAAAAGGAGATTTTCAAATGCAGGAAAAAACTAAAATCAGATTAGGCTTGCTTGGGCTCTGGGTCGAGTTCGCAGCATATTTTTTCATCTATATAATTGCGACAAAAAACTTTTTTACTTTTACGGCAATATGGAGCAGCGGACTTGCAATCTATCTTCTTATAAGGCTGAAGCTGCCTTCTGTAAAATATTTTTTGATTTCCCTGATTTTCGGAATTGCCGTTTCACTTTGCTATCTTGCAGTCCAGATGAATGTCATGGTTGTTGTTCATCAGGGCTTACTCGCAGGCTTACCGACTCTTCTTTCTTCTCTGGCTGTTTTTACGGTAATGGAAAAAATTGGAAGTGAAAATGCCAGACCTTATTATCTGATTCGAACTTCCGGCAAGAGACCTTTCTATCAGGAGCTTCTTATAAGTCTTGGAATTGCTATCGGCTCGGCTGCGGTGCTCGCAGTAATTAATTTCTTTTTATCAAAAGCTCACTCAACTGAAAACTTTGCAATCACCTGGCAGCGTCTTACAATCTGTTTGAGTCCTGCAATTTTTGAAGAGATGGCTTGCCGTGCAGTCTTTATGGCTTTCTGCGTATATCTTTTCCGTAAGCCGACAAAGTTCCAGCTTTTTACAATGTGGTTTATGATGATTGTTCCGCACACGCTGGCTCATCATTACAATCTGTTAAGTTCTCTTTTACTCTGCGTAATTTTCGGACTTCCTTTTGCTCTACTTCAGAGAAAGCGTGATTTAACTTCTGCAATGGTAAGCCATGGTCTTGTAGATGCAATACGCTTCTGCATCTTTGGATTTTAACAAGCTGATGGTCCGCGACTTTTACTAGGTGATAAAATGAAAAACTTCTCTCCAGATTTAGAATTAAAAACTCCACGACTCACTCTTCGCCCAGTTCGGCTTGGTGATGAAAAAGAGATTCACGAATATGCCGGCGACAAAAGCATTACCATGATGTTCTGGCTGCCCAATGACACTTTTGAAGAAACTCTTGATTTTGTAAAAAAATATTCTGCTGAATGGGAAAAGTCTGAGCCGGAAGATTTTGAATTTGTGATTATTTATGAAGGAAAGATTATCGGTGGCTGCGACTGCGACCTTAGCCACAGTGAAGATCATTCCTATGCCACTCTTGGCTGGATTTTGCACAAGGATTACAGGGGCCGAGGATTTGCGAGTGAGGCTGCGCGAGCCCTTGTAGACTTCGCCTTTTCAAATCTTGCAATATCGCGGGTGCTTGCCCAGTGTGATTGTAGAAACGCTGCTTCCTTCAATGTTATGAAGAAAATCGGTATGAAACTGATTGACGACAAGGGCAGCCGCACCTATCCAAAAACCGGAATTACATCCGGTGAGTTTACTTGCGAGCTGAAAAGAGAAGATTTTCTGATAAATTTCTAATCCATTTTCTGAATTCTGTGCTATAATATGCGGGCTATGAAAAAGAGATTGACGGGCGTGGCGGTTCCGCTTGGTGCCCTTTATACTAAAGATAATTCGGTTATTGGTGAGTTTGGCGACCTTAAGCCTTTTGCAGATTTTTGCAAGGCTGCGGGCATTTCTATTATTCAGCTTTTGCCGGTGAATGATACTGGAACTCAGTCTTCTCCTTACAGCGGGCTTTCGGCTTTTGCCCTGCATCCGATTTACATCCGGCTGAACGAGGTGCCGGGCTTTGACGCACTTTATAAAAGTGACGCTAAGTTTAAGAAAGCTTACGATGATTTTATCAAGGGTCAGAAGTATGCGCCGCGCTATAACTACGACGCAATTTTGAACGGTAAAAATGCCCTGCTCAAGATGCTTTATGATTCAACTGATGAGGGAAAGACCGGCGAGACTGGTACTGAACTTTCTAAGTGGATTCGCGCTAACGGCTGGGTAAAATCGTATGCTGTTTACAAAAATCTCAAATGGAATTATATGCAGGCAAGCTGGAAGACCTGGCTTGATACTGACCGCCTTAAGACTAAAGAAGAAATTACCGCCCTCTGGAATAAAAAGGCTTTTAAGAAGGAGCATCTTTTTTATGCCTGGTGCCAGATGGTTGCGGATGCGCAGTTTAAGGATGCAGTTGCCTATGTTCACGAAGCCGGCCTCCTGCTCAAGGGCGACATGCCTATTTTGATGAACGAGGATTCCTGTGATGCCTGGGCCTGCCCTGAGGTTTTTAATCAGGAGCTGCGTGCGGGAGCACCTGCTGATGGTGACAACCCTACCGGCCAGAACTGGGGCTTCCCTACCTACAACTGGAAAAATCTTAAGGAAGCTGATTACGGCTGGTGGAAAGACCGACTCAAGAATGCTTCAAAATATTATGATGCTTACAGACTGGACCATATTCTGGGCTTCTTCCGCATCTGGGCGATTCCGGAAGCTGATTTGAATGCGCTTAATGGCCACACTGAGCCATATGCTTCCATTAAAAAGACTGAACTTTACGAACTTGGCTTTGATGATGACAGAATCCGCTGGCTGAGTCAGCCTCATATCCCGACCAGCGCAATTGAAGACATTACCTGGAACCACGACAAGGCTCATCAGATTCTTGCAATTTTCTGCGACAAGATTGATGGCGAAGAGCTCTGGAGATTTGCGCCGGCTGTGCAAGGCAGCAAAGCTATTGAAGAAGCTGATTTGAGCGAGCTCTGTGCGCCGGAGGCAATCGGCCGGGTAAAGCAGACTCTCGTTGATTACTGGAGCAACCGCACCCTGATTGAAATTTCGAAAAACAAATATGTTCCTCTCTGGACTTACGGCAAGTCAACTTCCTGGGGCTCGCTTAACGAACAGGAAAAGGCAGCGTTGACAGAGTGTTTCGACGAGCTGAATAAGAAAAACGAAAAGCTCTGGAAAAAACAGGCCGACGAGATTTTTGAAGCAATCACAAAAGCAGTAAAGATGATTCCTTGCGGCGAAGACCTTGGCGTTGGAATTGAATGTGTGCCAAAAACAATGGACGCTCACAAGATCCTGGGACTCCGCGTGGTGCGCTGGTGCCGCGAATGGGCCGAGGCAGGACAGCCTTACGTACCTTTTGCAGACTACACTCCTCTTTCGGTTACCACAACTTCTGTGCATGACTCAAGCACTTTGCGCCAGTGGTGGGAGGATGAAAAAGAAAGCGTAAAAGCCTTTGTTATGGCAAATGCAGAATGCTTTGGAATTGAGACAGGCGCGGAGGATGGACCATTGTTCACAGCATCTCGTGAAGAAATTGAAGCAAAAGCAGAGGCCGTAACGAAGGAAGAGTTTTCGCCGGAACTTGCTGCAAAGCTTCTTAAGGCATCTGCAACTTCTGCAAGTCAGTGGTTCATCCCGCCTCTCCAGGACTTCCTTTATATGGATAAAGGATTGTGGCTGGACAAGGCCGCAGACGAACGCATCAACGTGCCGGGAACTGTTACCGAGTTCAACTGGACTTACCGCCTGCCGTGCACACTTGAAGACCTCTGCAAAAACACAGCCCTGATAGAAAAAATCAAAGCCGTGTCTGAAAGATAATTTTTCTATAGCTTATACTGCATAAAGTTTCCGTTGTGAACAAAGCCGTATGCAGTATAAAGCTTTACTCCCATATCAGAAGCCGTAATCTGAACCGCCCCGCAGCCGTATGCACGGGCTTCTTCCACAACCCTGCCAAGCAGTTCTTTTGCAATCCCCTTACGGCGGTAATCAGGATTTGTGAACATACTCGAAAGCAGCCCCAGTTTCCCGGACGGACAACCAAAATAAGGCGGCTTTTCAACAAAGGACATTCCGCTGGTACCGATAATCTTCTCGCCGTCCAGAGCCAGCCAGGAAACAAAAGTCCCGTCTGCGAGGTGACGTTTGTAATAATCTTTAAGGGCCGGTACCAGGTCAAAATCTTCAGTCGCGCCCTCTTCGCGCAGCTGAGTTATGCGCATTTGAATGAAGATTGGCAGGTCGGCCTCGGTCAGTTTGCGGTAGGTGATTTTGCTGGTAGATTCCATTATTTGTCCTCAAAAGCTTTGATGTCTAAGCCATTATAACCTGAAATTAAGTAAAATAGCAAAAAAGTTCCATAATGTTTCTATATTATTGTTCGCATAATAAGAAAAACCGTGGTATAATTTATTAATTATACTTAACTCTTATAAGCTCGCTGTTTTGCAGGGGCGTTACGGGGGCGGAGCCCCCGTTAGAAGGGGTAGCGAGCAACGAAGTGCGAGCGAGGGGGAGACTTCCCCCTCCTTACTTATAAACTAAAAGTTGGAGTACAAAATGAAGATTTCACACAACGAATTTCATATTTCTAAGAAAATACGAGACCTTTGTAATTTTGACGGCGGGCTTTTTGCTTCGAGCGGAAACGTGGTTTTTGCAAATATGCGGAATGTGCGCGCCTTTCAGCTTTTGATTAACAATGTGTTTGAGAGCCGTGGCGAGGAAAATAAAAAACTTTCGGCCGGTCAGCTCAACGCTATGGGGCTGATTGATGAGATTCTTCATTATGTGTGTATGCTTTACCGCCGCGACAAGGTGCTGACCTTTATGGACGACCTGCTGACCTCGTTGGACAAGGAGTTTGGACGGGCTGATGTAGACGGCCTGCTCCTGGATTTTATCCGTGAATTTCCGCCGGTTGCAGTTTATAAGGAAAAGATTTCTGCAGCTGACTATCTTGCGGGCACAGAGCTTGATGCGGGAACTGGCATTACACGAACTAACCGGGCTCAGACTCTGGAAGAGCTGATTCTGCTTCACCTTGCAAATGAGAACAAGGCCTTCCAGCCTTTTATGATTATGTTTTCCGACAAAGAGCTGGCAAAAAATAAACTGTATGCTAAGAGCTGGAAGTCTATTCAGAAGTACGCTGCGAGTCAGTCGGTATTCGGGCCTTTTAATCATGATTTGATTACACTTCTCCGCGAGCCTCAGGTTTATGCGCCGGACAGCCTTCGCGGTCAGCTTGAATATCTGCAGAAATACTGGGACACCTTCCTTGGCGAATGGCTCAAGCGCATTCTTGCCGGAATGGATACAATTTCCGAAGAAGAAAAGGCTGCCTGGCACGGCTTTGGCGGCGGCGACCTTCCGGACATGCAGCCTTACAGTTTTGAAAACCTCATGAATGAATATGAGCGCTTTTCTGCCGACAGCGAATGGATGCCGAAGGTTATTCTGATTGCCAAGACAGTTCTTGTCTGGCTGGATCAGCTTACAAAGCAGTACGGCTACCCTATTACTAGACTGGACCAGATTCCTGATGCAGAGCTTGATAAGCTGCGGGACGAAGGCTTTACCGGCCTCTGGCTGATTGGCCTTTGGGAGCGAAGTAAGGCCAGCCGCCGCATCAAACAGATTTGCGGTAACCCTGAGGCGGCCGCTTCTGCCTACTCTCTTTATGATTATAACATTGCTTCGAATATCGGTGGCTGGGATGCCCTGGCAAATCTTCGTCAGCGCTGCTGGCAGAGGGGAATCCGTCTGGCATCTGATATGGTTCCAAACCACACCGGTATGGACGGCGACTGGGTTATCAATCACCCGGATTATTTTATTCAGCGCCGCGATAATCCTTTCCCTCAGTATACTTTCAACGGCGAAAACCTTTCGCAGGATAGCAGAGTGTCGCTCTTCCTGGAAGACCACTACTACAGCAAGGATGACTGTTCTGTAGTTTTCAAGCGTGTTGATAATCAGACTGGGGATACCCGCTACATCTACCACGGAAATGACGGGACCGGCTTGCCCTGGAACGACACTGCTCAGATTGACTTTTTGAACCCGACAGCCCGAGAGGCTGTTATGCAGGAGATTCTGCATGTTGCCCAGAACTTCCCTATCATACGTTTTGATGCAGCTATGGTTCTGGCAAAAAAATCTATCCGCCGCCTCTGGTATCCGGAGCCGGGTCATGGAGGAGATATTGCAACAAGGTCGGAGACCGGCTTGAGTACCCAGCAGTTCAATGACGCAATTCCAAACGAGTTCTGGCGCGAGGTTGTAGACCGTGTTGCCGCTGAATGCCCGGATACACTTTTGCTGGCCGAAGCATTCTGGATGATGGAAGGATATTTCGTACGAACTTTGGGTATGCACCGCGTTTACAACTCGGCCTTTATGAACATGCTCAAGAAAGAGGAAAATCAGAAATACCGAGAGACGGTAAAAAATACAATCACCTTTGATCCGCAGGTTCTTAAGCGCTATGTAAACTTTATGAACAATCCGGATGAGGAAACTGCCATTGCCCAGTTTGGCGACGGCGACAAATATTTTGGTGTCTGCACTCTGATGATTACAATGCCGGGTCTTCCTATGTTTGGTCACGGCCAGATTGAAGGCTTTACCGAAAAATACGGAATGGAATACACCAAGGCTTACAAGGACGAAAAACCGAGTCAGTATCTGGTAGACCGCCACTGGCACGACATCTTCCCGCTGATGAAAAAACGTTACCTTTTCAGCGGCGTTGATAACTTCCTTTTTTATGATTTGTGGGAAGATGGCCACGTAAACGAGAACGTGTTTGCCTACTCTAACGGAGCCGGTGACGAACGAGCGGTAGTTTTCTACAACAATAAATACGACCGTGCTGCCGGCTGGATAAAACAGTCCGATCCTTATGCAGTAAAGACAGGTAATGGTGATGAAGTTGTGATGAAATCTCGCAGCATCTCCGAGGGGCTCAACCTGACAGCCGAGGATGACAAATACTGTATCTTCCAGGAGCACAGAAGCCGCCTCTGTTTTATCCGCAAGTCCAGCGAGGTTTGCGAAAAAGGTCTCTTTGTCATGCTCAACGGATTTGAATATCAGGTATATCTCAATGTTCACCAGGTGAGTGACCAGGCAGACCACCGCTATAAGATTTTATGCGACTTCTTAAACGGCCGCGGCTGCGAAGACATTGAAACCGCATGGCAGGAATTGATTTATAAAGACCTCTATGCTGATTTGCATGCTTATGCCGGAAAGGTAATTTCGCCTCTCTTTGAAGCTTTTGGTTATGAGAAGATAAAGGATAAGAATGAGGCGGAAAGTGCCGCTGTTGCAGAGGTGGAAACTTCACAATCAAAGAAGTCTTCAAAATCACCGAAAACCGCTGCCAAAAAGCCGGCCGCCCTCACAGCAAAAAAAGTGACAGACATAATGACTGCCGCAAAGAAGGAGCTTACAGCCTTTGTAAAGACCGCTTCCAAGTTCGCGGGCAAGGACGTAAAACTCGACGCCGCAAAAGAAGCAACAGAAATTACAGGTCGCCTCAAGAAGCTTGTTGCAATACATAATCTTAAAAAGGCAAAGCAGTCTGCAGATTTGCAGAAGGCTTTGTTGAAGGCAGCTGATGCAAGTGCATTTGCAAGTCTCATGGAAGGTGCTGATGCCGGCCTCGAAAAACTTCTTTTGTGCTGGGCACTCTGCGGAAGTCTTGCAGAAAAAGGCTGCGCACTTGACTTTGCTTTTGGACGCAAATTCAACGAATACCTTCGTGAAGAAAAGCTTACAGACAAGGACGAGAGATGGAATCTTACAAAGCTCTTTGTTCTTGCAACCGCTACAAGCCCTGCCGCAATCAAAAAGGATTCAAAGACAGCTGCTTACGAAGTAACAAAGCTCTTAATGCAGAGCCGCTGGTGCGGACTTTTGGCAGGAACTAACAGCTTTGACAATATCCGCTGGTTCAACAAGGAGCTCAGTGACGACAGTCTGAACAAGACTATCCTGTTGCTCGCCCTAGCCGGCAAAACCGCCGACTTCGTAAATATCCAGAAGTTCAACAAACTTCTGACAGCCGCCAAAACCAAGGCTGCCTACAAGTGCGAACTTATGCTCAAGGAGTTTGAACCGAAACTAGTGGCAAAGAAGGCAGTTAAGAAGGCTACAGTGAAAACGGTAACTTCGAAGTCTACTTCAAAAACAACTGCCAAGTCTACAAAAAAGCCAGCAAGTTCTAAGACCTCGACTAAATCTTCTGCTAAGCCTGCCACTAAGAAGCCTGCTAAAACGCCGGCCAAAAAGACAACAAAGAAGTCTTCAAAATAACCCTTATGTAACACTTGTCTCAGCGGCAAGTGTTACAATAATGAAATAAATCTTGGAGCTTTTTTATGACCTTCGGCTTTTCCTACATCGGACTCTTCTGGCTGCTTATGCTGCTGATTCCAAACTTTATCTGGACTAAAAATCAACCCAAGGATTATGAAAAATATGCCGCAAAGGAAAACAAAGTTTTGCTGGCTCTCGAGCGAAGCGGCGAGTTTATTGTAACCCCTGTCGCCCTTATTTTTTCTGACTTCAACTTCAAGGGCTGGAACTTCTGGCTGGCTGTGCTTGGGATTTCTTTTTTGTGCATGGTCCTTTATGAGATTTACTGGATCCGATATTTCAAAAGCGAAAAGACCATGAAAGATTTTTACCGCGGCATTCTTGGCATTCCGGTTGCCGGTGCTACCCTTCCCGTCATTGCCTTTTTCCTGCTTGGAATCTACGGCGGGAACATTTTGATGTTAGCCGGCTCTTACATACTCGGTGTCGGCCATATCGGCATTCACTTGCAGCATAAAAAGGAAGTTTATGAGGCACCCGCAAAAAGAAAACCTGCCTCAAGAATCACTCTTGGTATTTTGAAGGGTCTTGGCATTGTTCTTGCAATTCTTGTTTGCGGAGCCTTCACCTTCTTCATTGCCGGCAGAAATATCAATCAGATTAAGAGGGCTATAAGTTATAAAGATGGTGTAAACGAGCAGCTCTATCTTCAGCTGACAGACCAGAAAGAATACATAACCATCGCAGGTAAATCTAAAGAAAATCCGATTATCATTTCGCTGCACGGCGGCCCCGGCGCTCCAACCACTTATGTTGATTACTGCTGGCAGGATTTACTTACAGATGACTTCACAATTGTCTGCTGGGATGAGCGGGGCGGCGGTCGCTCTTACTATCCGAATGCGGCGAAAGACCCTGACAACAAAAGCCTGACTTTCGACAAGCAGCTAGTCGACCTTGATGCTCTTGTTAATTATCTCTGCCAGCGCTTCAATCAAAAGCAGGTAATAATTCTCGGCCACTCTTACGGCACAATGCTTGGAAGCAGATACGCGCTTTCTCACCCCGAAAAGGTTTCGGCCTATATCGGCGTTGGCCAGTGTGTAAACGAAAAGAATTATGCCGGTGAAATCTATTCTTATGAAGACGCCCTGAGCATTGCCCGCAGCAGAGGCGACGACACCATAAAACTCGAAGCCGCATATAATAACTTTATGACAAACATGAGTCTTCAAAATCTCTTTACCCTGCGAAAGCTTGTCAGCCCATATCATCCGCAGACAGTCACGAAAGACCTTACAGTTTTCGCGGCCCTGACAAGCCCGATTGCTGGCATTAACGACATGCGCTGGTACTTTATGCAGCTCTTTAACATGAACCGCTTTATAGAACTGATTTCTCCCCTCGAAGAATATATGAATAATTTTAATGCACTGGAGGCGTCCGACAATTACCAGATGCCTCTTCTCCTGATTTCCGGCTCCTGCGACTGGATCTGCCCGACAGGACTTGTAAAGGATTATATCGAGAGTCTCACAGCCCCTCAAGTAAAACTAGAGCTGCTTGAAGGCTGCGGTCATTCGCCACAGATTCAACTGCCGGAAGAGTTTAGTCAGATTATTATTGATTTCCTAAAAAATAAGTTTTCGGAAGTAAATTACATATTTAAACGATAAAATATCTTGTTAATATGTAATTTTCGTCAAAGCTAAAAGGTTCTTGTTGTAGCAGAAGTCATTTTATTAGTCAAATTACATATTTAAACTGAAAAAAACTCAGTTAATATGTAATTTCAGGCAAAAGCAAAAAGTTTTTTCTAATGCAAAAGCCTTTTTACTGATTAGATTACATATTTAAATTACTAAAAGCCCAATTAATATGTAATTTCCTTCAAAAGCAAAGGCTCTTGTTGCAGCAAGAGCCTTTGTTACAGTTCGATTTACATATTTAACTCACAAATATCCGAGTTAATATGTAAATCCGGCGAAAAATCTTATTTCACCCAATAAACATAATTCTCTTTACGTGGTGCAGCAGGCTTTACGCCGCCTTCATCCACATAGCCCAGGGCAACATGGCCGATTCCTTCGAAGTCGCCTTCAATACCCAGATCCGTCAGCAGCTTCTTTCCGAAGTCACTTTCGAATTCCTGCTTTGCGCGGTGAATCCAGATTGAGCCAATTCCCAGTGCCTCTGCGGCGTTCATGAGATTTCCCATAACGAGTGAGCCGTCATAGATGTAGTTAGGACTCTCACCCTTGTTAGCGAGAACTATCAGAATTACTGGAGCCCCATAGAAGGGATCGAAGCCCTCGTTCCAGCCGCCGATTTTTCTGTTTTCTTCGCTGATTTTGTCGCGGAGTTCTTTGTTTGTAACGGCGATGATGATTGGGGTTTGTTTATTCATTCCGGTTGGAGCAAAGGTTCCGGCACGAATGATTGCGTTCAAATCTTCTTCACGCAGCATGTCGCTTTTGAACTTGCGGCAGCTGCGGCGGGTCTCTAATACTTTAAGAGTTTCGTTCATTTCTATTTCCTCCAGACTACTTATTTAAAATTGGTCTCGCACAGTGAACATTAAAGAACTCAATGAGAGGCCCCATAAAAAATGCGGTAATTATAGTGCCAACGCCGGCAATTGTAATAATGTCTCGCGCAGCCCCGCCGGAAATCAAAAATAGAGCCACACCAAGCAGCACACAAACCACATCAGTGATAATTCTCACGTACTGGAACTTACCGCGCTTCCAGGTATTCACGATAATCAGGGCAACGGCATCGTAGGTTGAAACTCCAAGGTCGGCGGTCATGTAAAAGGCGGAACCAAAGCAGATAATCACAACGCCCACAACAAGGCAGAGCACTCGAACCCAGATGGCAGGCTCAACAATCACTGTCTGCAAAAACTCATAAGTAAACTGAGTAATATAGCCCAGCAGGAACAAATTGATAAAAGTTGCGATTCCAATGTAGTGGCGGTCAAAAATCAGCATGAAAATAAAAAGTACGGCATTTGCAATCACATATAAAGTTCCAAACTTAATCGGCACAAGGGCATCCAGGCCGGCCATAAAAGACTGAAAAGGATCTACACCAAGCGCTGCAATCTTAAAAATTCCAACACTGATGGCACAGATTATTACACCAAAGAGCGACATCAAAATGCGTCTAACAAGATTCTTCTTTTCCATGAGGTAATAATACCCCGCCCAACTACACCATCGAATAACAGAGGTTTACAAAAATTGAATGAATCTCTAGATCCCGACCTGCGTCGGGATGACAGTTTTTTCGTCGGGATGACAGTTAGTTCCACAGTCCTTCTACAATCTTTCTGAGTTCTGAAGCACCGCTCACGGAAGGACGCTTCAATTCTACAGGCACAAAGCTTGCCTTGATTTCTTCCGGCATTTCCGGAGCCTCGCCAATTACGTGGCGGCAGTAATCAGAAGAAAGAGACGGATGATTATACGCAGTCAGAATAAAGGCGCCGTCTTCGTCATAAACTTCGCTGCAGTTTTCTTTCACCACTGCATAAGCCGAAGCCGTATCCTTATCTGCAAAAATGCCAAATTTCATGTAAAGCTCTTTGGCAGCAGCATCGCGCTGAGCCTCGCTTACATCACAAGGATAAATGAAGTTTCGCATCATCATTTCGTTTTTGCCAAAGAAAGATTCCAGACGTTCAAGGTTTGCAGGAACCGCAGGATTTGTTTCACCGCGCTTTTCGAGTTCTACAATAGAATCAAGAACCACAGGTGCACCATTGGCACTTCGCGCAAGTGCTGCTGTAGATGGAACATAAAAACCGTTTACAGGAAGGGCAAAACGCCAGCTGTAGAGCCCTGCAATCAGGGAACCGTAATTTCCGGCACCCATTGCGTAATAAAACTCGCCGTTGAACTTATTCTTTACTTGAGCAAAGGAATAAGGGAAGAAGAAAATCTGTCCGAGAAGTCGGCAGACATTTGTTGTATTAGCAACTGTGAGTCCATGCTGCTGAACAAAATTGCGGTCTGCAAAGACTTCAGAAATAGCAGCCTTAATCTCTGCCTCACTTCCTTCCATCTCTACCGGGTAAATATTTCCGCCGTTCCAGGCAAGACTGTCTTCATCAAGACCGCGTACAGTTCCTTTTTTATAAACCAGCACTGCCTTAATATTTTTCTTCCCCTTAAGAAGTTTAGACATAAGGGCACCAAGGCCACCGTGGGTAAAGTCAACAAAGACGGCCTTACCCCCCTTAAGCTGCAGGGTAGTTTCCAGATAAGAAACCAGATATGAAACACCATAGTCGCGGTGACAGCCGGTAAAGCCATGGTACATTTCCATCATAAAAAGACTGCCGTCCAGCTGGCGTACAACAGGTGCTACAGGGAAAGCGGCAGTGGCAATAGTTTCACAAATAATTGGAGAAAATTCTTCGTGCATCAAAGCCGAAGTTAAAGAGCCTGCAATAGAAGCAAAAGGTGTAGTTTCATCAATATAATAAATCCAGCGGCGCATATCTTCGATAGAAGATGGTACAAAAACACCGCCATCGTCCGGAATACAATCCCGAACAGCCTGAGAAAAACTCACCGTTAAATTATTGTTACGTGTACTTGTAAACTGCATGTCATAACTTTAACTTAAAAAAGAAATTATAACAACAGTAAAATTAAGGTCGTGCTCTTTCGTGAAAAAAAGCCTTCAGCCAACGGGAATGATGTTGTCTGAAGGCTTTTTTCACTACGAGCCCGACCTTACATTTGTCGTCGTATTTTTTTAAGTTCAGTTACTTTAATCCTCTATTCCAGGTATATGTTTCTTGAGTTTTTCCATGAACTCTTCGCCAGTCACTCCTTCGCGGAGGCAGGCAAACATACAGTTGTCGCCGGCCACGGTTCCCAGAACCTCATCCATGTTAAGATTATCGATTGCATTGCAGACAGTGTTTGCATGGCCCGGGAAAGTTTTGATAACAACAATGTTTCCCGAAAAATCAATGCTTACGTAGCCGCGCAGAAAATCCTGAACGTAAATAGCCTCGCTCTCGCCGTTTTCGTCCTCACCAGGCAGGGCGTACTTGTAGCCGTTCTGTCCGTCCGGTACCTTGCCCACCTTCAAAAGCTTAAGGTCGCGGCTAAGTGTTGCCTGAGTAACCTCATAGCCTTCCTTTGTTAGAAGAGAAAGCAAATCATCCTGACTTTCGATAGTATTATTTTTTATGAGATTTTTTATGGCCTTAAGGCGAGACTGTCGTTCCTTCATAATGTATAAATATACACTTTTTATGCATTTTCTTCAAGTTTAGAAAAATCAGCGGATTCTTATATCCGTCAAAGCAACCTGGTCACCGGAAAAAGCAACAAAAATATCTTTATTTCCGCTTTTTACCCTTGTAGTATTCTGTATGAAGATGCCTTTATTTTGTGTTCTCAGCACTACTTCGCTGCCATTTTTCATAAACTCAATCTGACATTCATAACCTGCTTTATTAATCTCCTCCCAGTCTTCCCAGCTTGTAAAGCTTTCGGTTTTCTTCATAATAAAATCATTTTCTGCATTTTCATTTGAACCGTTTTCTTCGCCATCGAATTTAACCATTGCATATTCACAATAATTGTTTCCGTAGACCTTTCCGTCATCTGAATAATAAAGAAGAATGTAAGGGCAATGCCATACAAGATTTGCATCAGGAAGGCTCTGTGCATGGAAGAAAATCTTCATATTATTTTTTACTTCAACTCCCTGTGTAAACTGACCAAGAGGTTTTACAATCTGAACATTTGGAATATCAGATTCAATTCTGTTTATATAATTCAGTTTTTCAGCAATGCGAGGAATATCATTTTCTCCTGTAAGCTGGCTTGTATGCTCAATTTTAATATTGCTGATATGTACATTTTCGCCGGTAATTCCAATAAAGGCAGATTTTGATGCACTCGGTAATGCAACAATTGTCTCAAAGCTTTTTGCAGGCCCCTGTATTTTCAGTAACAGATGATCTTCAAAACGACCGGCGGTAATTGTATAAAGATTCGGATTTTCTGATCCACTTTCTGCTCCACTTCCTCCTACATTTCTGATTTCCATATTTCTCGCACTTGTTGAAATATAATGACCATCAAACCAGACTTCGCCGTATTCAATATATTTGTGCGATTCAATTGTCTGTTGAGTTTTCTGAACCTTTTCATCTGAAGAATCAAAAATAATAATTGAAGGCAGAGAAAACCTTGCATCTTTATCGAGCACGCTGCAATCGAAGCAAATCTCTGTAACATTCTGCAGAACAGGGATTCCAGAAGTAACCTCTTCACGATAATTATGACACTCCAGTTCCGTCTGCAATTCTTCGTCAGCCTTATCAAAAGTCCCTTTATTTGTTTCACTGTCTAAAAGTTGAATTGTAAGCTTTGCATAAAGAGGATCATACTTTCTGCCGGCTTCCCGAATGAAATAATCTCTTACATAAAAAGGCGGTATAGTAGGATCATTTATCATTTTATCATAATCCCTGGCAATCGTTACAATTCTTGAATATTCAGGCTGGCTTTCATCATAATCTTTGCCGACAAACTGCGCCGTCTCCCTCAAGTATGGAAAGGCCTTAATAAAACTAAGTGCCTCTTCTCCTGCATCAAAGCAACATCCTGCATAATAAACCTTATCGCACTCATCTTCGCTTTTACCATTTCGTCTGGCCAGTTCTCTTGCCGTAAGTGCAATACGCTCTGCACGCCCCTTCTGGGCACTGTTATTCTTCTCTAACACACTGGCCATAGCCTGAACTGCCTGTCCAAAAATACTCTTCATTTTTTCTTGTTCAGTTTTGAAGGATTGAATTTCAATTTCATGAGCCTTTTCAACAGCTGCGTTAACATCGAGATAAGCAAAGAAGTAAAGAAAAACAGAAACCAGAACCATTACCATATTAACAATGGAAATTCCGTATGTGAAAATCTGGATAATTCCTGTAATCAAGGGAAGAAAAATAAAAAGAGCAACTGCCGTAAAAATAAATTTACTGAAGCTTTTTTTATGTTTAATAATTGCAGTGTACTGAATCAGCGGGCAAACCACAGGAATTATGTAGGCAATCAGAAAGCCCTTTCCCCGGTGATAAAAATTCATATGATCAAAATAATAATACAAATGAGTAAAGCCCGAAATAATTGCGAGCATCATTCCTGCAAAGGCTGCAAAACCGGTAAAGACAAGACGACGTGGAATTTTAGTAAGCTGTCCCTCGTTTAATACTAAATCAATAATATAAAAGTTAAATACAAATACTGTGGTACTGGTCAGGAAAAAGACCATGAAGTTTGAAAGGCGAACCATTATATAACCGATTGACTCCGTATTACCGGCATAAATATAGGCCAGTCTGTCAAAGAAAAGCAGCAGGGTTGCCACAACCTCAATACATATTAAAATCCATTTACGACGGGTTGAAAGAAATTTTGTAAGAAAGAGCATTATGGTCATTGTTGCACAGGCAGCGCAAAGACAGAGCATAATATTCATCTGATGATTACGAATAAAATCAAACATCTTCATTCCTCTCTTATTGCTTTTTCGGATTTTCCATCATCTCTTTTGGAAGATGTTTCATAATGGTTTTCTCCAGAAGCTCCGGATCAACCGGAAGAGCAATTGTTCCAAAGAAGCCCTTCTCTTTATAATAGTTTTCATCAACAGAAGAATTTTCTGTAATGATATAAATCGGAAGTTCCGTCTTTAATTCTTTTATCTTGCTGATAACTTCATCAACCTTATTTTCATCATTTTCAAAAAGTAATTCATCTATGAAGGCGATATTGAATGATGTGTCACGCAGCTTGTCTGTAAACTCCTGGCGGCTGTAGGCACGGGTTACAAAAACCTTAGTTGCCTTCAGAAGATTATCAAGTACATTGAGATTATCAAGATTTTCGCTGGCGACCATAACGTCTGCGTCAGGTGCAATAAACTCCGGAACATAAGTTCCTCTCTGAACCGCTTCTTCTGATTCAATAAAGGTTCCGATAGGCTTTGCATCTATAATTTTTTGTGTAAGAGTAAAAATAAATGTAGAGCCTTTTCCTACCACACTTGTACAAACAAGCACACCGCCCATAAGCTCTGCAAAGCGTCTTGAAATATCAAGTCCAAGACCTGTTTTTAAGTGAAGTTCTCTTGCATCTTTTTCAAAGGCACCATAAGCATCAAAAATAGTTTCGATAATTTCCGGCGGCATTCCTCCTCCGGTATCCTTTACAGTTATGCAAAGATCACAGCTATCGTTAGTACGGCCTTCCATAGAAATCTTAAAATCAATATGGCCTGCCATTGTATACTTAATTGCGTTTATAAAAAGATTCAAAAGAATCTGCTTGATTTTTCCTACATCGCCGTAAAGACGGCAAGGGAGCATCTGATCTATATCAATATTTAAGTTCAGGCCTTTTGAAAGATTTTTCTGGCGGGCCGGAATAATTACAGAACGCAAAAGATTCTGAACATCATATTCGGTTTCGCGTACAGTTATTTTTCCAGATTCAATTCGAGATATTTCAAGTAAGTCATTAACCAGAGTCAAAAGAGCTTCTGCTGCTTCGTGAACGCTGGTACCATAACTCATTATTGAAGAGTGATAGTTCTTCGGAACATCCTTAGCATCCTCGCGAAGAATCATCTCATTCATTCCCATAATCGTATTAATTGGAGTTATGATTTCCTTAGACATGTTTGAAAGAAAGCGGGACTTTGTTTTGTTTGCACGCTCTGCTTCAGCCTTTGCATTTTGCAGCTGTCTGTACTGATTCAAAATTACGGTAGACTTCAAAACCCGCCATACAATAAATGCAGCAGCAAGAATAAGGAGCACAATGAGAATAAACTTAAATTCCATAAGCTCCGTTAGACGGAAGCGCTTAATGATTGAGAAGGTATTGTCCAGCAGAATATCATTTTTATTCTGACTCAGAACCTGAATATGGAAAGTGTAATAACCATAAGAAAGATTTGTGTATTCAAGAGATGAAAGCTCATTACGGTTTACAGTTATACCATCGTCTTTTGCCCCCTCAAGATAAACCCTTACAGGAGGATTTGACATGGTATAATCCATAACAGAAGCTGTAATTTTTATTCGCTCATCTGATGCAGGAATAATGTATGTGCCGTTTTGTGTTGGAAGTATTTTTTTGTTACCGCAGTAAACGGACTTCACCCCTGTTTTAATCTGAATTTTCTGTTCAAGATAATTATTTATATTTACACAGGAAACTCCTTCGCGACAGGAAAGATAAAGATTTCCATTTTCATCTAAAGCACTATAGGAGTTACTGGTAACCGAACTTGGAAGTCCGTTTGCAAGTGTATAAAGTTTGTAATCACTAACAGAATCTGAAAGTAAATCATCTATATTTGCAGTATAAATTCCGCAGGAAGCAAGAACCCACATTTCATTGTTATCATTCAGATAAAGGTCGTAGTTATTGTTATAAGGGAAACTGTTTACCGATTTTACTCTTCCTCCCTTCAGATACTGAATTGAGTTAGAAGTAACTAACCAGATAACATCATGCTTTTTATCCTTTTTGATGCGCATTACTACATCGCTCGTAAGCCCGTCATCGCGCCCGATTCTTTGGATAATATTTCCGGTAACAACGTAAATTCCGTCGCCATCTGTGCCCAGGTAGATTTTGCCGTCTTCAGCTTCTTCAACCGAAAGAATTACTGAGTTTTTAATAATTTCATTTTTACCCAGAGATGCTATAACTTTTTGATTTTTGATAATTGAAAAACCGTCGTTTGTTCCGCAGAGAATTGCGTTATTTTCCGAAACCTTAATGGCTCTTATCTGATTATTTGCCATTCCTTCATTTGTTGTAAAGGCTGTAATCCTTCCATCCGGGAACTGGCAGACAAGTCCTTTATTATTTGTAAAGGTTCCAATCCAGAGATTCTTATCATGATCTTCTACAATACAGCGGATTCTTGAATCACCTATATATTCAGTAAGAGAATTGTTAATTACATTTTTGTTTTTATCCAGGATTTTGAGCCCCGACTCTGTTCCAATATACAAAAGCCCGTTATGCAGGCAGGTTGTATTTACAGTTTTTTTAGGAAGCTTTGCCTCTTCTGTTATATTTACAAAATTATTTGCAACAATTTTCATTACGCCCTGTGTTGAAGAACAGGCCCAGATATTACCCTGATAATCTGAAGTAAACATTTCTATTGAACCATTCATTGGCAGATTAGAAACGACGTTCACTTTATTATCCTGATCAAGATATGCAATCTGAGTTCTTGAACAAATCCAGATTCTGAAACAGTCATAAGAAATCCACTGAACACTTTTTATCGGCGAAATATCAATTTCCTGCAATTCACTGCTTTTCTTTCCAAAGTCACCATAATAGATTTTTCCGCCTTCACAGCAAAGATATACCTTTCCTTCATTTACAGGGTCTGCAAGGAGAGTTGTTATTTTAGGCATATCAAGCTCGGCACTTGTATAAATTTCAGAAACATTTCGTTTCTTTACAGAGAAGACAATTCCGTTTGTAGTGTGTCCGTAAATTGTTCCACTTGAATCAGAATCAAGTTTTAAGATTCTTTCTGTATTTAAAACTGCATCAGAAAGATGATACAAAAGTCCATTTTCTTTGATAAAGGCAAGACCGGAGGTTGTGGCAATAAAAATATTACCTTCTTTATCTTCAGCAAAATTTCTAATGGAAGATGAAGGAAGCCCATCTTTATAGGTGTACTGACGGATATCTTCACCATCAATTAAAACAACACCGTTATCATTTGTTCCAACCCAGATGCGTCCTTTACTGTCTTCATAAAAAGCGCGCCCACTTGTAAGGCCGTTTGCAGTTGGCAGGCGCTCAAAGATATTTCCGTCATAACGTATAATGCCGCTGTAACCACCAATCCATATATTACCGGTTCTGGAACCTAAGATACAATTTGCATCTGATGTAGGGAGTCCGTTACTTGCATCATATATCATGCTTGTATAACCAAGGTCAGGATACTGTTTAATTACAGCATAACCTCCGCCCTGGGCAGAAACTGATGATACAAGAGCTGTAAAAAACAGACATATAAAAAAATATTTAAGAGTACTGAGACGGGCTTTAGTCAGCAAGGTTGCCTCCATGATATTTCTTCAGAATCATTTTAACTTCATCAAGAGAATCCATAAAAACTTCTACACATTTTGGATCGAACTGACTACCGCTACCCTCCTGCAGAATTGCAAGAGCTTTTTCCAGAGGAAAGGCCGGCTTATAAACACGGGGAGAAGCAAGGGCATCAAAAACATCAGCGACTGCCATAATGCGGGCAGAAAGAGGAATTACCTCTCCATGCAGTCCTTCCGGATAACCCTTACCATCCCAGCGTTCATGGTGATAGGCCGCCATATTGCGGGCTTCCTTAAGATAGTTTTCACCTTGAACTGTAGAAATTGCCTTTTCGAGAATTTCCTTACCGGCTGTTGTGTGAGTTTTCATTATTGCAAATTCTTCGTCGGTTAGTTTTCCAGGTTTATTTAAAATGGTATCTGAAATATTGATTTTTCCAACATCGTGAAGTGGTGCAGAACGCACTACATCTGACATAAACTTTGGAGTTATCTTCTGCGGATAATAGCCTTTTTTCTTTAAGCCCTCTACGATAATTTTTACATAAGCGGAAGTTTTTTGAACATGGGCACCTGTGTCCGAGTCGCGGCTTTCAACCATATCTGCCATTGTAATAATAAGGCCGTCCTGCATTGTCAGGGTAGATTCAGAAAGTCTGCGGATATCGCGGATCTGTTCTGTCTGGCTCAGGGTCATACGGCAGATTGCATCGTAGAGTTTTTGAATTTCGTCTCCGCTTTGAATATTAAGCGAACGGATAATCTTTACATTTTCTTCAAGAGTTTTCTGATCCTCAGCAGAATCTGAGAAGCGGTCTACGCAGGCAGCAATTGCGCTGATTGGGAAAGACATATTATTTCCAATAGACCAGATTGTGTAGGAAATAATAAGAATAAAAAAGCCTGCCATAATAAGGAAAACTTTTACAATGAAGACTCCTGTATATCCTGCAACATATCTCATAGAAACATCTGCGCCAATATAACAGACAGTTTTTCCATCTTCATTTGCAACCGGTTTGTAAATACTAAGCAGCCAGCCAAAAATATTATCAGACTCTACCGGAGCGATTTCTTTTCCTTCAAAAAGTTCCGGAAGATACTGCCCGAACTCTTTATCAAAAGAAACAAGTTCTCCAGGTGCATAAGGATCTTCTTCATCGGCATCAAAAATAAAGCGGCAGCCATTTTCTTCAATTCGCAAAACGTAAAGATAAGTAATATCATCAAAGCCTTTCAGTATTTTAGAAAGCTGCTGCAGTGTTTCATTATATCCGTCTGCATCTTTTCCATATTTCAGATAATCGTCTATTCTCTCTGTATCAAGATAATCTGCTGCAAGATTTACACAGCTATAGGCTCTCTGAGTCTTTTCTTTTTTAGTGTTATCAAAATAAAGGCGTAAAGCTATAGCTTCTGTCAGGAAGACAAGAATCAGAGAAGTTATAACAAAGGTCAGAACTATTTTTGTATGAAGAGGATTCTTCATATTTCTGTGATTCTCTGCAAGATATTGCCTTGCACTTTCAGAGAGGTCACCATCACTTGCAATAATTTTTTTAGGAATAAAGAGGCGAAGAAGAAAGACAAAAATACAGATAACCCACTTTTCCAGAAAGTAGAGCATGAAGTTTGTTATACAAAAGGAAAGCAGATATGGCACAGATGCAGCAGAAGAAAAAGCCAGTGCATTTTTTGCTATAAGCGAAGTATCATCCAGACCTTTAAGGCAATATTGAATAATTGATACAGAAAGGCTGGATACCAGGGCAACTAAAGGAACATATATAAAGAGTTTTCCAATCTGCTTAAATGAATCTCTTCTTAAAAAGAATAAAGTGATAACTATAATTACAGCATTAAATGATGAAAAGTACATTGCCGGCCAGTAAAAAAATGAACAAAGGACACTGGTAATAACTGCCGTACAGATGGCCGGGAAAAGAGCTCCCGTAATTGCGACAACCGCAATGGTTCCGATAGTATCTAAAAACAAGGGCAGCCCAAGCCTGTACATTATATAAGAAAAAATTACATTTACTATAATTCCGCAAATCGAGATGATAATACGTCGAGTGCGGAGTGTTACTTTTGTTTTAGCAAGCTTATTCATCGTAATTCATTAATTATACCACCACTAATATAATTCTACAAAATTTAAAAGAAGCATAAAAAAAGCGGATGCTTTAGGCATATAGCATCCGCTCTAGATTGTCGGGTCAAGCCCGACAATGACATTTATTGTCATTCCCGGTTTATCCCGTCAATACATTTATTGTCATTCCCGGGCTTGACCCGGGAATCTGTACATAGCCTTATTTTATAAGAAGACCGGCAAAGGCCTTAAGCGCACCCTCCATCTGGCCGCTCAAAACTGTCTTAGCGAGCTTCTTACCGAGCTGTACACCCTCTTGATCGAAACTGTTTACATTCCATACAAAGCCCTGGAACATTACCTTGTTCTCGTAGTGAGCGAGCAAGGCACCCAGGCTCTTTGGATTGAGCTGTGCGCCGTAAATCAGGCTAGATGGACGTCCGCCGGCAAATGCCTTGTTTGGATTCTCATCTGATTTTCCACATGCGAAGGCAACAATCTGAGCAGTTACGTTAGCGCAGAGTTTTACCTGGCTTGTAGAATCTTCAATTACAACATCTTCGCCAGTCTGGTTCTCGCGGAAGGCGATGAACTGGAGAGGAATAATATCAGTTCCCTGATGGAGGAGCTGATAGAATGAGTGCTGACCGTTTGTTCCTGGTTCACCAAAAATTACCGGGCCAGTTACGTAGCCGAGTGGCTTACCGTCGCGGTTTACTGATTTTCCGTTTGATTCCATATCAAGCTGCTGAAGGTGAGCAGGGAAACGGCTGAGAGCCTGTGAGTATGGAAGAATTGCAGTTGCAGGATAGCCCTGTACGTTTCTCTCGTAAACACCAATCAAAGCGTCCATCATAGCAGGGTTCTTCAACAAATCCTTGTTCAAAGCAAGCTTATCTTCTTCTGCAGCACCGTCGAGGAATTCCTGGAATACCTTTGGTCCGAAAGCGAGGCTTAAAACAGCTCCACCTACACCAGAAGTTGAAGAATAGCGGCCGCCGATATAATCATCCATATAGAAGGCTGCCATATAGTCCGGGTTGTGTGCGAGAGGTGATGTCTCAGATGTAACAGCAATCATGTGCCTGCTTGCATCACAGCCAGCCTTTTTAATGAAGTCTTTTACGAAAGATTCGTTTGTAAGAGTTTCCAAAGTTGTTCCTGATTTAGAAACAAGAATGAAAATTGTCTTTGAAATGTCGAGTGATTTAACAACACTTGCAGCATCATCAGGGTCTACGTTAGAGATGAAGTGTGCTTCCATCTTAAATGTATTGTTCTTTTTTGCCCAGTTTTCGAGGGCAAGATACATAGCACGTGGACCAAGGTCTGAACCGCCGATACCAATCTGACAAACTGTAGTATATTTTTCGCCCTTTTCGTTCTTGAGCTCGCCTGAGTGAACCTTTTCTGCAAACTCAGCAATGCGGCGAACTTCGTTGATGTAGAACTCGCGTTTGTTTACACCATCAGCCATAACGTCTTTTCCAAGCTGACCGCGTGTAAGCTGGTGAAGAACCATACGCTTCTCACCAGTGTTGATAACAGCACCATCAAGAAGTTCCTGATATTTTTCTACAAGCTGCTGCTCTTCTGCGAGCTCAGCAAGAGTTTTAAGAATCTGTTCATTAACCTGTTTAGCAGCGAAGTTATATGTCAGTGCTCCGCCCATAGGAATAGAATATTTTGCGATTCTGTCTGCTGCACCAGAGCCGGAAAGTTCATCTGCAACAGAAACCATACCTTTAAGAGACTGAAGCTTCTTCCATGAAGAAAGCGAGTCTGCATTAGACCATGTAGCCATTTAAATTACCTCAGATAATCAAAAATTGCCGTAAATTAACTGTCGGCGGTCTTATTATAGTAGATTAAAAGAGGTGATACAATCCATTAAATTAAATACCTTATATCAAATACAGTACTCATAGCCTGCAAACTCTGCATTTTGCCTGGCCAGATCTTTCAGTGTATAAGAATCTGCAAACTCATTAACTTTTTCAGTAAATTCATTCCAGAACTTTTCATTTCCAGGAGATTCAAGATGATGGCTCTTTGGCTTTTCACGAACAGACAGTTCTCCTTCCATAGCGCGAAGAATCTCGCCTACTGTGTAAGTATTTGAATCACGTGAAAGTCTATAGCCGCCGTTTGTTCCCCGGGAACCGGTTACCAGCCCTGCCTTTCCCATCTGGATGAGAATCTGTTCCAGATATTTTACAGAAAGATTTCTTCTGTGAGAGAGTGTTTTAAGAGGAATAAAATTTCCATCCTCTGCTTCTGCAAGATCTGTCATAATGAGCAGCGCATACTGCCCGCGTGTTGAAATTTTTAACATTTAAGTGCTCCCGCTATTCTGTCTATTGCTTCGCGCAGTAAAGGTTGAGGCGTAGCAATATTTATACGCTGATACTTTTCTCCTTCCGGACCGAACATTGTGCCGCGGTCCAGCCATACCTTTGCTTTATTTACAATTATGTCATCTAATTCGCTGTCGGAATAACCAAGGGCAGAAAAATCCAGCCACAAAAGGAAGGTTCCTTCCGGCTCAATTAAGCGAACAGCCGGCAGCTTTTCTGCAAGATAATTTCGTAAAAACTCAATGTTTGAAAGCAGATGTTTTTTAAGTTCTTCCAGCCATGGCTTTCCGCCCTGGTAAGCAGCACGAGCCGCAACAAGGCCCATAAGGCTTGGTTCATCATAACCGGTTTTATCACGTTCTGCCTTAAACTTTGCCCGCAAGGCCGGGTTCTTTATAAAGTTTGTAGAAAACTGAAGGCCTGCAAGATTGAAGGTTTTACTTGGCGACATTGAAACTACAGAGCTTTCAGCAATTTCCGGAGAAAGTGTAGAAAAAACTGTATGAACATTTGGCTTATAAACAAAGTCATTATGAATCTCATCTGCAAAGACAATAACATTATGGCGCAAACAGATTTCTGCCATACGGCTAAGTTCATCGCGAGTCCACACACGGCTAACCGGATTATGAGGGCTGCAGAGAATAAAAAGCTTAACATCATTCTCAACAATCTTCTTTTCAAAATCATCAAAATCAATCTGCCATTTACCATCTTTTTCAAAAAGTGGAGAAACAACAGTATGACGATTGTTTGCTTCTATCATATTCTTAAAAGGATAGTAAACCGGAGTCTGAATTAAAACACTCTCCCCTTCTTTTGTAAAAGCTTTTATTGCAGATGCCAGTGCAAAAACTACGCCCGGTGTTGTTACAAGCTCGCGTCGCTCAAATGTAAAATTGTGCTCATTTTTCATCCAGTTTGTCAGGGCAAAATGAAATGATTCATCCAGGCAGGAATAACCGAATATGCCATGATCTATTTTATTATGAAGAGCCTCGAGGATTGCGGGAGATGTAGGAAAATCCATATCTGCAACCCAGAGTGAAAGTACATCGGCTGGTTTTCCGCGGACTACTGCAAGGTCGGTTTTAATTGAGTTTGTGTTGTGACGGTCTGTTACTGTATTGAAATCAAAACCCATGTTCTTCTCACTTAATATTCAAAATATTTTCTTTTACCTATTGACTTACTAGGTTACTTACAGTATAACTCTAGTTACCTACTATGTCAATAGGTTTACAGATTTAGAATATAGGAGCACAAAATGGCAAAAATTTTGGACCAGCCGCGTTACAAGTGTGCGCTTGCTGCAATGCAGACCGTTCAGGCTATTCCTGGAGCAATCCCAATCCTTCACTCGGGTCCAGGCTGTGCGGCAAAACTGAATGATAACAATGGAACTAGCGGACGCTACAGTCCGAACATTTTTCCATGTACGTCTATTAGTGAAAAGGAAGTTGTTTTTGGAGGAAGCTCTAAGCTTCGCTCTACTATAGAAAATGCCCTTAAAGTTATCGATGCAGATTTGTTTGTTGTGCTCTCGGGCTGTACCGGCGAAATCATTGGTGATGATATAGAAGAAGTTACCGGCAATTTTGCAAATGCAGATAAGCCTGTAATCTGGGCTAAGACTCCAGGTTTTAAGGGAAACAATTATGTTGGCCACGACTGGATTCTTAAGTCTATTTTTGAGCAGTACCTTGCTGAGGCTGAACCTGTTAAAGAAAAGGGACTTGTAAATCTTTTTGTTGCCCCTCCTCAGCAGGATCCTTACTGGCTTGGAAACCTTCGCGAAATTGAAAATCTGCTTACTGCAATCGGACTTAAGCCAAATACTATTTTTGGATTTGGCCGTGGTCTTGATAATCTTAAAAACGTTCCAAATGCTGAATTTACAATTCTTGTTTCACCTTGGGCCGGACTCGAAAGTGCAAAATATCTGCAGAGTCGTTTTGGTATTCCACTCCTCCAGTATCCTGTACTTCCAATTGGTGCAAGTGAAACTACTAAGTTCCTTCGCGCTGTTCAGGATTTTACAGGCTCTGATAAGGGACTTACTGAACGCGTAATCGCTGAAAAGGAAGCAGAGTTCTATTATTATATCGAACGTTTTGCCGACACCCTGCTCGAAACCCGTATCCTTGGAAAACGCTTTACTGTTGTAAGTGACAGTGAATATACAATTGCCGTTACAAAGTTCCTTGTAAATGATATGGGGCTCTTCCCTGAAAAGCTTTTTATCGTTGACGATGCTCCAAAAGCTTTTCAGCAGAAGATTACTGATGAAATTAATAATCTGAACTATGGAATTAAAACTCAGGTTCAGTTTACAACTGATGGTCATGATATTCATGAGCAGATTAAGGGCTTTGATTTTGCAGGAACTCCGCTGATTATCGGTTCTAACTGGGAAAAGAAGCTGGCAGCAGAATTGGGTGCTCACTATGTAAATGTAAGCTACCCTATGCTTGAAAAGCTTGTAATTAATGACCACATTGCCGGCTATTCGGGAGGCCTTCACCTGCTCGAACAGATATTTACTGCAGCAATGAGTAAGCTGAAGTTGTAGGTTAAGGAGGAAGGAAATGCCATTTAATTTTAGCAATGCAAATATAGCAATTCGTGAGAACCGTCTTGGTTCCATTACAGGCTTTGTTGGAGACTTACAAACGTTAGTTAGTAAGTCGGAAGACGGAACTTTACGCAACCGTGAACGCTGCTTCAGCCAGTCGAGTTCTTGTCTTTCTGGTTGTGCCTTGAATGCACTTGCCGCAATTCGTAACGTAGCAGTTGTTTACCACGCTCCTGCTGGCTGTACCGCAATGGCCAGTAACGATGCCGTAAAGTTCGGTCAGATTGCGGCTCGCGTAAATAAAACTACAAACTCAGTTTTTGTATGTACAGACCTTAATGAGAAGGACACTGTTTTTGGTGCAACAAAAGATCTGGAAGCAATTATCCGTCACACTTACGAAGCCTACAAGCCAGATGCGATTTTTGTTTCTACAAGCTGTGTTTCCGGTGTAACCGGAGAAGATGTAGACGGTGTTGCAAGTGATTTGGATAAAGAACTGCCAATTCCTGTAATTCCGGTTCACTGCGAAGGCTTTAAGTCTCGTATCTGGGCCAGTGGTTTTGATATTTCTGACCACGCAGTTTTGCAGGGAATTGTACAGCCACCTAAGCAAAAACGCCGAACAATCAATATCAAAAACTTCTATGAGAGTGCCCGCCCACAGATTACAAAAATCTTTAATGAAGTTTTCGACGCTGAGCCACAGTTCCTTTACTGTAACTCGACAATCGAGGAGTTGTCGCACCTGAGTGAGGCTCTCGCAACTGTTTGTATCTGCGGTACTTTGGGAACTTATCTTGGAAACGCTCTGGAAGAAAAGTACGGCGTTCCTTATGTACGCACAATCAACCACTCTGGTGTAACCGGCTTTGAAACCTGGCTGCGTGGTATTGGGGACGCAATCGGTAAGCGTGCAGAGGTTGAAAAATATATAGAAAAGCAGAGAGCTATTTTTATTCCTCAGATTGAAGAAGTAACTGCTCAGCTTAAAGGACTTCGTGCCGTAATTGGTATGGGACCTGGCTTTACTTATGAAATTGCCCGCGTTCTTCAGGAATTCGGAATGACCGTTGAATACGCTCTTGCCTGGCACTACGACTACAAGTATGACAATGGAAAGGTTCCTCCTGCCCTCGAGCATCTTCTTGCAAATTCTCCAAAGGATATGAAGGTTGCCGTTGCAGACCAGCAGAACTACGAGGTTTTGAACATTCTTAATCACTACAAGCCTGATGTTTACTTTAGCCGTCATCCTGGTACAACCGTCTGGGCAATTAAACAGGGCTACGCCGCAGTATTCGTTGCAGATGAATATACAGTATTCGGTTACGAAGGAACTTTAAGCTTCGCTAAGCTTATCCGCGACACTGTAACAAACCGCAGCTTTGAAAAGAACCTGGCTGCACGCATTAAGCTACCATACACAAAATGGTGGTATGAGCAGAATGCAGATAAGTTTATTAAAGATGAGAAAGACCGCCCGGTAGGCGGTCGTTGATAAATAGCAAAGCGTTAAAAAAATTGCGAAAGCAATTTTTAGCTTTACCACATTGGAGAAATAAAATGGCAAAAAATATACACGAATCATTAACAGAACTCGTAGGAAATACACCGCTTGTACGCTTACACGGTTATGAAAAAAAGCTCGGACTTAAGGCTCATTTGCTTGCAAAGGTAGAATATTTTAATCCGATTGGAAGTATTAAGGACCGCATTGTTCTCCGCATTATTGAAGATGCAGAGCGCGAAGGAAAAATCAAACCGGGCATAACGACTTTGATTGAATACACAAGCGGAAACACAGGAATTGCAGTAAGTGCTATTGGTGCAATGAAGGGCTATGATGTTACGATTTACCTTCAGGATGGAACAAGTCAGGAGCGCTTTGATATCATGAAGGCTTTTGGTGCAAATGTTTCTAGAATCAGTGATGTTCCGGAGATTCAGGAAGCGCTTAAAACAACAAACGGTGACTTTGTAGCCGCAACTAACATTCTCAAACAGCACATCCGCGACCGTCAGGCTGCAGGAGAGGACATCTTCTTTGTAGACCAGATGCTCAACCCAAAGAACCCTTTGGCTCACCACGACACAACCGGTGCCGAAATCTGGGAACAGACAGAAGGTGATCTGGCTGCCGTTGTAAGCGCAGTTGGAACCGGTGGAACAATCCGCGGTATCAGTGATTATGTAAAAGCAAAGAATCCTGATGTAAAGATTATTGCAGTTGAACCGGCTTTGGATGCAACTGCCTTGACTGGTATTCATAACTTTACTGAAGTTCCGGAAGAAAGAGTTCCTGTGACTGTTCGCAACACTACTGGTGTTTACGACGAAGTTCTTATTGCAACTGTAAAGCCTTCTTTCGAAGCTGCCCGCATTGTTGCAAAGTCAGACGGTGTTTTAGTTGGAAATTCCAGTGGTGCCGCTCTCTGGGGAGCAACTGAGCTTGCAAAGCGTCCTGAATATGAAGGAAAGAACATTGTTGTTATTTTCCCAGACACAGGCTTGCGATATTTGAGTACAGATTTGTTTAAGGAATAGCCATGTCATCCCGAATTTATTTCGGGATCTATTAGGAGATGCTGAAACAAGTTCAGCATGACAATACATGACAATACAACAGATAAAGTACATTCTGGGTGTCGCTTCTTCGGGGTCTTTTAACAAGGCTTCGGAGAAGCTTTTTATCTCCCAGCCTTCACTTACCAGCTCTGTGCACGATGCGGAAGCGGAACTTGGCTTTCAGGTTTTTAACAGATCGACACGGGGCGTTACGGTAACGGAGAGGGGAGAAAATTTTATAAAAGACGCCCAGGATTTATATTCTAAATACGAAGAACTTCTCAAAAAGCACTGTGGCGCTGAAAAAAAGATTTTTTCTGTTTCAACACTATATTACGCTTTTGCCCGCAGGGCCTTTGTGGAAATTGTAAAAAAATATTCCAGTCAGGGGTATGATTTTGCCTTCTGCGAAAAAAAAGCGTCTGATGTAATTTCTGATGTTGCGAACGAGAGCAGTACAATCGGCATTTTATATTTGAGTGATTCTAACCGCGATGATATTGCAAAAAGTCTTAAAGCGAACAAGCTTGAATTTCATCATCTGACTGAATGCAATGCTTTTGTTTATCTTCATAAAAAACATCCGCTTGCAAAAAAAGAAAGCATTTCACTAAAAGAATTACAGGAATACCGCTTTATAACTTTTGACACAGACGATGTAAAATCTTTTTTTTCTGACCAGGTGATTTCTCAGTACGGACTTGATAAGGCAATTACAGTAGCAGACCGGGCAACAGAATTAAATCTTATTGAACATCTGAACGGCTATACTTTTCTATCGGGTATTTATGAAGAAAACTCAAATGCAGAAAATCCCGGCGACGACTCTGCGGTTTCAAATGATTCAGGAGAAAACTTTATTCTAATTCCCCTCCAGAATCTTGATGAAAATATCAGCCACTGTTTTGAACTAGGCTATATAACAAAAACCGGCCAGCGCATGAATGACATCAGCCTCACTTATATTGATGTGATTCGACGCATTCTGCACATAGCCGGTTTTACCTGCTAAAGATTTAGCTTTCTATTTTTCTATTAAAGCTTTCCACCTTCAACAACAAGTGAATCAGCATCTGACTTTGGACCATAAACAGCGCGAAGTGTTGCTTCGTAATCTGCATGGAAGAAGTTCTCTTTTCCAAGAGCTTCAATTTCTGCATTGATCCAGTTCAAGAGAGATGTATTTCCCTTTGTAACGGCAGGAGCGATTGTATCGAGGCTTCCCAAAGATTCGATTCCTACTGAGAATCCAGGATTTTCGATAGCCCAGGCAAGAACTTCTGTGTTGTCAGTTGAAAGTCCAACTCCACGACCGTCGAGCAATGCGTTATAAGCTTCTGAATACTGGTCAAACTTCAAGAGATTTACCTTTGGATAATTTTCTGTGAAGAAGGTTTCTGCAGTTGTTCCCTTTGAAACGATAAGTGTTTTACCGTTCAAATCTTCTGGTTTTGTAATAAGGTCTTTGTCGTTAGAAACAACACCAAGAGCGCACTTCATGTAAGGCAGAGCGAAATCAACTTTTTCTGCACGGGCAGGAGTAACAGTGAAGTTAGCAAGGACAAGGTCAACCTTTCCTGTTTCCAAAACTTCAACACGGGCAGCAGCTTCAACCGGAACATACTTTACTTTTACACCAAGGTCCTTTGCGATGCGGTTTCCAAAGTAAACATCGTAACCCTGATACTTACCGTATTCATCAACATAACCAAATGGCTTTTTATCGCTGAATACAGCAATCTTAATTGTTCCGCTCTTTTTAATCTGATCAAGTGTGCGGAATTTTGGCTTAGCAAAAGCTGAAACAGATGTCAGTGCAACAAGTGCAACTGCAATAATTGTCTTAAAATTTCTTTTCATATAATCACCTCTTAAGTAAGATTTTCAAGATGATTACTTATAGCATTGTATTACCTACTATGTCAATAGGTAATACGATAGAAAATCCGTTAAAAACAATTGCGAGCAGTGCGCAGCAATTGTTTAGGATTTACCATTTGTTACTTTCTACGTGCTTCAAATTCAAAATTGCTCAAAAACTTCTTAGCCCGCTCTGTCTTAGGATTTGTCCAGAACTCTTCCGGAGTAGAGATTTCCACGATTTCACCGCCATCCATAAAGACGATTTTGTCTGCTACGGCACGGGCAAACTGCATCTGGTGAGTAACAATGAGCATGGTTTTTCCATCGTTGGCAAGGTTCATCATTACATCGAGAACTTCGCGAACCATTTCCGGATCGAGGGCGGCAGTAACTTCATCAAAAAGCATAACCTCCGGATGAAGACAAAGCATGCGGACAATAGCAACGCGCTGCTTCTGACCACCGGAAAGCTGTCGGGGATAAGCATATTTTTTATCTGCAAGTCCCACGCGCTCCAGCCAGGCCTCTGCTTCTTTTTCAACGTCCTTCATATCGAGGTTAAGCTCGTGGGCATGCTTTGGACCAAGCAGAAGATTCTTCATTACATTGAGATGCGGAAAGAGGTCGTAGCTCTGGAAGACCATTCCGATTTTCTGGCGTATAAGATGCATGTCTTTCTGGCGGTTAGAAATAAGCTGACCGTCCAGGAGGATTTCTCCACCCTGTATTGTTTCAAGACCATTGATGCAGCGGAGCAAGGTTGATTTACCGCAGCCGCTCGGACCGAGAATTACGATAACCTCACCTTTTTCTACGGAGAGGGAAATGTCTTTTAAGATTACATGATCATCGAAAGATTTTTTTATATTTTTAATTTCAAGCAATGCCATTTTTTTTCTCCAGTTTCTTTGCTCCAAGATTCAGAAGCCAGCACACAAAGAAGTACATCATAAAAATAACGAAGTAAACAGCGATGCTGGCGGTTGGCACGGTAAGGCGGTTGGCTTCGATAATCTGCTGGCCTATTTTTACAACTTCGATTACGCCGACGAATACGACGAGCGAAGTGGTTTTTATCATTCGGGTTATGAGGTTCATGGAAAGCGGAATAAGGCTGCGAACGGTCTGCGGAATTATGATGTATAAAAATACCTGGCGTTCTGTGAGCCCGATTGCACGGCCACTTTCGTACTGATGCTTTGGAACACTTTCCAGAGAACCGCGAACGAGGTCTCCCATTTCGGCGGTGCCCCAGAGAGTGAACACGAGGATGCTGGCAGCTTCTCCACTAAGCGAAATATTAAACATTCTTGTAAGGCCGTAATAAGCAACAAAAAGCAGAACCATCTGCGGCATGATACGCATTATTTCGAGATAAATTTTGCAGATGATTTTTACGGCACGATTTTTTACTGTCATCAGCATTCCGAATAGAAGGCCAAGTACAATTGAAAGTGCTACAGAAACAAGTGCTATCCAGACTGTGACCCAAAGACCACCCAGCAGGCGCACAAAGTTTGTTCCCATTGTGAGAACGCCAAAGGCCTGGCGGATTGCTTCGAAGGCATTTATACTAACGTCCGAACTGGGCATAACGCAGCCTCCTTTCGGCATAAGCCGCTAAAAGTGAAATCGGAAGAAGCAGAATAAAATAAGAAATACTAAGCAGGGTGAGTGCTTCGTCGGTTTTGTAGTAAAGGCCTATTAAATCCTTGGCAATGTACATGAGGTCTGCCAGGGCTACGGCAGAAAAAACAGAAGTCTCTTTTATGAGAAACATTACATTTGCGCAGAAGCCGGGAATTGAAACAGAAACTGCCTGTGGAAGAATTACATACTGAGTAACCTGGCGTGGAGTGAGTCCAATGCACTGGGCACTTTCTATCTGAATCTTTGAAACTGATTCGAGGGCAGAACGGAAGGTCTCTTCCATATATGAACCGCCGAGGAAGGTGAGTCCTATGATTGCACACTGAACGGAAGAGAGTTTAATTCCCATGCGGGGAAAGGCAAAATATAAAAAGAAAAGCTGAATAAGCAGCGGAGTGTTACGCGAAAGCTCTATATAAAAACCGACTATGCGGCGCAAAACAGGTACCTTGTAATATTTGATAAGCGCGCAGAGCAGGCCTAAGAGCAGGGATAAAAGGATTCCAATGAGGGCAAGACGGAGGGTAAGCCAGGCCGCCTGCAGATACATGGGAATAACCATTTTTATAAATTCAAAATCCATATGCCTACGAATATAGTAGATTTTTGAAAAAAAGGGAATGAGAAAAGGATTGTGTGAAGGAGATTGTGGTAAATGCTAAAAAATTGCTCCAGGTTTTCGCAATTTTTTTTAACGCATTTGCTATTATAAATCTATTGACTTACCAGGTAATTAATTGTAATCTAGGCTTGTGATTACCTAGTAAGTTACTAGGTTATAATTCCCCTTTCAGGAGCACTTTTATGATTAACACAAATTATCTTTTTGAAGACCCGGAAGAACTGAATCCTTCTGCATTGCCGGACTATTCTACTCTGGACTTTGTTTCAAACGGTTCTCATATTTACGGCGAAATTATGTGGCCTTCGAGCGAGGTTACCGGTTCGAAAGACAAAGGCCGTCCTTGTGTTATCATGCTCCACGGCTTTCCGGGAACTGCCCGCAATGATGATATTTCTCACGCCCTCTGCCGCAGCGGCTGTGTTGTTCTGGTTCCTCATCACAGGGGTGCCTGGGGAAGTCAGGGAAAGTATTTGATTTCCAACTGTATTGAAGATGCCTATAACCTTGCAGTGTATGCACATTCAGAAAGCTTTACAGAAAAGTACAATGTAAATCCAAATCAGATTTTCCTGCTTGGCCACAGCATGGGAGCAAACTCTTCGCTGAATGCCGGCAAAAAGCTGGACTGGCTTGCAGGAATCATAATGCTTACTCCTTACGACCCTACCCGCTATCTCAACTGTGCAAAAGAAGTTTATCTTCGCTCTCTTCTGGAAGAAGGCCGTATTCTTCATTCAGACGGAATTGATGTTATTTATGATGACGTATTACGCCGCCGCGAAGAAATCAGCCACCCTAATGCCTTCGAAGATGTGAAAGATAAAAACATTCTTGTTTTTGCCGGTAAGTATGATTCGGTTTCTCCGATTGAAGAAATGATTCTGCCCCTGTGGAATAAGCTTGCAGCTCACAAAAGTTCTGCCATTCAAAAGCTCGTTGAATACCCAACCGAGCACGGTTTAATTGGCCGCCGCATTTCCATGATTCGCGAGATTGCAGACTTTATAAACCGGGTAATTGCCTGATATTTAATTCACAGGAACAAATCTTCTGATGCGATGAGTTACACCCAGCCTTTCGCATAGACGGCTGCACTCCTCTTCATCTTCTTTTGAGATTGTTGTTTCAACCGTAGTCAAGACAACCTTAGGAACATAGTTTTTTGCCTGTTCTGCAAAAGCAAGCATTGCAGGAAAAGCTTTTTCCTTAAAAACCGGGCGAACAGTTTTTTCGTATATCTCGGGCTTACTTGAATTGAGGCTGATTGAAAGGGCATCAATTTTTCCGGCAAGCAGAGGAGCGACCGGCTTTTTGTTTATTAAATCAGCAAGGCCGTTTGTGTTTATTCTGACCGGCAGAGAATAATTAGCCTTCAAAAAATCAGCTACTTTAAGAAGCACATCCAGAGCTTCGGTCGGCTCGCCATAACCGCAGAAAACAAACTCCTTGTAATTCTTGAATCGTTCAAGTTTTGACTCTGCTTTTATGGCATCAATAACTTCTTCGGCAGTAGGCTCATGCTCAAGCCAGAGAGTTTCTACATTATCAAATTCCGCAGCAACAGCTTTCTGGCGGATGCAAAAAGTACATGCACAAGGGCAGCGGTTTGTAAGATTTATATAAAGTCCGTTGTATTCGGGATAGATGATTGTCATTGATTTTTTCATAAGAGCGATTATTCTACAAGATTTATGAACTGTCAATTATTTGAAAAAACTATAGCAGTTATAAAAAAAGAATATTAGTCAAACATAAGCAAAAACTGATATAAATTTTTGAATATGAATTATGAAAAATGCTAATAATGCTCGTCTGAATGATATGACAAAGGGCTCTGTCTTGCCTCAAATTGTATTGTTTGCAATCCCTCTTTTTATAGGAAATCTTTTTCAGCAGTTATATAATACAGCAGACTGTTTTGTAGTGGGTCATTTTCTTGGAAAAAACGCCCTGGCCGCAATTGGTTCTACGAGTCATATTATAATGACTGTAACCAGTTTTTTTAATGGATTTTCAACTGGCGCACAAATAGTAATTTCACAGACCTTCGGTTCAAAAAATATCAGGTTATTAAGAAAGTCCATTCATACAGCTTTAGCAAGCTCTGCAATAATCAGTTTATTTATGACAGCTCTGGGACTTTTTACATCTCCTTTTATTCTGCGTTTAATTCAGGTTCCAGAAGAAGTTTTTGAACTTGCCAATTCATATTTAAAAATCTACTTTTCTGGTGTCGTATTTTTAATTTTCTATAATATGTGTGCCGGTATTTTACGGGCCCTTGGAGATTCCAGGCGGCCCTTGTATTTTCTGATTTTCAGTTCAGTTGTAAACATTATACTTGATTTAGTTTTTGTAATTTACTTTAACCTTGGAATAAAAGGTGCCGCTTTGGCTACTGTAATTTCAGAGGCAATTTCTATTATTCCTGTTCTTTATGTCTTGTGTTTTACTGATGAAGTATACAAGGTTTCTCTAAAGGAATTGAAGATAGACTGGCCTCTATTTATTAAAATGCTAAAGATAGGCTTACCAGGTGCAATTTCTTCTTCAATCACTTCATTTTCAAATACTTTCATGCAAAAATATATAAATTTTTTCGGAGCCTCATGTATTGCCGGCTGGGCAGTTTTCGGACGTTTTGATCAGTTCAGAATAATGCTGATGACAAGTATTTCTTTTGCTGCAACAACTTTTGTAGCTCAAAATTATGGAGCCGGAGAAACACTTCGCATAAAAAAAGGAATCAAGATTTCTGTATTAGTCTCACTCATCGTCATCAGTTTTCTGAGTGCTCTTGATCTTTGTTTTGCAGATTTTCTCTCCTCACTTTTTATATCAGATATTGAATCTATTCATTATGGCAGTCTCTTTATCAGATACACTGCCCTCTTTTATATTCCATGTGCAATGTGCATGTTGTTCTCTCAAATTTTAAGAGGCTTCGGAAATTCAATGGCACCGACAATAATCACCTTTTCTGGATTTGTATTATTAAGACAAACAATACTTTTCGTTGGAACAAAAATAACTTCTTCATTCTGGCTTGTTGCAACTGCTTATCCGGTTGTATGGATTTTCACAGCTGCTGTCATGCTTTTATATTTCAGAAGATTTACCATAAAAGAAAAAATCTTTTTTAGTTAATCAAACTGCGTCTTTTCCAAATCAGAAGCTATAAGTTTTTTTGATAATCTCAATACAAATTATCTATAAATATAAATTTTCTATAATTCCAATAGAAAATTTATATTTTTCAAACTTTTGTTATTACTGTATAACATACCACATTGATAGGTTATTAAACCAAAAGACATTTATCAGGAGGTATCGCATATGGCATTGACAAAACCATGTATTGTTTTAATTGGTACACAACACGTTGGCAAAACAACTCTCGGAAAGGGACTCGCCGAAAAGCTCGGTGTTCCTTTTTATGACACAGATCAGATGGTCACAAAAACTTTTCAAAAGCATATTTGTGTTTTTGCACAAGAACAGGGACAAGAGGGTTACAACTGGGCGGAAACAGAAATGAGTAAACGTCTTGTCCGACAGTACAAAAATGCTAAACCAATTTCTGCTGTGATCTCAACTGGTAGTGGATTTTGGGCAGATAATACTGGCATTGAAGAACTGAGAAAGATTGGAACTCTATATTGGATTGATGCAAATATTGAACTGGGAGCTCAGCGTCTTATGGAAGAAGCTACCACTGATCCAGAAAAGGCAAACCCATATCTTTTGAAAAACGGAAAATATTATAACGTTTATTTTTCAACTCCAAAGATTAAAAGCCTTGAAGATATAAAAAAACGCCATTTAAAGCGGGCAAGTGCGGCATCAAAATATTTTGAAGAAATTGCAGATGTAACATTTCGTCCAAAAGATGCACCCGCTGAAGAAAACATACAGCTTCTATACGACAGCATTTTCAAAGAAAACATCGAAGGAAAAAAGGCTGTCTAAAAAAATAAAAAAATTAACGAAAGGAGAATTAAAATGAAAAAAGCAAAAGTTTTATCAAAAATTATTCTTAGCCTTGGAGCATTATCATTACTTACTTTATTAGCTTCCTGTTCAAAAAAGAATTCAGGTAAGCTTCCAGAATTAAACCTTACCCTTCTTTTAAGTTCAAATTATTCACCAATTTTACATTTAAATGCAGAAGGTGGAATCGCCGAAAAAAAAGCCGGCGTATATCCAATTCTTGAATACACTACAGGACTTGAGTCTGTTTTAACAGGTAAATCTGATGGAAGACTTAATTCTCTGCAGGCTTCAATTATTGCCGGTGGTAACGGAAGTGATATTGTTATTTTCGCAGGAACCATGGGCGGTGGACAACTTATATTTGCAAATAAAAATGTTACTGAATCATTACGTGATCCAAAGAACTGGAGAGGAAAAACAATTGGTGTAAATGCCGGTGGAACTGCAGAATGTGTAACCAGAGCTGCATTGAGAGACAATTACGGCATCCCGTTCAGTGATGTGACATTTAAATATTATGACAATGACGAGGCGATAATCGCAGCATGTAAGCACGGAGATGCAGATATCATTGTTCCATACTATGCATTGCGTGAAGTAGCTGAGGCTTCTGGTCTTGTTCAGATTGGTGAGCTTATTGATTTGTATCCGGATTATGCTTGCTGCCGTCAGACTGCAAACGGAGAAAAAATTAGGAAAGACCGTGACCTGTTTGTAAGATGGACAAAAGGTTTAATTTACTCATGGAAGTATTTCAATTCAGATGAAAAAGGAACCATTAAAGTAATAAAAAAAGTAACGAACCAGGATGAGCAGTGGGTATATGACCATATTTATGATGCTGAAGGAACAGCTCACATAACATTCCATCCGGATCCATTCTATAACGGTTGTGCTCCACAATATGATGTTTTAATTGAGCTTGGTTATATTGATGCTGCAAATGCAAGACCTTTCACAGAGTATTTTGACATTTCAGTTTATGCTGACGCACTTAAACAAGTCATAGCCGAAAATCCGGGGGATCAGTTCTACAAAGACATGTGGACTTATTTTGTCAATCACAACAATAAATATCCGAACTTCGACAAGTTGTATCCAAGTTCTTTGTAAGTCCTAAAGTAAATTAAATAAGAGGTAAAAAATGGCAGCAGGATTAGCGAAAAGTGTTGAAATCCGTGAAAAACGATTGCAGACAATTTTGACATATAATGGAGATATAAAAGGACTCGTTGAAGGTTCAGAAAAAAACACCCTGAAAATCGGAAAATTAAAATTCAGCCAGTGCGGTAACTGTCAGCAAGGCTGTGCTCTCATGCAGATATATTCAATATGGGATGCAGCAGTTGTATCACATGCCCCTATCGGATGCTATGCAGGAGTTTCCGTTCGCTATCTTGGAAACAATGTCGTTTCACAAATGCGTGGAAACCGTCCTTTCTATCATTATGGAATATGTACGAATATTCAGGAATCTGACACAATTTATGGCGGTGCCAATAAATTACGTGAAGCAGTTCAGGATGCCTATGATCGATATAAACCGAAAATTGTTTATATTACAACTTCCTGCGCTTCCGGGATTATTGGTGATGATGTTCATGCCGTAGCTGAAGAAATGTCTAAAAAATTGGGGATTCCTGTTTTTGCAGTTGAATGTGAAGGTTTTAAAAGCCGAATCTGGTCTACCGGATTTGATGCCTCTTTTAATGGAGTTTTAAATGCAGCAGTAAAGCCTCCAAAGAAAAAGCAGAAAGATCTTGTTAATATTTTCAATTTCAATGGTATTGATTCCTTCTCACCTCTGTTGAAAACTATAGGACTGAGAGCAAACTATCTTATTGAAACCCGTTCTGTAGAGGAACTTTCACAGATGTCAGAAGCAGCATGTTCTTCAACAATTTGTGAAACACTGGCAACCTTCATAAGCGACAAGCTTGAAGAGCTTTATGGTGTTCCTCAGGTAAAAGCTCCTTCTCCTTATGGACTTACATGGACAGACCGATGGTTGCGTGAAGTTGCATCACTTACAGGAAAAGAATCCATTGTTGAGGCAGCCATTCAAAGTGAGCACGACAGAATCGCTCCAGAACTTAACGAGTTGCGGGAATTCTTTAAAGGCAAAAAAGTTTATGTACTTGCAGGAGACGCTTTCGCTCACAACCTGGCAAGTGTAGCCCATGATCTGGGACTTGAAGTTATAGGTATTACAACATTCCACCATGATAAGAAATATGATAATCCGAAAATCAACACAGCAAAATATGTTGCAGAGAATGTAGGAAATGTACCGAATGTTTCAGTTTGTAATAAGCAACCCTATCAGGTCGTAAAAATTCTGAAAAAATTAAAACCAGATGTTCTACTTGTACGACATCCTGGACTTGCAGTTCTTGGATTCAAACTCGGAATTCCGGCAATCATGGAAAACGATTCAGACAAAGCTGTAGGTTATAACGGAGTACTCGATTTAGGCAGACGTATCAAACGCTCAATGATTACAGCAAAACTTTATAAAAGTTTTGCAAAGCATACAAATTTCCCATATACAGACTGGTGGCTTGAAGAATCAACTGACCCATTCAATTTCGTAGAAACAACTCAGGAGAAAAACAGATGAAAGGATCTATTTCACAACCAAGATTTACCTGCGCTCTAGGCGCACAGAATACAGTGCTTGCAATTCCTTCTGGAATTCCAATCGTACATGCCGGTCCTGGCTGTGCAAGTACCGTCAATACTTTTGCTCAGGCTGGTTATCAGGGAGAATGCTACGCAGGTGGAAATCAGATTCCATCGACAAATACAAATGAAACTCATGTAGTTTTTGGTGGAGAAAAAGATTTAAGAACAGAAGTAGAAGGTGCTCTTAAAGTCATGAAAGGCGATTTGTTCGTAATTCTTTCGGGCTGTACCGCTGGTATTATCGGTGATAACACAACAAGCATTGCCGAAGAATTTAGTGAACAAGGCCTTCCTGTTGTTGGTGCTGAAACATCAGGTTTCAAGGGCTCAAGCTATGTAGGACATGAAATTGTAGTAAAAGCAATAATCGATCAGTTCGTAGGAAATGTTACTCCTAAAGTTGAAAAAGGTCTTGTAAACGTATTCGCTGATGTTCCAGCCCAGAATCCTTTCTGGCGCGGTGATTTACAGCAGCTGAAAATCCTGCTTGAAAAAATCGGGCTTAAAGTAAACATTCTTTTTGGACGTACAAGTGATGGAGTTTCTGAATGGAAAAATATTCCTGACGCACAGTTCAATCTTCTTGTTTCTCCATGGGTAGGTCTTGAAACTGTTGAGCATCTTAAAAAGAAATACGGAACACCTTACCTCCACTACCCTGTTTTGCCGGTTGGTGGAGCCGAATCATCAAGATTTCTTCGCGAGGTTGGTAAATTCGCCGGCCTGGAAAGTAATTTTGTTGAAGAAGTAATCGCACGCGAAGAAAAAGTATTTTATGACTACTTTGTCGGTACTGCAGATTTTTTTGCTACACTTCTAATTAATCTTCCTTATGAACTTTATATCAGTGGAGACAGTCTTTCTTCTTTCGGTATAACAAAATTTCTGGAAGATGAACTTGGATATATTCCAAAGGGAGTTTTTGTTACAGATAATCCTAATCAAAAAAATGAAGAGAATGTCAAAGCAATATTTGAAGCAGAATTTCCAGATCATAAAGACGTTCTGGTGTTTGAGCCTGATTCAGAAAAAATAAAAATTGCTACAGAGGAAAAACTCCAGAAGACAGGCCGAGCTCTGGTATTCGGAAGTGACTGGGAACGAAATTATACAAAAGCCAGCGGCAACATCTTTTTGTATTCAAGTGCTCCTATAAACCAGAAGTTGATTTTATCAAAAAGCTATGTCGGATATCAGGGGGGATTACAACTTATGGAAGACATTTACAACACAATGTTTGAAGGAAAGACAATTACAGGACAAACCTTCCAGGAAAAACTTGGAAAATAAAAACAGGAGGCAGAGCAAATATGGATGAATTAATATCTTTCTACGATTTTGACAAATCAGAAGAAACTTCTATTGCGATAAAAAATCTTAGTCTCACTTATGAATCCGAAAAGGCAAGCTTCGAAGCTCTAAAAGATGTAAATCTGGAGATAAAAAAAGGAGAGTTTATCTGTATTGTTGGCCAAAGTGGCTGCGGAAAAAGCACCTTACTTTCTGTTCTTGAAGGATTGAACAAAGCAACAAAGGGTGAAGTCAGAATAAACGGCAAAGTAGTTACATCACCTGGCGTCGAGCGCGCAGTTGTTTTTCAAAATTACTCACTTTTTCCCTGGATGAGCGCAAAAGAAAATGTTTCATTCGCTGTTTTCGAGACATATAAAAAACGCGGACAGAAGATTTCTCACAAAGAAGCAGATTCTATCGCTATAGATTTTTTACACAAGGTTGAGCTCAATCGTTTTGAAGACAAGCTTCCCGGTGAACTTTCTGGTGGTATGCAGCAACGCGTAGCAATTGCACGTGCAATGGCCTGCAATCCAGAAATTCTTTTGATGGATGAACCATTCGGTGCTCTGGATGCAAAAATCCGCGAAAACCTTCAGGCTCTTTTACTTAAACTCTGGCGTGAAGATGAACATAAAAAAACTGTAGTCTTTGTAACACATGATTTAAATGAAGCAATTTTACTTGCAGATAGAATTGTATTCATGATGCCCTTACGTATCCATTCTATAATTGATGTAAATATTCCGCGCCCTCGTGTCAAAGAAAATGTTTTCGAGACAGCTGAATACAAAAAGCTCAGCAAAAAATTAAATCATCTTTTTTATAATGAGATACCAAGTTATGTTAATGAAAATGTGGTAGGTGGCTTATGATAAAACGTATTTTTAATATTCCAAATTTATTTTTTCTTCTTATTTTTGTCTGCTTTTTACTTCCAAGTAAATATGCTGTCGAAATGAGAAGCGGACTTAAATCTCCACTTGTTTTTGCTATTGTCCTGATTTTGATAGAAATACTTTTTAATATCAATTATTCAAATCCAAAAAAAAGACGCGCAGCAATAGACATCATAAGTTTTGTATATGGTTTTCTTTTGATTTGGGAGTTTTTTGTATCACGACTTAATTTGCTTCCATACATTTTTATTCCTTCACCAGAAAATGTATTTTATGTGTTTGTTTCAGACTGGCAGACTATTTTGATTGGTTTTGTAAATTCTATGATTCTTATTCTTGTCGGTATGGTACTGGCACTTTCCACAGCCACAATTTTCGGAACTCTTGTTGGCTGGAATGAACGCCTTACAAAAGCGGTCTACCCTATAGCAAAGGCAATTTCAACAGTACCTGCATTGATTTACACTCCTTATATCGTTCTGATTGTCCCTACCTTCAGAATGGCTTCTCTCTGCGTTATTTTCTTAAGTAACTTCTGGGGAAGCTTCATGAGTTCAATCAATAACACCGCTTTCGTTGAAAAGAAAATCATAAATTCGGCCAGAATACTTAACCTTTCTACACCAACAATTTTGTTCAAGGTTATAATTCCGTTCAATATGCCTCGCCTTATAAACGCACTACCAATTCAACTCGCGACAGCCTTGATGACGCTTACTGTAGCAGAAATGCTTGGGGCCGACAGTGGAATGGGTTATTATGTGCGATTTGCACTTAATTTCGCAAACTACACAAAGGCAATTGCCGGAATCATATTCATTGGTCTTGTTGTTACCCTGCTAAATATGGGAATCGATATAGCAAAAAAACACTTAATCAAATGGAGTTATTAAAATATTAAGCGAATTAAGTTTGTAGAAAACGGCCGTGACAGAACTGGAGTCATTGTTTTTATCTATAACTTCAATAAAAAAATTATATTATTCAAAAGGTATTCTTTGAGTTATAACATACTAAGTTACTAGGTATTTAAAAATTGAGAACACAAATACTCCTATTTTTTTCAAAGTCCTGTCGGAGGGAGTTTATCTTTTTTAGGGGTGTAAGGCCGCTGGAGGCCGGTGTTCTATAGCAAGAGGTATAAGTACCGCACCTGCATTCTCGAGATTCTCGACTATGCAGGCAAGGTTCAGGAAGTTGAATATGCTATCTAAAATGTATTGACAAAAGGTCAGCCGTCTATTATTATACCTACTATCTTACTAGGTTTATAGGTAAATAAAATTATGATTAAATTGGATTCTGTAAAGAAAACATATCACCTTAAAAACAGTGATGTGGAAGCATTAAAAGATGTTTCTCTTACAATAGAAGACGGCTCAATTTACGGCGTCATCGGATATTCAGGAGCAGGAAAATCAACTCTTGTACGCTGTATCAACCTTCTTGAAGTACCAGATGCAGGAACAATCACAGTAAACGGAACTCAGCTTACCTGGCACGATGAAAATGGTACTTTCCACAGAAAATCAAATCATGAAATGAAAAAAGTGCGCAAGGGAATCGGTATGATTTTCCAGCACTTTAATCTTCTTGACCGCTCTACAGTTTTTGACAACATTGCCTACCCCCTTAAGTATTCCGGAATCAAAAAAGAAGAAATTGATAAGCGCGTAACAGAACTTCTGGAGCTTGTTGATTTAAGCGACAAGCGCAATGTATACCCAAGTCAGCTTTCAGGCGGACAAAAGCAACGCGTTGCAATAGCACGTGCTCTTGCCAATAATCCAAAGGTTCTTCTTTCAGATGAAGCAACAAGTGCGCTTGACCCGGAAGCAACTGCCTCTATACTTGCACTTCTTAAAGAACTGAATCAGAAGCTTGGAATTACAATCATAATCATCACCCATGAAATGAGCGTAATAAAATCAATATGCAAACGCGTGGCTGTTATGGAACACGGTCAGGTTGTTGAAGAAGGTGAAGTTTATAATATCTTTGCAGAACCTAGAAAGGCAATTACAAAAAAGTTCATTGCTTCTCAGTCGTCACTTGCAAAAATTGACACGCTTGCAAAGGACAAAAACTTTTTCAACCCGGCAGATGGAGGACGCCTCGTAAAGCTCACCTTCCTTCGTGACAGTGTAGATGAATCTCTTATATCCGATGTATCTTCAAAATTCTTTATCAAAATGAATATTCTGCTGGCAAACGTAGACATGATTCAGGATGAACCTCTTGGAGAAATCATTGTTGTCCTAAAAGGTGCAGATGATGATATCGAAAGAGCTGTGGAATATATTATCGAAGAACGAAAAGTTCACATAACAGACATTGCAACAAGGGAGGCATAAAAATGGAAGTGATAGAAAGTTTTTTTCCAAATCTTTATTCATACTGGTACAAGTTTATAAACAACTGTATTGCAACCTTTAAGATGTTCATTATTTCCGGCTCAATCTCCTTTGTACTGGGTCTTATTTTTGGAGTTCTGCTGATTGTCTGGAAAAAGGACGGCATTAAACCAAATAAGATTTTGTACACAATTCTCAGTCTCTTTATAAATCTTTTCCGTTCAATTCCCTTTGTAATTCTTCTGGTTTTTCTGATTCCTTTTACAAGAAAAATCGTAGGAACAGCAATCGGAGTAAAGGGTGCAATCATCCCACTGATTTTTGGAACAGTACCTTTCTTTTCTCGTCAGGTAGAGACTGCTCTGGAGAATGTTGACCCGGGAAAGGCAGAAGCAGCCCGCAGTATGGGAAGCGGAACCTTTGGTTTAATTTTCCGCGTTTATCTTCACGAATCTGTTCCGGAATTAATCCGCGTAACAACAATTACAGCAATCTCTCTCGTAGGACTTACAACTATGGCTGGTGCAGTAGGAGCCGGTGGACTTGGTGACTTTGCCATTAACTACGGACAGGGCTTAAACCATCAGGATATTATTTATGCCTGCATCGTAGTGCTGCTGCTCTTCATCTGTCTTGTGCAGTTCTCTGGTTCTTTCCTTGCAAGAAAAACAACAAACAGAGAGTTATTTAAACATGGACATAAGGAATCCGTAGGGAATCCTGAAAAATAAAAATATAAATTCTGAAACCACTTCAGAATTACAAGGAGAAATAATTATGAAAAAAATTATTGCTTTGCTTCTTTTAGGAAGCGTACTTACAAGTGGCATTTTTGCTGCTAAGAAGCAGAAAACACAGACTGTAAAGGTTGGTGTTTGTGGCGCAAACAATGACCAGTGGAAGGCTGTTCAGTATGTACTCGATCAGGAAAAGAGCGGAATTAAAATTGAGCTCGTAGAATTCAGTGCTTATAATCTTCCAAACGAAGCTTTGAATTCAGGAGACATCGATTTGAACGCTTTCCAGCACAAGGCTTATCTGAATAACGATGCAGGTAAAAATGGTTATGACCTTACAGTAATCGGCGATACTTTGATTGCTCCTCTTACTTTGTATTCAAAGAAATACAAGAGCCTTGATGAAATCAAAAAGGCTGCAGGAAAGAACGGAAGCAAGACAGTAAAATCAGACGCCCTCAAGTTTGCAATTCCAAGTGACGGTACAAACCTTAGCCGTGGTATTAAACTTCTTGAAGCTGCAGGCCTTATCAAAGTTGATCCAGCTGCAGGTTATACACCAGAGCTTAAGGACATTACAGAATTTGTTTACAATGTTGAAGTTGTTCCACAGACAGCTAATACTCTTCCACAGACTCTCAACGATTATGCAGGTGCTACAATCAACGGAACATACGCTATTCCTACAGGCCTTATTCCTTCTAAGGACGGACTCATCATCGAAAAGCAGTCTAAGACCGGAGACAACCCTTATGTAAACATTATCGTTGCCCGCACAAAAGATAAGGACAACGAAGTTTACAAAAAGATTGTAAAGGCTTACCAGTCACAGGTTGTTGCTGAATACCTTCTTTCAAGATTCGAAGAAGCCTTCTTCCCTTCATTCAACTACAAAACTGTATCAGCTGAAAAGGCTGCTGAAACTGTAAAGACAGTTGATAAGGCAATTAAGTGGTAAAAAATATTTACTGAAAAAGGGCGGGCTATTAAGTCCGCCTTTTTTATGGAGGATATGAAAATGACAGAAAGCATAGAAAAAGAACTTTTAGAAGAAATCAAAGAAGACCACAAGTACATTGTTTCTCTGCGGCGTCATTTTCACATGAATCCTGAAATAGCAAAAGAAGAATTTCAGACTGCCCTTAAAATCGAAGAGGAACTGGATAAAATTGGTCTGGCTCATAAGCGGGTCGGAGAAACCGGCGTTTATGCAGAAATTAAGGGCAGCGCTGGTGGCCCTTCAAAAACAATAGTCCTTCGCGCCGACATAGATGCTCTGCCCATTCAGGAAACTCACGAGTGCGAATATAAATCAAAAATACCCGACCGCATGCATGCCTGCGGTCACGATGCCCACACTGCATCCCTTCTCGGTGCGGCCCGTATTCTCAACTCCCACAAAGATTTATTCTCGGGCACAATCCGCCTTACCTTCCAGGCCGGCGAAGAAATCGGTTATGGAGCGAAAATCTTTGTAGATGGCGGCTACCTGGACGGTGCAGACAGAACTTTTGGCATGCACGCCGCGTCAAATGTTCCGTCTGGAAAAGTCGCAGTAGTTCCAGGTCCAAACAATGCCAGCGTAGACTGGTTCAAAATCACTGTAAAGGGAGCGCCGGCTCATGTTTCAACACCACAACTAGGTTCTGATGCCGCCTATATTGCAAGCCAGATTGTTATCTCAACACAGGCCCTCATAACCCGCCGCACCTCCCCTATGGACAATGTTCTTGTAGGAATTGGAAAAATTACAGCGGGAGATGCCTACAATATTGTGGCTCAAAAGGCAGAGCTGGAAGGAACTATCCGAGCCTTTACACCAGAAATCCGCGAAAAAACAAAGCAGATGCTTTCAGACATGTCAAAACGAACAGCACAGATTTTTGGTGGAGATGCCCAAGTTGAATATAAAGATTTCACCTCACCCCTTATCAACGACCAGACTTCAACAGAAGAAGTTCAGAAAACCGCCGTCAAACTTTTTGGCCAAGAGAATGTAATTAAAAACCGCCAGGCCTCACTCGGTGGCGATGACTTTGCAGAATACATCATCAAGGTGCCAGGAACCTACGCTTATTTTGGAACAGGCAATCCCGTAAAAGAAGGAACAACTGCAGCTCATCACGATTCAAAATTTGATATAGATGAAGATGCCCTGCTTCAGTCGGTTTCTTTATACACCTTCTACGCAATTGATTTTTTGAATCAAGAATAAAAGCAAACCAGACTCGCAGTTTTTAAGCAGATTCGCTGGCCTTTTCCTGCTGACTAGTCTTACCAGTCACAAGAACTTTGGAAATCTCAATCACACCACGATGTTGCAGCTTGCGAGGTTCAAAACGGATAATCATGTAAACCAGCTGCATTACAAGACCGGCACCAAAGGTTCCGATAATCGTTCCGATTCCAACGGGGCCGCCCAAAAGCCAGCCGGCCAGCAGAACCACGCCCCACAAAATAATTTCTACAATTCCAATCGGTACTTTCGGCATTCTTTTTCCAAGACCTACAAGCAGAGCATCTCGAGGCCCGCAGCACTGCTCGCTCTTCATATAAATCGCCATCCCCAAAGCCATAAAAACAAAGCCCACCAGCATATAAATTACACCAAGCGGCAGACTCTCGTTCAAAGGAAAAGGATTCAATGTATTGTAAAGCTGAACAAGATTTCCGGTAATCAGGGCATCAATAATTGTGCCGAAGCCGATTTTTTCTTTCATAAGAATATCAATCCCCAGAATCACAAGGGCCATAATTGTCATCGCCATACCGTAGTTCAGGGGAGTGTGATAAGAAATTCCCATACCAAAGCAATCCCAGGGAGCAAGACCAATATTTGCAAAAATTGTAAGGTGAACACCAAAGGCAAAAACGATAAGCCCCAGAACAATTTTCAACCATTCAAGTATAATTCTTTTTCGCATAGATGAGATAGTAATCGCAAGAGAAACTTGCGTCAAGGAGCGAAAAATTTTCTTCAGATGGATTGCTTCGTCACAGGGCTTCCATCAATCCAATCATCTTGGTTATAGCTTTTTCCTATACCTCTTATAAAAAAAATATATTTGTAAAAAGGATGAAAAAATTATATAACCTAGTAAGTTACTAGGTTATATAAGAGGTTATAAATGGCAAATACTGAAAAATTTCAATCTACAGGCAAATCACTTATTTACAGAGCGCTTCCAACAATTGGAGTTCTTATAGCTCTTGCCGTCCACAATCTCATTCCAAACAGCAGTCTTCATCCTGTAGCAAAAAGTTCCTACTATAATACACTTTTGCTTATTCTTCTTGGAATATCAGGACTGTTTTTTATTCTTTCATTCTTCTTAAAAAAAATCCGTTCATCTCTTGAATACAAGGGTCCTTTCCTTTTAGGAACAGCAGGCCTTGTAATTATCATTAATTTAATAACCGCCAAGTATGCCTTCTTACCAGTAATCTTTTTTCCAAGCTACGACAACATTCTTGCAGTTTTTATAGAACAGGCAGCCCTTCTTGGAAAATGTATCTGGTATTCCTTCCGCCTGCTTTTACTTGGAGTTTTCTGGGGTGTTCTTATTGGCTTTATTACAGGAGTTCTTCTTGGTTTTTCAAAGAAAGTTTATTACTGGATCAATCCATATATCAAACTGATTGGACCAATTCCTGCAACCGCCTGGATCCCCCTTGTACTTACAACTTTTCCGACCCCTTTTGGAGCCAGCGTTTTCATTATCGCACTCGCAGTCTGGTTTCCGGTTCAGTTGATGACAAGCTCGGGTATTCAGAATACAAGCAAGGTTTATTTTGAAGTCGGAAAAACTCTCGGAGCCAGAACCTTCTTTCAGGTTTTCCGCATTGCAGTTCCAGCTGCCCTGCCAAATATTTTCCAGGGAACTTTCAACGGAATCTGTGCCGCCTTTATTGCTCTTATGACTGCCGAAATGTTCGGTGCAAAATATGGAATCGGCTGGTACATCAGTTACCAGAAGGCCATGATGCTTTACAGCGGAGTTTACGCCGGTCTGCTTATGATTGCGGTTTTCTGTACTGTGATTATTACAGTACTCTTTAAGGTGAGAGGTAAACTGCTCAGCTGGCAGAAGGGATTGATTAAGTGGTAGGGATAACAAAGAGGTGAATATGTCTGGAGAAATTAAATTATCGAATATAACAAAAATCTTTAATCAGGGAGAAGCAGAAGAAGTCATTGCCCTCAATGGAGTTGACTTTACGATTCCGGCGGGAAGCTTTGTTTCTTTGATTGGACCTTCCGGTTGTGGAAAGACTACCTTGCTCCGCTGCATCGCAGGACTGGAAACGCCCACCTCGGGCGAAGTTCAGGTTGACGGAACTAAAATCACAAAGCCAGGCAGCGACCGTGGCTTCGCTTTTCAGCAGGCAAATCTTTTTCCATGGCTCACAATCAGAGACAACGTGTCTTTTGGATTGCGTGCCCGCCATATTTATAAAAACCGAAAAGCCGATGTTGACGAGTTCATAAAACTTGTTGGCCTCGAAGGATTTGAAAAATCCTTTCCTCATCAGTTATCTGGCGGTATGAATCAGAGAGCAAGTCTTGCACGTGCACTTGTAGGTCACCCAAAAATCCTTCTGCTGGACGAACCGCTTGGCGCTCTCGACGCCTTTACCCGAATGACCATGCAGGACGAAATAATCCGCCTTTGGAAAGAGCACAATACAACAATGGTTATGGTTACCCACGATGTTGACGAAGCTGTTTATCTGAGCGATTATGTAGTAGTAATGTCACCACGCCCGGCAAAGGTAGAAAAAATCATTAAGATTGATTTGAGCCATCCTCGCGCACGTGGACAAGACGTGTTCTTAAAATACAGAACACAGATTCTTGAGATTCTGAACTATGCAGGAAAGGTTCAGGAAGCAGAATACGCAATTTAAATTTACCTACCTTTTTGTAGGTATAAAAATAAAAGAGGTGTTATATGGCAGATAACAAAGGAAAATCAGTTATTCGTCAGGTTGTAGCAATCGGTATTGGTGCTGCAATTTTCGTTGCTTTGACAACAGTTCAGATTCCAATCGGATTCGTTCCTAATACAGCTTTGCAGGTACGTGCCGCTGTTTTGACATTCTTTGCAGCAGTATTCGGCCCTGTAGCAGGCTTTGCAATCGGTTTGATTGGACATGCTTTAGGTGATGCGCTTTTCTATGGAAGTGTATGGTGGTCATGGGTTTTCCCGGATGCAATCTTTGGTTTGCTCGTTGGTCTTTTTGCAAAGAAATATGCAATTGAAGAAGGTGGATTCGGTTTCAAACAGTGCCTCGGATTCAATCTTGTTCAGGTTCTTTCAAACTTAATTGCATGGGCTTTGATTGCTCCAGTTCTTGATATTGTAATCTACAAAGAACCTGCAAACAAAGTTTTCATTCAGGGAATCACAGCTGCAATCACAAACCTTGTAATTGTTGCAATTCTCGGAAGCCTTCTTGCTTTTGGTTATTCAAAAATCAAAACAAAATCCGGATCATTGAAAGAAGAAGAATAGTTTTCATATACGGTCGTCATCCTGATTTCTGGAAGGCGACCTTTTTTTTTCGCCTTAATCTTGTTATAATCATTCCAAAATGGAATCCATCATTAGTTTTAGAAACGTAAGTTTTCAGTATCGGACTAAATCAACTCCTACTCTAAAAAATATTAATCTCGAAATCAAAAAAGGTGAAAAAATATTAATTATAGGTTCTTCTGGTTCAGGAAAATCAACAATCGCTAAATGTATAAATGGACTCATTCCATCAACTTATGCCGGAAAACTCGAAGGCGAAATTTCTGTCTGTGGAGAAAATCCGGCTAAAGCTGGAATTTTTGGAATCTCAAAACACGTAGGAACAGTTTTACAGGATACAGACGGACAATTTATCGGTCTTACCGTTGCAGAAGATATTGCCTTTGCACTTGAAAACGACAACGTTCCTGTCAAAGAAATGCACGAAAAAGTTCTTGAAGCGGCAAAAACTGTTGATGTAGAAAAGCTCTTAAATGCAGTTCCGGCTACTTTAAGCGGCGGTCAGAAACAGCGTGTTTCACTCGCCGGTATTCTTGTGGACAATGTAGAAGTTCTTCTTTTTGATGAGCCTCTTGCAAATCTTGATCCGGCAGCCGGGAAACGTATTATTTCGCTTATAGATAAAATCAATACCAAAACAGATAAAACTGTAATCATAATTGAACACCGCCTCGAAGATGTTTTATACAAAAAGGTCGACAGGATTATTGTAGTTGAAGACGGTCAGATTGCCATCGATACAACTCCTAACGAACTTTTGAGTACAGACATTCTCCCTCAAAAAGGAATCAGAGAACCTCTATACATTGCTGCCCTCAAACACGCCGGCTGTAAACTTCAAGCCCAGGATAATCTTGAAAATATTGAAACAATGAATCTTGAGCCTTATAAAGAAAATCTAAAAAAATGGTTCCAGCAGATTCAGATTCCGGCATCACAACCGTCAGAAGAAATTGCCCTTGAATTAAAAAATGTTTCCTTTGCTTATGATAAATCAAAAACGAATACTGTCGAAAACATCAGTTTTAAAATTCACAAGGGAGAGATGGTCAGCATCGTTGGAACAAATGGTGCCGGCAAATCTACAATAGCATCTTTAATCTGCGGTTTTAACAAACAGGATTCTGGCGAGATTTTCTTGAACGGTCAGGAGATTTCAAATCTTTCTATTAAACAACGCGGCGAAAAAATCGGCTTTGTAATGCAGAACCAGAATCAAATGATCTGCAAATCTATAATATATGATGAAACTGCCCTTGGTCTTGCCGTGCGAAAAGTACCGAAAGACAAAATTAAAGAAGAAGTTTATAAGGCTTTGAAAATCTGCGGAATGTATCCTTACAGAAACTGGCCGATAAATGCAGTGAGCTTCGGTCAGAAAAAGCGTGTCACAATTGCATCAATTCTTGTTATGAATCCGGAAGTGATTATTCTTGATGAACCAACTGCAGGCCAGGATTACGCGCATTACACAGAAATCATGGAGTTCCTTCGAAAATTAAACCGCGAGCTCGGAATCACAATCATCATGATTACTCACGACATGCACCTTATGCTCGAATACACAGACCGCGCAATAGTGCTTTCAAACGGTCACATAATTGCAGATGATAAAAGTTCTAAAATTCTTACAGACGAAAAAATTACAGAACAGGCCAGTCTTAAAAAAACAAGTCTTTATGATTTAGCAGTAAAATGTGATTTTGAAAATCCTTCCAGTCTGGTCGATGCCTTTATTTATTATGAACGAGGAGGCATAAGTTCATGGCAAAAATAATTTCTTACGTTGAAAAAGATTGCTTTATTCACCGGCTCAGCGGCCTTACAAAACTGATTTTCTTTCTTCTGTGGACAATTACCAGCATGCTCACTTATGACACCAGAGTTCTGGCGGCAATGCTTGTAATCAGCATAATCTGTTTTAAGCTTTCAAAAACAGACTGGAAACAGGTGCGCTCAATTTTTATTTTTATTCTTGTCTTTTTGATTTTAAATGTACTTGCAATTTTTCTTTTTTCACCTTATGAGGGCTGTAAGATTTATGGAAGCAGAACAGAGCTTTTTCATATTGCAGGAAATTACACCCTGACTTTCGAACAGCTCTTTTATGAACTGAATATAATCTTAAAATACTTTACGATTGTGCCTTCTGTTTTTATGTTTATTACATCTACAAATCCAAGTGAATTTGCGGCAAGCCTGAACAGAATAAAACTTCCCTACACAATCTGCTATTCAGTTGCAATTTCTTTACGTTATGTTCCTGACGTTCAGTCTGATTTCAACAAAATCAAAAATGCCCAGGAAGCACGCGGTATTGAAATGTCTTCTAAGGCTAATATTTTTTCAAGACTCTTCAATATGAGTGCAATTTTATTTCCCCTGATTTTCAGCAGCATGGAGAAAATAGATTCTGTAAGCAATGCCATGGAGCTTCGTGGTTTTGGAAAAGAAAAAAGCCGCAGCTGGTATTCTGCAAAAAAACTTAAGTCTTCGGATTGGATTATTATAATTCTTACAATTCTTTTATCAGGTCTTGCTTTATTTGTCACCTATTTTGATGGCAGCAGATTCTGGTATCCTTCTACATTTTAGTAATCGGATATAGATTTTTCCTATAGCTAAGATAAGAAATAAATATTACACAGCCTCCGTTTTTTCTGTTATAACATACTAAGATAGTAGGTAATTAAGTTATTATTGTCCATATTATATGAACAATAATACTGGAGGTATTTATGAAACATTTATCAAAAATTGTGGGAATGACACTTGGAGCACTCGCATTAGCAGGCGCATTAACATCCTGCTCAAAAAAACAGGCAACAGCAGCAAGCAGCGCACCTGAACAGAAGGTTGTTAGAATCAACTTTCAGACAGGAAGCCTTTGTGGAGCTCCAGTTCATGTTGCATGGAAGCTCGGACTTTTTGATGAAGAGCTTGCAAAAATCGGACAGAAGGCTGAATATGTTCAGGTTGTCGAAGGTGGTGCAACACTTGCAGAAATGATTGCATCTGGTAAGGTTGATGCTGGTTACGGTCTTTATGCAACTCAGCTCCAGGCTATTGAAAATGGACTTCCAATCTCCTTTACATCTGGAATCCATATTGGTTGTACAAAGTATTATGTACGTGCAGACAGTGACATTCAGTCGGTTGCAGATCTTCGTGGCAAAACAATCGGAGTTCCAGGACTTGCAGACTCTGCAGTTATGAATCTTAAACGTAAATTAATGGACGTAGGTATTGGTGTTACAGCAGAAAACAATGAAGTTGAATTTATTGCTTATGCTTCTGCAGACCTTGCAATTGCCCTGAACAACGGTGCTGTTGACGTAATTGGAGCTCATGACCCGGTTGCAACAAAGGGTGAACTTGCATACGGCTTTAGAAAGATTCTGGATACAGGAATTGATGAAAAGTTTGTAAAAGAATATTGCTGCCAGCAGTTTGTAACTCATAAGCTCTTACGTGAAAATCCAGAAGGAGCCGCTGCAATTACACGCGCTTTACAGAAGGCAGCCGCTTATGTAGAAGCAGAACCAAGAGCAGCCGCTCAACTCCAGATTGAAAATGACCTTGTTGCCGGAGACCTGGATTTTAATGCCGCTCTTCTTGAAGAAATTAACTATCAGCCAAGCCGTTCTCTTGGAAAGAAAACCTTTGATGCTGCGGCACGCCAGCTTCAGGAGGCAGGAATCTTAAAGAAGACAACTGACATTGAAAAGCTGATTGAACAGGGCTACATCGAACTCTTTGGTGTTCCAGACGGCTATATCTACGACAGCGCAACAAAAACTTATAAGGAAATAAACGGCTCTAGAGCCTAGATGCTGAAACAAGTTCAGCATGACATGGAATATCAAGTGTCATTCCGAACTTGTTTCGGAATCTAATACAAAGGAGAAACAACATGAAAAACATCAACATCATCTTATCCGGCCTTACAGCCCTGCTTGGTCTACTCGTTGGAATTGCACCCTACACCTTTGCAAAGGTTTGCGGAATGGCAAGCATGCACTGTCACAAGGTAACAGCACCAACTGTATTAGTATTTGGCATTTTGATTTTTGTAATTTCAGCAGTTCAGACAGCAATTTTATGGAAAAAACGATAACTGTAAAAAGCCTTGCGCTTGCCAACATTAGTAAAAAGCCCTATCGAACGGCAGCCCTCACAGTCCTCGTTGCATTAGCAGCAGGGGTGCTGTTTGGTACGCTTCTTTTGACGGCAAGCATTAAAGGCGGGCTGGGCGGAATCAAAAACAGAATCGGTGCAGATCTTATGATTGTGCCGGAAGGTTATGAGTCCCAGGCAGAAGGAGTTCTGCTTAATGGGGAGCCAAGCTATTTTTACATGGACAAAGCCGTTGAAGAGACCATCGGAGAGATACAGGGTGTTGCAGCAGTAACAAGTCAATTTTATCTTACAAGCCTTAGCGAAAGCTGCTGTGACTTCCCGATACAAATTATCGGTTTCGACCCATCAAGCGACTTTATTATAAAATCGTGGACATTAAAAAAAGTTTTAAAAACTTCCGGTGAGGAAATAATTCTCGCCGGAAGTAACATTACCACAGAAAAAAATACCCTTCGATTTTTTGAAGGAAGGCACGAAGTTTCTGCCCGCCTTGCAAAAAGCGGAACCGGAATGGATAACGTAATTTATGCAGACCTTGCAAGCCTTCAGAAAATTTTTGATGATGCAAAAGCAAAAGGTTTTGGCTTTATTTCCAATGGAGATACAAAATCAAAAACCAGTGTGATTTTTGTAAAGCTTGCAAAAGGTGCAAAGCCAGACAGTACCGCCGCTCGTATCAAAGGGGCAGTCAGCGGTATTCAGATTATTCGAAGCGATAAGTTTGTATCAGGTCTTGTAGACAGTATTTCATCTTTTCTGCTGATTTTATATACGGTGAGTCTGCTTGTACTTTTGATTACTGTACTCACTCTTTCAATTGTATTTACTTTGACAATAAACGAAAGACTCCGGGAATTTTCTATTCTGAGAGTTATGGGTGCTGACTTCAGTAAACTGCGTGCTATTGTATTTACAGAAGCCGGAATTATAGGAAGCATTGGTGCAATTACAGGTATTGGGCTTAGCGCTCTAATTATACTGCCTTTTAATTTTGTGATTTCACAGAAACTGAACATGCCCTTTATGCTCTCGGGAGCAGGACAGATAATTATTTTTGTTCTGGTATCGTTTGTGATTTTAGTTACTGCATGTCTGATAGCCGCCATAGCGGGTGCAGTAAAAGTTTCAAAGAAAGAAATATATCAGGGGATAAAATAGCCGGTGGTTGAGTGCCGCGAAGCGGTGTATCGAAACCACATTATCAAAGAGGACTAAATTATGATAGAAGCAATAAAACTTAATAAATCTTTTATTACACCAAGAGGCAGAATTGATGTCCTTAAGGATTTTTCTTTTTCTATTAACGAACGTTCGTTTGTTGGAATCACAGGAAAATCCGGAGCAGGAAAAAGTACCCTGCTTTCTATCATTGCAGGTCTTCAAAAACAGGATTCAGGCTCGCTTATTATAAATGATATTGAACTCAACAACCTTGATGATAAAGAACTCAGCGAGTTCAGAAATCAGAATATCGGCTTTATCTCCCAGGAACAGAGCTTTCTGGAAAACTTCACAGTTCTGGATAATGTAAGACTTCCGGCCTTTCTCAGTAAGAAAAAAATTGACGACACTAGCGCAAAAGAAATAACTGTACGCGCCGAACAGCTGCTTGATTCCTTAGGTATCGCTCATCTTGCCCAAAACTTTCCGTCTACCCTCTCTGGCGGTGAAAATCATAGAGTTCTCATAGCCCGCGCCCTCATCAACAATCCTCAGATTCTCCTGGCCGATGAACCAACCGACTCTGTAGATTCCGAACGCACAGACGAAATCATAAAAATCTTCCGCCGCCTTGCCGACGAAGGCAAAACCATTCTGATCGCCAGCCACGACAAAGAAGCTCTTAAGCTGTGTGACAAGAAAATCGAAATAAAATAAAAAGCCCCTGAATTAAATTCAGGGTGACGTGATTTTGTTCAAGGTAACGGTGTGTAGTTCGTTTTTAATGACAACCTAATTTAATGCCTGTTCCAGATCTGCAATCAAATCATCTACATTCTCAATACCAACTGAGAGACGCAGGGTTTCCGGGGTAATGCCATTTTTAAGGCGCAGCTCTTCGGGAACATCTGCATGAGTCTGAGTTGTTGGATAAGTAATCAGGGTTTCCACTCCACCAAGACTTTCTGCATATTTTATAAGGCGAACTTTTTCAAGAACACTAAGTGCCTTCTCTGTACTGTTCAGGCGGAAGGTTACCATGGCGCCAAAGCCGCGGGACTGGGTCTGCATTACTTTGTGGCCGGGATGTTCTTCGAGGCCCGGGTAGAAAACCTTTGTAACAGAGCCTTGAGTCTTAAGCCAGGCTGCAATTTTTCCGGCATTCTCCTGTGATTTTTCCATGCGGACTGCAAGAGTTTTAATTCCTCTCAGTACCAGCCAGCTGTCAAAAGGAGCAAGGCCTGAGCCTGTAGTTTTAATGAGGAAGCGAAGCTTTTCCTGAAGCTCCGGGCTTTTTATAACTATAAAGCCTGCCAGAGTGTCGTTGTGGCCGGCAAGGAATTTTGTTCCGGAGTGAACTACTACATCGGCACCAAGGTCGAGTGGATTCTGGAAATAAGGTGACATAAAGGTGTTATCGACAATCAAAAGCAGCTTATGGCGTTTTGAGATATCTGCCATTTTTTTGATGTCGGTCACATTCATCATAGGGTTGCTTGGAGTTTCAATAAAAATTGCTTTTGTATCTTTTGTAACAAGTGCTTCAACATCGTCTACCGAGCAGTTAGCGCGGGTAAACTTAATTCCGTTTTTAACTGATACATTATCAAAAAGTCTGATGGTTCCGCCGTACAAATCTGAGTCCACAATAAGATGGTCACCCGGCTTAAAGATTTCCATAAGCAGGGTGATGGCAGCCATACCTGTAGAAAGTGCAAAGGCATCAATTCCGTGCTCAAGCTGGCAGATAATTTTTTCCAGCTGCTCACGGGTCGGGTTTTGCAGGCGGGAATAATCAAAGCCTGTAGATCTACCTACACCCGGATGAGCATAGGTTGCAGTCTGATAAATTGGAAAACTGAGGGAGCCGTAGTGTTTACACGCAGGCTCCTCCTTTGTTTCGTCTTCGAGGTGAAGACATTTTGTTTCTATTGATAATGCCATACTATTCTCCAAACTTCAAATAATAAGCTGCAAGTTTATTAAGAGCTTCTTCAATCGGCAGCTCAATATCAAATACGCTGATTGCATTTCGCTGGAACTGTCGTCCCATTCCCTGGCCGATTTGAGCAGCAACTACCGCCCGGCAGTCTAAGAGAAGCTCTACTGCAGGAGCAAGAGGACCTGAAGCGCCGCCTCCACAGCCAGCACCAGAACCACAGCCTGCTCCGCTTCCGCAGCCAAAGCCAGCTCCACCGCAGCCGCCTGCAAAGGCAGAAGAGTCGTCTTCTGTTTGTGCGGCTTCAGGAACATCTCTTGTTTCCAGAAACTCAAAGTGGTCGCCGCGCAGTTCATAGATATGGAACTGTGAGGCCTGACCAAAATGTAAATCTATATTGAGACCGTCTGAACTTGCTATTGCTACTTTTATGCTCATAAACCTAAATCTTATAATCGTCCTCAAGAGCTTCCATGAGACCGTACTCAAGAAGAATCTCTTCAAGGCGTTCCTGCGTCATTGGAGTAGGAATTGTAAAGTTTGTATTGTTGATTACGGCTTCTGCAAGGTTACGGTATTCCTGAGCCTGAGCAGAATCCGGCTTATATTCAATTACAGTTTTGCGGTTGATTTCTGCGCGCTGTACGATATTGTCACGTGGAACAAAATACAAAAGCTGAGTTCCAAGTTCCTTAGAGAAGGCACGGAGCAGGTCGAGCTCGCGGTCTACGTTACGGCTGTTACAGATGATTCCGCCAAGACGAACACCACCGGCCTTTGCATAACGGCTAATACCCTTTGCAATATTGTTAGCAGCGTAAAGAGCCATCATTTCACCTGAAGCTACAATGTAGATTTCCTTAGCCTTACCTTCGCGGATTGGCATAGCAAAACCACCACAAACAACGTCACCAAGAACATCGTAGAAAACAAAATCAAGGTCGTCTGTGTAAGCACCAAGATTTTCAAGCATGCTGATTGAAGTGATGATTCCACGACCTGCACAGCCTACTCCAGGCTCAGGTCCGCCTGATTCAACACAGCGGGTTCCACCAAAGCCTGTTCTCATAATGCGGTCAAGTTCAACATTTTCACCTTCGTCGCGGATTGTATCCAATACTGTTTTCTGAGCAAGTCCTCCGAGCAAAAGACGAGTAGAGTCTGCTTTAGGGTCACAACCTACAACCATGACTTTTTTTCCATGCTCAACGAGGCCTGCTGTTAAATTCTGTGTAGTGGTAGATTTTCCGATTCCGCCCTTACCATAAATTGCTATCTGTCTAATTTCTCCCATAGGAAGCTCCTTCGCACGGAAAACAGATTCCGTAGCATAAAAAATATTAAGTTTATTATTATAACCTATTACTTTACTAGGTAATAATAATATACTTTTATTTACCTACTTAGTCAATAGGTTTTTAGAAATATTTAATTAATTTGATGATATTAAAGATTAGAAAAGTCCCTGAATTCTGTTATATTTCCAGACTTTGAGGATTGCATCGTCGATGCTGCCAGGAAGCTCCATTGCAGTAATGCCTGCTGCAGTGAGAGACTGAATCGCTCCATTTCCTATGCGGCTGGCAATTACATACTTGCAGTCTGTAAACTGCTGAACATGAGTCTCCATTGCAGTTTTGTTGTGAAAACCGTCCTGACAAACAGGTGTAACCTGGCGTTTTTCAACAAGGTCGTAGCCTTCATCGTCATCAACAATATAGATATAGAAGATTTCTGATTTTCCGTAGTGAGTATTTACACTTTCGCCGTCGGTAGAGGCAACGGCGACGCGATATTTATCAGCCATGAGAGAAATTCTCCCCGTAAGAGCCGGGACCGATTTTTGCGTAAAGCTGACGGGAGATATCTGATTTTCCAGGAACTCCTGCGGCATCTGCACGACAGTGGTTACAATGCAAAAAGAGTTCTATATATTCTCCTGCAGCTCTGCGGGCAGCTTCAATTTCTGCACAGTTTGGAGCCGGTTCATCCTTAAGCTTTGCAGAAGGAATGAGTGGTATAATGTTGTACTTTTCTGCTCCGGCTTCTGCAACCGCTGCGGCAATTTCTGCTATGTGGGCGCCATTTATACGCGGAACTAATACAGTGTTTACTTTTACGGTTATTCCTGCCTCGGCAATTTTTTTAATTCCGGCCAGTTGATTTTCTATGAGGATTTTTGCACCCTCTACCCCATCGATTTTTTTGCCATGCCAGATGATGTAGTCATTGAGCTGGGCTTCAATTTCAGGATCTACGGCATTAACTGTAACTGTAAGGCTGTCGATTCCGGCGGCGATTACTTCATCGGCACGCTCGTTGAGCAGTAAGCCGTTTGTGCTCATACATTTTATAAGCTGTGGATACTGCTCTCCAATCAGGCTGAAGGTTTTAAAGGCATTGTCGCTTGCAAGAGTATCGCCCGGACCTGCTATTCCGGCAACTTTGATTTCTGGGCTGATCTGAATAGCCTTACCAACTATCTCTGCAGCCTCTTGTGGCTTAAGTACATGAGCTGTTACGCCAGGTCTGTTTTCTGTAGTATTGATTGACCGTTCGCAAAAGCGGCAGGCGATGTTACAGCCCGGGCAAACCGGAAGATGTATACGGCCGGTTGTTGCACCATGACTTCCAAAACATGGATGATTTTTTTCAAGTTCAGAAAATGATTTTGCCATAAGAACTCCTTGTATTGGATAAGGCACTAAAGAGGGGCGTTACGGGGGCAGAGCCCCCGTTGGGTGGGTAGCCCGCAACGAAGTGCGGGCGCAGGGAGGGGGACGCTTCGCTAACGAGTTTTGCATTCTATTTATATATAATTAGTTTGCAAAACTCGCTCCTCCCTCCCATAAACTAATTATCGCTGAACAAAGGTGTAGAAAGGTAGCGGTCTCCTGAATCTGGAAGAAGTACTACGATTGTCTTTCCCTTATTTTCCGGACGCTTTGCAAGAATATTTGCTGCCTTGAGAGCGGCACCTGAAGAAATACCAACGAGAATTCCTTCGCTCTGAGCAAATGCGCGGCCTTCTGCAAAGGCATCATCATTTTCAATTGGAATGATTTCGTCGTAAATCTTTGTATTCAAAACATCTGGAATGAATCCGGCACCGATTCCCTGAATCTTGTGAGCTCCAGCTTCGCCTTTTGACAAAACAGGGCTTGTTGCAGGTTCTACAGCTACAATCTTTACATTTGGATTCTGTTCCTTAAGATACTCTCCAACACCTGTTACTGTACCACCAGTACCAACACCAGCAACAAAAATATCAACTTTTCCGTCTGTCTGCTTCCAGATTTCAGGTCCTGTTGTTTTCTTATGAATTGCAGGGTTTGCAGGGTTGATAAACTGGCCAGGAATAATGCTGCCAGGAGTTGCCTTCTGAATCTCTTCTGCCTTGGCAATTGCTCCCTTCATTCCTTTTGCACCTTCTGTAAGAACGATTTCTGCACCATAAGCTTTAAGAAGATTGCGGCGTTCAACACTCATTGTATCTGGCAATGTAAGAATTGCGTGATATCCTTTAGCAGCTGCTACTGCGGCAAGTCCAATACCTGTGTTACCAGAAGTTGGTTCAATAATTGTTGCACCTGGTTTAAGAATGCCTTTTTCTTCTGCATCTTCAATCATTGCAAGGGCAACGCGGTCTTTTACGCTTCCAGCTGGATTAAGATATTCAAGTTTTGCAAGGATTTTTGCGTCCTGAATTCCTGCTTTCTTAGCATAATTATTCAACTGTAAAAGAGGTGTTCCTCCTATCAGATCCAATGAACTCTGTTTGATATCACTCATTTTTTCCTCCTTTATTAGCCCATTTAAGTGTGCTGTTTCTTGAAATATTGATATCTTAATACCTAGTTGAGTAGTAGGTTTTACAAATCCAAATATAAAGGCTTTTACCTACTTTGTCAATGGGTAATTAGTTTTTTTTAAAGGTTTTCTAAATAAAATTATTTTTATTTTTTCTCTATTAATAGGTAGTTTTACCCTTGACAAGTTTTGCAAGTGGAAATAATATAAAAATATGGACTTAAGAACAGTATTAACAACAGACACAGTAAATCTTCACTTGAAGGGAACAACTAAAGAAGAAATCGTTGATGAGATGATTGACGTTTTGTTCAAGGCTGGAAAGGTTACTGACAAGGACGCAGCACGCGAATGTGTTTTGGACCGCGAGCGCAAGATGTCTACAGGTATGAAGCACGGAATCGCTATTCCTCATGGAAAAACTGACACAGTAAAAGACCTGGTTGCATGCATTGGTATTTCTGATAATCCTGTTGATTTTGATTCATTGGATCAGGAACCATGCCGCATTTTCATTATGACTTTGTCTCCAGTAAACAAGACTGGTCCACATCTTCAGTTCCTTGCTGAAGTAAGCCTTTTGTTCAAGAGCCCTGAAAAACGCCAGGAAATTCTTGATACACAGGATAAGGCAGAAGTAATCCGCATTCTCACTGAATAGGATTATCTAATTTTGATTTTCAAGACCTTTATGCCCTGCGTAAAGGTCTTTTTTTTTGATTTTTGTCATCCTCGAGATGACAATATGTCATCCTCGGGCTTGACCCGGGGATCTAGAAATCACCGTACAGTTTAGATTCCCGTGTCAAGCACGGGAATGACAAAGCTTTAGCACGGGAATGACACTTTTTAATTAAGGAAAAAACATGAAACTTGACCCTATTTTTACAGTAAAAAACAAAAAACTTTATAAAATTGCCGATGGCAGCGAGGTAGACACTGCTACCCTCAAACGAATTGACATTCCATGGAGCACAGTAGAACTTGAAGACGAAGCCTACAACGAAGAGTATCTGGCAGGCCTTCGCGACCAGCTTAAGTCCCTGGAAGCTGCCGGCAAGTATGCCGTTCTTGTCCCGGTTGTAGACAAGGCTCTTGAAACTCCTGAGCAGGAAGAGCTTTTTATTAATGCATATAATCACACTGCCCGCCGCGTAAAGGATTGCGTAAGCGTAGCAGGCCTTGAACTTCCGGCCCAGCTTAAGGATAAACAGGCTTTTATGGAGACTCTGGCCATCAAACACGCACAGTACGTATATTTCACTAAGGCAGAAAATCCGCTATCAGATGACATTGTCTTATACTAGAAAACGTTTTCTTGCGAAATAACGCAACAGACCGCACTGTCTGCGAAAGAAAAGTAAAATTTTCGAGAAAATTCACTATTTTTCTTCAAAATTCTCTTGATTTAAATTTTCATTTGTGGCATTATACTCCGCAATAACGAGAGAACAAGGGGAAAAAGTTATGCAGTCTAAGCACGAACAGAACAGACTTGCGGGTACATGGTTCCTCACTGCTTTTTTGTGCATTGTTTTAGCATCTGCAGCTCTTCTTGTATATATGTTACTGCCTAATGCAGCGGAACCGGTTCAGCCAGTAGTTGCTGAGCCACTAACTATAATTGATTTATCTGAAGAAACTGAAGAAGAACTTTCAGCAGCTTTTCAGGATTACTTTTCTGAAGTTTCTTTGAATCGCCTTACAGACGATTACGATAGCGGTCTTGCACTTTACCGTCAGCCGTTATCACGTTCAGCAGTAGAATGGTTCTACTTCCAGATTACTGGAAACCGTGAAGTAACACAGGCCATTATTACAGAAGCTGAAAAAAATGACATTCCGCTTTCTTTAGCCTTTTCATTGGCTCATACAGAAAGCAATTATAATTCGAACGCAACGAACAGAAATGCGAACACAACGATTGACAGGGGACTTTTCCAGTTGAACAGCAACTCCTTCCCTGCTCTTTCAGAAGCAGATTTTTTTGATCCGTTCGTTAGTTCAAAATATGGTATGGCGCACCTTAAGTTTTGCCTGAAAACAGCCGGAAACGAAGTTTCTGCACTTGCAATGTACAACGCAGGAACCGGCCGGGTTCGTTCAAACAAGACTCCACAGTCTACTTTGAACTATGTTGGCAAAATCCTGTCATACCAGAAGATGCTTGATCAGCTGTTCGAGGAACAGGTTGCGTCTTACTTTGAGACACAGATTACACCTGGAATCGCAGTTGCTTACGCACACTAATTAATTTGCCTCCTAATTTTTTAGAGGGTCCGGTTTTTATAGTTTTTCCGGATCCTCTTTTTTTTAACCCACATCATTTTACTGTTGATACAGTCGGCAAGCATAGCTTGCCTCTGAGCCGTTCTTTCGATGAACCTAAAATGGCCCGCTGTCGCAGCCCATTTTTTAACGGTTCTTCGATTGTAGGCATGTTAAAATTTTAACAGTATTTGCAAATTTACGCCATTTTTGATAAGATTTCCTCAAAATTTACACTTTTGTCTCTAGAATTCGATTCCACAAGGCAGGAGGAAAGCCTATAATGAGCGCAATTGTTGTTCTTCCAGAAGTAACCAGAAAACGCATGCTGATTTTGCAGAATCTTTTGCAAAGCTGGCAGAGCGAAAAAATTACTTCGGTGCAGATCAGTGAGATTACCGGTTGGAAAGATTCGCTGATTCGCCACGACCTCTGGCTGCTTGGATACAACAAAGGTGTTTCAAACGGGTACCTTAAAGACGATTTGCAGGAAGCAATCGGACGGGCACTCGGCTTTGAATCCGAAGAAATCAACTGTTGCATTGTGGGATTAAACAGACTTGGAGCGGCCCTGCTTGATGACGCAACCACAGAAGGAAGCGTTTTTAAGATTAAGGCGGGCTTTGATTCTAACGTAAACCGCGTTGAGATTCTCCGCTCTACCTTCCCCCTCTACCCTGCAACAGAAATGAGCTGGGTGATTAAAAAAGAAAATATCCGGCTTGCAATTCTGACGGTGGCCGACAAGGATGCACAGACAATGTGCGACAGACTGGTAAAGGCTGGCGTTACGGGAATTGTGAATATGACGAGGGCAGTCTTAAAAGTGCCCGACGGCATAAAAGTGGAAAATGTAAGCGTGTTAAACGCGCTTAAAATGATAAATTAGAAAAGACGAAGGAGTCGATGTATGGCAAGAGTGTACAATTTTAGTGCGGGACCTAGCTGCCTGCCGGAAGAGGTTTTGAATGCTTGTGCAGCTGAAATGATGGATTACAATGGAACTGGCCAGTCGGTAATGGAAATGAGTCACCGTTCTAAGGCTTATGAGCCTATTATTCAGGACGCTGAGGCTATGGTTCGCAAGCTGATGAACGTGCCTGATAACTACAAGGTACTTTTTGTTCAGGGTGGTGGTTCTACTCAGTTTGCTATGGTTGCAGAAAACCTTGGTATTCACACTGGAAAGGCTGCCTACATCGAAACTGGTGTCTGGGCAAAGAAGGCTGCTGCTGAAGCTAAAAAGCTTGGCGTTGATGTTGATATTATTGCAAGCAGCAAAGATAAGAATTATTCTTACATTCCAAAGGTTGAAAAGATTGAAGGCGACTATGACTACGCATACATCTGCTTCAACAACACAATTATGGGAACTCACTACGAGTACATTCCAGACACAGGAAAGATTCCTCTCGTTGCTGATATTTCTTCATGCGTTTTGAGTGAGCCACTTGATGTAAGCAAATTCGGTTTGCTTTTTGCCGGTGCTCAGAAGAACCTGGCTCCTGCCGGTGTTACTCTCGTAATTATCCGCGAAGATTTGATTTGTGAGCCTGAGGCATGCCGCGCCGGTACTCCAACTATGCTCTGCTACAAGACTCATGCTGATAATGATTCTATGTACAATACACCTCCATGCTACACTATCTATGTTCTTGGAAAGGTTCTTCACTGGATCGAGGCAAACGGCGGAGCTGAAGGTATGCTCAAGCGCAACAAGGAAAAGGCTGATTATCTTTACAACTACCTTGATAACAACGAAGGCAACTTCTATCACGCAACAACTGAAGTAGGAAGCCGCTCTTTGATGAACGTTCCATTCCTTACAAAGTACAGCAACCACGCCGCAGACGACGAAGCAGCTGCTGCAAAAGAAAAGGAAATCAACGACAAGTTCGTAAAGGCCGCTGCTGCTGCAGGACTCGTAAACCTCAAGGGTCACCGCCTTGTTGGTGGTATGCGCGCATCTATTTACAATGCTATGACTCTCGACGGAGTTAAGGCTCTCGTTGAGTTCATGAAGAAGTTCGCAAAGGAGAATGCATAATGTCTTTCAAAATTCAAACTTTAAACAAAATTGCTAGCGTCGGCTTGAACCAGCTCGACCGTGATAATTATGAAATCGCATCTGAAATCAATAATCCGGATGCCATTCTTGTACGTTCTGCAGAAATGCACGACATGCAGATTTCTGACAATGTAAAGGCTGTTGCACGTGCCGGTGCAGGTACTAACAACATTCCAATTCCAGAGCTTACAGAAAAGGGCGTTGTTGTATTCAACACTCCTGGTGCTAATGCAAACGCTGTAAAGGAATTGGTTTTGCTGGCCCTGCTTCTTTCTAGTCGCCCTGTAATTGAAGCTAACAAGTGGGCAAACGGTCTTGCAGGAAAGGGAGACGAAATTCCTGCCCTCGCAGAAAAAGGTAAGAGCCAGTTTGTTGGTCCAGAATTGATGGGAAAAACTCTCGGCGTAATCGGACTTGGTGCAATCGGTGCTATGGTTGCTAACCTGGCCCTCCACTTTGGTATGGATGTTTGGGGCTACGACCCATTCCTTTCTGTAAACGCTGCTCTTAAGCTTGATAAGAAAGTAAAGATTGCTGAGACTTTGGATTCACTTTATGCAAAGTGTGATTACATCACAATCCACGTCCCACAGACAGACGACACAAAGGGAATGATTAATGCATCTTCTATCAAAAACATGAAGGACGGAGTTCGCATTATCAACATTGCCCGCGGTGGTCTTGTAAACAACGCTGATATTCTTGCTGCCCTCGACAGCGGAAAAGTAAGCTGCCTCATCACAGACTTTGCCGCAGAAGAACTTTTGAATCATCCAAAGGTTGTTTGTATGCCTCACCTTGGAGCATCAACTCCAGAAGCAGAAGACAACTGTGCTATCATGGCTGCAGCTCAGCTTAAGGACTTCCTCGAGCACGGAAATATCGTAAACTCTGTAAACTTCCCAAAAACAGTTACAGACAACCCAATTCCAAAGGGCGGAACTCGTCTTTGCATCAGCCACAAAAACATTCCTGATACAATCTCTAAGTTCACAACAATCCTCGGTGAAGCAAAGCTCAACATCAGCTCATTCATCAACCAGGCTCGCGGCGACGTAGCTTACAACATCATCGACGTAGACGGCGTTGTAACCGACGACATCATCGCAAAGCTTGCCGCTTGTGATACTGTAAATCGCGTTAGACCAATTTTCGGTTAATGCCTGCAGAATCAAGTGAATTAAAAAACAAAAAAGTCATATAAAACCTGAACAGCAGAGTCACACGGCTCTGCTGTTTTTTTATTAAATTGATAATTACACCAATCTACCATCAAAAGAAAAATCATGAACTTCGTTGATAAAAACTTTTTTAAAATCTTCATGCAGGGGATTCAAAATCAAATTACACTCATGCTCATATTCATAAGGAAGGATAACTGAAGGAACTTTAAGCATGAGACCAGACTTTTCTTTGAGCCACTTTGTACCGTATTCTATTTCTGTAGTATCAGAAGGAAGCTTTAAGATTTTCATTGAAGCGAAAGAATCTGGAACATATATAGAGGCATAAGCCATATTTACAGGTGGCATTGATTTGTCTGTATGAACAAGGATTTCCAGAGCAGCAAGAGACAAGGAAGATGAGGTGTATAAAGCTGGATAGCCTTTTTCATTCCAGCGTCCGCCAAAAAGTTCTGCCCCCCGTCCTGACAAATCTTCTATACGTTCTTTACGTGCGATTCTGAATACAATCATGAAAAAACACCGTATTCAATGCGGCCAAGAATATCCATTACTTCTTCTGCACCAAAACGGGAACTCATTGCTTCTACAGGAGTTATCCCGCCAAGTACACTATTTGGAGATTTCAACCATTTTACAGCATTTTCCTGAGAGCCAAAAATCTCTTTTGCTTTTTCATAAGCCCTCATGAGAGAAATTGTTACTTCTGCCGCCTGCTGGGGAATATTCTGATCTGATTTGAGTCGGGAAAGTGTTCTGGCACTGGTACCTGCAATGCCAGCAAAATCTTTATCTGTGTATTTAAAGATTACATGAATAAAACTGTTGTATTCATTCTTAGGTACACCTTTTGATGCCATAATGCGACAATTTACAGGTGTGTATTGTTTTGTCTTTGTCATAAGCACCCCCAGATAGGAATCAATTACGTTGCATAAGCCACTTGTCTATTATTATAACGCCACTTGGCGCGTAAAAGCAAGTTGTTAATTATCTGACTTTCCCGGATAAGAGATTTCATTTCTCCAGCCGACAATTGTCTGGTAAAAATTCTGAACCTGAATAAGCCCGTAGGACCACAAGAAGGCCCGGTCTTTTTCGCTGATTTCGTTCAGGCTTTTCCAGACAACTTCTCTGAGAGGTGGGTTTTCGCTGCCCGCTTCTTCGGGATCGTAGCCTGTAATTGCCTCCTGGTCATCTGGAACTGCTACTTCAAATGAATATTCTTTTCTTCCGTGAGAAAAAATAACTGCAAGCGGCTTTACAATTGTGCCGTCTAAGCCGCACTCTTCTTTAAGCTCTCGAATGGCTGCCTGCTCAGGGCTTTCTCCTTCTTCTATGCCGCCACCTGGTACAGAAAAGAATTCTTTACCGTTGTTTGCGTCTTTGTAGCAGAGCCTTTCCATTAAGATTTTTCCGTCGCGGATTACTATTGCGACGCTTCGATTTTTGTAATTTGAATTTTCTTCCATAAATTTAGGATAAAGGATTTTCCGTGGCTTGTATATATTTATTTTTCTGTTATATTACAAGCATGGAATTCAGAAAAATCTTTGACACAATCCCCGAGCAGTTTGACAAGTTTCGCCCACGCTACAGCCAGGAACTTTTTGACAGTTTGATTGATTACGCAAAAATTGGGCCGGGTAAAAAGGTACTGGAAATAGGACCTGGAACAGGCCAGGCAACCGAGCCAATTTTAAACACTGGCTGCGACTACAATGCAATTGAGCTTGGCGAACATCTTTATGCAAAGATGCAAGAAAAATATGGCGACCGCAAAAACTTTAATATTGTAAATGACGATTTTATTACCCATGATTTCAGCGACATGTTAGGCAGTGATAACAACACAGGCAGCAACAACGGCACCCGCAAGTTCGACCTGATTTATTCAGCTGCGACAATCCAGTGGATTCCCGAAGACATCGCCTTTTCAAAAACTTACGAGCTACTGGCTCCCGGCGGAACCCTTGCAATGCTGCTCACAAAATCTGAATACAAAAGCACAAATCCGGCCCTTCATGATGATATTCAGAAAATCTATGATGCCTACTTCAAACCGGAAACTCCCTACCCTCACCGCACCTTCCATTACCAGAACGCCACAAACTACGGCTATGTAGATTTTGAAGAGCGGGACTTTTACGGTAAACGCGAAATGACTGCCGACGAATACGTTGCCTTTAGCGGCACCCACTGCGACCACATGGTAATTGCCGAGCCCTACAAGACTAAGTTTTTTGAAGGCCTGCACAATGCAGTGTTAGCCCATGGTAACAAGATAATTTTTAATGACACTTATGTCATGTATCTGACAAAAAAGCCCATTTAATTATCTTTCATCATTAACAATGTGAAGCACACCCTTGTTTTCTAAAATCTCTTTCATGCGGGTGCGCAAGAACTCAGGTCTTACATCAGTTTCTGGCAGCTGGTCCAGGGGAATCCAGTGAATGGATTCTCTGGCATTATCCCAGCCGATGCTGTTACACTTTGCATCCTTTTTGCCACGGCTTTTCATAAGGTAATAAAATTCAATTACATGACAGTGGAGCGGCTCATAGCCCAAAGAATTTTCCTTAAAAAAGTTTTCGCAGATTACGGCAAGACGGTCAACCTCGTAATCAACGCCAGTTTCTTCACGAACCTCGCGAACAATGCACTCCTCCGATTTTTCATTCATGTGCACGCCGCCACCAACCGTGTAAAAATATTTTGAGCTTTCACTTTTCATAACAAGAAAGCAGCCGTCTTCAATTATGATTGCGCCGGTTCTGTAACGGAACCAGTTATCGTCAGCCATAAAACAGCAATCCGGATAACCGATTCTGATATCTTTGATTTCTTTTTTATTTTCCATATAAAATCCTTTTTTTGATTCTAGCATAAAAAGCGGGTGAGATATATACTAAGATCACAGACTTTGGAGACCCACTTATGAACAAAAGACGACTTGGAAAAACAAACCTCATGGTAAGCGAAATTGGTTTTGGCGGTGAATGGCTGGAACGGCACGAATTTGATGAATCTGTTGGCCTCATAAAATATGCACAGGAGCAGGGAATAAACATAATCGACTGCTGGATGCCAGACCCAAAATCCCGCGACATAATTGGAGAGGCAATAAAAGACTGCCGCGACAAATGGTACGTTCAGGGGCACATCGGCTCCACATGGCAAAACGGTCAGTATGTGCGCACCCGCGACATGAAGTTTGTTAAGCCCGCCTTTGAAGATTTGTTAGTCCGTCTTAACACTGACTACATTGACCTTGGAATGATTCACTACATAGATTCCGAAGAAGACTGGAACAATAGTATGACTGGCCCCTTTCTGGACTACGTTAAAGACCTTCATGAGCGCGGAGTAATCCGTCACATAGGACTCAGCACCCATAATCCTGTTATGGCTAAACGAGCAGTTCTTTCCGGCTTTGTAGAGATGATTCTATTCAGCATTAATCCGGCCTTTGACATGCAGCCTCCGAGCGAAGACCTTATGCAGATGTTCGGCTGGTACGAGGACAACATGAAAGGCATTGATCCCGAGCGTGCAGAACTCTACCGCCTTGCAGAAGAAAAAGATGTTGGCATAACCGTCATGAAGGGATTTTTGGGTGGCAAGCTTTTTGATGCAGAAAATTCTCCTTTTGGAGTTGCATTTACTCCGGCCCAGTGCATCCATTATGCTTTGACACGGCCAGCAGTCAGCTCAATTTTGTGCGGCTATGACACTACAGCCCAGATAGATCAGGCCGTAGCTTACGAAACCGCCAGCCCAGACGAAAAAGATTATGCCTCTGTAATTGCAAATGCTCCTTATCATTCCTATAAGGGGCAGTGCACTTACTGCGGTCACTGTAAGCCATGTCCGTCAAATATTGATATTGCCATGGTAAATAAATTTTACGACCTTGCAAAACAGCAGCCGACAGTTCCTCAAAGCATTCAGTCTCACTACGAGCTTATTCCCCACAAGGCCGCCGAGTGCATAGTCTGCCGAGCCTGCGAAAGCCGCTGCCCCTTTGAAGTAAAGATTGCAGACCGCATGAAAAAAGCGGCAGAGCTTTTTGGATGTTAGCCTTTACAAACATAGAACATATTTCGATACAAAGGCATTTTCAGCATTGATGTGTTCCAGAGTTTTTTGAACTCTTCCAGCGGAATTGTTCTATTGTAATAAACTGTTTCCCCACTGGTTGGTGCTGTATCGAGGGCCGGCTCTATAGCCTTTCCATCTTTATCAACATTTACCCAACTCTGAATTGAATCTGCAAGGTAAACCTTTTCTTCATCATAGCCTGTAACGGTTGCAAAATGAAGATAGCTTTTATTTACAAAAGAACGGATTATAACAATTACCGGGCGGCCCTTTTCAAGCTCATTCTGCAGGGCAGCAAAGTTTCCGCTGCAGGCTGTCATTTTGATTCCACGCTTTTTGAAAAAGCCTGTGATTCCCTTTGGAAAAGCAAGTCCGCCCTTCATCTGAAAAGGCACTTCCTTAAAGGCTTCTTCGCCGCCAATCTGTACTCCATTATGACGAAGCACAAAAGCTGATGAAAAACCTGCACAGCCGCCACCCTGTTGAAATTCAAAATATGAGCCAGCCGGGGTTCTTACTGTCTGGGCAGTCGGGCTCACAAAATATTTTCCGCCCTTAGCATGTCGTTCAAAGCGTGGCACTAAGGCTCCCATTAAAATGATATTTACGATATTTGTGATTATAAAAGCTGTAATACAAAATTTAACAAGTTCCCAAATAATTCTGCCGACCATAGCGCCTCCTTTTGCCTTACTTTTCGACTCTTTCTTTGCCTTTTTCATATTAGCCTCCAAAAGACCTGTTTTTCAAGTTACATTTGCATGATAAGGGCAATTTTTGGAGCGCACAAGGGGCTTTTTGGTAAGATGCAGATTTGCGGGGGTAAAGTATAAAAATCTAAAGGTGAAAATTACTCCCCCAGTTCCGCAATTTCCTGATCTATTGTTTTTTGAATTGCTTCGTCAAAGCCTGTGAGGGCCGCAAAAGGTAAAAAGATTTTTGCCCGCTGCGAAAGTGGCATGCGGTTGGGAAGAGAATCATAATTCCAGTTGTAGTCGAGGATGTCGGAATATTTTGAATCACTGTCATCCCGAACTTGATTCGGGATCTCATTCATAGATGCTGAAACAAGTTCAGCATGACGTTTCTGTTCGCTCACGCCTTGTGTCCTCCTATCTGTGAATTACGGTCTATTGTTGTGGCGCCTTCTTCCAGGTCCATTCCTTTTAAGATTGCATTCTTGCCATACTTGCGTATGATTTTAAGTCTGGCCTTCTGCAAACTGTTTTCTTTTTCCTGATTGAGGCCGCCTTCTTTTTCATCAACTTCATCAAAAAGTCCCGGCTGCCGCATGCTTTCTGATTTTGTATTATTTGCAGTGATATTCACGCGGCGTACCAGCCAGGCTGGATTTGTGATTTTTTCAAAAAGCGCCACAAAGGCATCTACAATAGCACGCGAGGAATTAGTTTCCGAGCCCAGCGAAACACTTCCATGCGCAGGCTTTGGAACTTCGCGGCCATAAAAATCGCGCACCACCTCGCCATCAAAATCTTTTAGATTAAGACTTTCTACATCATAACCAACCTGAAGCGTTACCGACTCAGCAACAAGCTTTTTCTTAAACAAATCAAGAGCAAGCTGTTCCGCCATCTCCCTCACAATGATTTTTGCTTTTTCAAAGGTATAAGGCTCATGAAGCACCTGACCGCTTCCAAGACTCTTTGATTCAGACTTGTAGTTCTTAATATCCTTCATTCCAACCGGCTCAAGGCCCCAGGCATGATCTATCAAAATCTCCGCATCAATTCCAAACTCCTTAAAAAGAAGGTCTGGATTATCCAGCGAAGTTCGGGCAATATCTCCCATAGTGCGGATAAAATATTTGTCGAGTCTGCGAGCCGTGGCCCGCCCCACCCGCCAGAAATCTGTCAGCGGCTGATGATTCCAGAGTTGGCGGCGAAAGCCCGCAACATCAAGCTCCGCAATGCGAACTCCATCTTCATCTGCAGGAATATGCTTTGCAACAATATCCATGGCGGCCTTGCACAAAAAAAGATTTGGAGCGATGCCGGCAGTCGCTGTAATTCCGGTTTCATGCAGTACCTCGCGGATTACCTTTACCGCAAGCTCATGCGCAGTCATTTTATAAAAAGGAAGATAACTTGTTGCATCAATAAAAACTTCATCAATAGAATAAACATGTATATCTTCGGGAGAAAAATAGCGCAGGTAAACATTGTAAATACGAGTGGAATACTGAATATAGAGGGCCATGCGGGGCGGAGCCACAATGTAGTCCAGCTCCTTCCCGGTCTGTCTTTTGATTTCCCGGGCCTTAGCCTCAACCTCAAAAAGTCTGGACCGCCCGCTGAGCCCGTATGCCTTAAGAGCCGGCGTCACCGCAAGGCAGATAGTTTTACTTGTCCGGCTCTTGTCCGCTACAACAAGCTTAGTCGTAAGCGGGTCGAGCAACCGTTCCCGGCATTCCACAGAGGCATAAAAAGATTTTAAATCGATTGCGATATAGGTTCGGTCGGGCATGGGGCAAGTCGTCTCCCTGTCCTAAAGTTCAAGATCAACAACTGTGGCGTCGGTAGCTTTAATTAAATCGCTCGGTGCAATTTTGATTTGCACGCCACGCTGGCCACCGCTGATGCAGACCTGGTCATGAAGGATTACAGTTTCGTCGATAAAGGTGCGGAACTTTTTCTTCATACCGATTGGTGTACAGCCGCCGCGTATGTAGCCTGTCAACCCAAGCAATTCTTCGGGGCGAACCGGGCCGATTTCCTTGCAGCCGGCAGCCTGGCGGGCCTTTTTGAGATTTATTTCTGATTCTGCGCTCTGGCAGAATACACAGATTTCTTTAGTTTCCGTGCGCATTACGATTGTCTTGAAAACAGTTTCAGGAGCAACACCGAGTTTTTCGGACAAGCGGAGGGCAGCTCCTTTTGCAAGCTCGTGCTCGCCGTCATCTTCATATTCAGCAGTCTCGTAAGGAATTCCAAGTCCATCAAGGATGCGCATTGCATTTGTTTTCTTCATGAGGATAGTTTAGCAGATTATTTCAAAAAATACAAAATCTCCCGGTTGAACTCTTACGTGAAAGAGAGTCTCTTTATCTTCTGAGCCCATCTTGATTTTGCGGACGCCGACAGGCTCCAGAGTCTGAATTGTCCACGGCATAGGCTTTTCACCGTCAGAAAGGAGACGCAGTTCTTTCACATCACCTTTTACATGAAGGTCAAATTCCTGCGGCGCGCAGCCATCCCAGGTGTGACAGTAAAGACCATAAGTTTTATTATCGTAAGCAAAAAGCGAAACGCCTGCGCCACCATCAATAGTAACTCCACAAACATCCAGCTCCTGGCGAATCTGAGTTAGAACTTCAACCGGCAAATCATACAATCTTGAAGGCATATCCGGCACATTCAAAATAGTTAGTCTACCCTTACCATAAGTATCATAACACAAAATACTTTCGTGATATTCACCGTGCCCCGCATTCATCACAGACCAGCTAGCATTGTTACGGTGTTCAATTGAAGGGAAGCTAACCGGCACAGAACTCTTGGCGTAAGCAGTTCTATAATTTCCGTTTATGTTATAGTGGAACTCATCGGCCACAAGACGACACTCTCTGTAACTAACGCCAGTTAGTTGCCCCAACTCTTTCGGCCATTTTTTCAGAGCCCCAAGCACAAAGCCGCTTGTAACAATTGCGTTTCCACCAGCCTTCACGAAAGCTTCAATCTTCGAAATTATCTTTTCATCTTTCAAAGCTGATGCAGTCAGCAGCACCTTGTTAGTCCCCGCTTTCACTCCGGCCCCGGCCACTTCACTAAAGGCCGGGAAGTCGCAAACCGGCTCCATAGGCACTCCAATCATACCAAGAAAATCTTCCAGATGATCCTCGCCCTGAGAATTAAAAGGCAGGTAAGTCTTTAAGCCCACTGGCTCACCCAGCTGCCCCACAATTGCATCAAGCTTTTTATACATAAAGCCAAGTGGAGTTGCACGTTTATTTCCTGCCAGAGCCGGCCAGCAGAACATCATAATTTCCTTTGGCTTTGCAAAGGCTGTAAGATAAGCCTGCTCAAGATAAGTATCAATTCTGTCGCAATCAAAAGGATCAAACCAACCGCCACCGTTACGTCTGGGAGCAACGCTTTCAAAATAGCGCATAAGAGAATAACTAAGGTAGCGAGGCAGGTGCTGGTCTGTCTGAGCACCGTGTCGAGTTTCAGTTCCGGTATAAATTGAATCAAAAATCTCAGGCTGCTGGCCCGGGTTATAACCGGCCTGAGCAAAGCTTTCCCGCCAGTTTGGATATTTGATGATTATATGCACCTTTGGATTTACCTTTTTTGCAGGCCCGATAATCAGGTCGCGGGAAACCTCCATCATTTTTTCAAGACGGAATTCTTCCCAGCTGCGTTCGCCCTTCTCGCGGATACAGTCCTCACACTGACACTGGGTAAAAAAGAAATCATCTATAATAAACTCATCAAACTGACTGGCAGTATACTCACTCACTTCCTTAAGTCTGGCCCGCATAGGCTCGTTGCAGTAACAGAAGGTATTAAAAAGGCGCTGTCGTTTTTTATCCGTCTCGTTCAAATTAGGAGTAACGGTTGTTATTCCGCCGGAAACTTCAATTCCATAATCCTTCATAACCCGCTTAAACATATCCAACTGCTCTTTTTTGGCAAACTCATCGCGGTAGGTTTCCAGATAGATTTTGTCTATGCCAACGTATTTCTGAAGAAAATCAGCCTGCTCACGAAGCTCTTCTTCTGTGATGTGATTTACCCAGCCGGCAACGCAGTAGGTTACGGTTTTGAAGTTTTTATAGTGCATGATTTTCTCCCTTTAGAATTTCAAAGTACCGACTACGGTTGTCTCATCGTCATCATCATAAGATTTTTTATTCCGCGGACTATTGCGGTCAAGTTCTTCAGCATAAGCAACCTTTTCTGCCCGGCTCAAAAGTCCGCCTCGTCTGCCACTGCCGTCAGCCCCAGCCGCACTCTTTGTTGCCTTCTTTTCCGCCTTCATTTTTGGAGAAGTAAGGAAAGCAAAAAGACTTCCGCACAAGCCGCCCGCAATACAGATGATGATTTGTACAGCTCCTGCCCCGCTAAAAATCTGCAGCAGAACAAAAAGCACCATCACAGCCGCAAAAGACAGAGGAAACTTCTTTTTCGAAAAGGACATAAAGGCATTGAGAAAAATCATCATACTCACAAGAGGAACCGCGCCCACAAGACTGGTCTCACAGAAGCAGGCATTAAGAACACCGGCAAACAAGGCCGACACAAAAAACATAATTCCGATAATCACTGAACCATAACGCTCTTCCATGGCCGGGCCCAGAAGCATAATCAAAATCAGGTTAGTAAAAAGAAGGGAAGCCCCGCCAGCCGCAGCTCCAAAAATATAAAAAAGAAGGCGCAGGTAAGACACCGGCTGCTTTACGATAAAGGGCAAGACTCCCGCCTGACTGGTAGGAGAAGCAAAGATTTTTTCCAGCCCGCCAGCCTTCCCGCTTTTTGCCAGAAGCATATTTAATAGAAAGATAATTGCAGAAACAATCACAAAGGTCAAAGTTACAGGTGCATCGTAAGCAACTTTTAAATCAATTTTAAATTTCTTTTTAGCCATAAAAATATTATAGCACAGATTTATTTAAAACGCTCAATCAATTCTTCGCGGCTTTTTACACCGATTTTTGCATAAAGGCGGCTGGTATAATTTTCTACGGTTCGCGGAGAAATAAAAAGCTCGTCGCAAATTTCTTTGTTTGATTTTTTCTGAAGAATCGCTTCAAAAATATTACGTTCCTGCTTTGAAAGCACAGACACAATTGAGTCAACTTTATTCTGGGCTTCGGTCATATACTGCTCAAGATATGTACCACCGCTCTGCACAACATCCAGGCAGCGGGCAAGTTCTTCTTCTTTTGCAACCTTGGAGATATAACCTTTTGCGCCGGAATCCTTGGCCTGTAAAACAAAGCCTGTCGTATCAAACATTGAATACATAACGCATTTTATTTCCGGCCATTTTTCCGAAATCTTTTTTACAAGCGCAAAGCCGGTTTCACCAATCAGCTGAACGTCTACAATTATTATTTCGGGAAAGGCTTCATCACGGAACTTCGTATCCATTCTGCTCAGACACTCAAGACATTCCAGGCATTCCTTTGAACCTGCAAAATCTTTTGGTACCCGCCATTCGGTATGCTGCTCGAGCCAGGCCTTAAGTCCGTTCCGCACCATGTTATGGTCATCTACGATATAAAGAATGTTTTTCATTTTGCGCTCTCCAAAGGTAATTCGATTTTGATTTCCATACCGTCATTCTGTGCTGTAAAAAATTCTATCTGCCCGCCGATAAGCTTCATTCTGTCTTTCATTCCGCGGAGGCCCAGATGCTCTTTGCTCTTGAGTTTTTTGACAAGTTCATTCTGGTTGCAGCCAATGCCGTCGTCGGTAATGTAAATCATAAGTGCAGGTCTGCTGCCACCGGAAGAATCGGTCTTTTTAACAAAGATGGAAGCCTGGGTCGCATACGAATGCTTTTCAATATTAGTAAGCGCTTCCTGAATTACGCGGAAAAGGTTCTGAGTTTTTTCTTTTTCGAGCACCGGATATTCAAAACCTTCTTCTACTTTGAAAACACAGGGAATATGTGTACGCGCACTAAATTGCTGCACCAGCGAATTGATTATAGAAATAAGTTCAAGCTGAGTAGAATCTCCTTCGCTGTGGCTGGTAAGTTCCGCCGGAGTGAGATTGTAGCAGATGTTTCGCAGCTTTATAATGCAGTCAGTTGCCAGATCCTCAATTTTGGTCTGTCGCGCTTTAGAGGCATCGACTACCACAAGATTTTCTGTTTCAAGGCGCAGCACACGGATATCCTGAACAACCGAGTCGTGAATGTCCCGGCTGATTTTTGCCCGCTCCTTTTCCTGAATGTCAAAAATCATTTTGTTGTGCTCAATGCGAGAAGCCGCTTTTTGACCACCACGTATTTTCTTAAGTACAAGAATCAAGACCACAGCAAAAATCATTAGAATTACAAGCAGAACTGCGATAAGCGACAGCTGCTCCAGAACTTTCTGCTTTGCAATAAAAGCCCGGTCAATTTTTTCCGCCGCCTTTTTTGCAAGCTCCAGACTGTCATATTTTTTGAGTTTTTCTGTAAGACAGTTAAATACCCACCAGGAGCTTTCATCTTCATCGCAGATTAAAAGAGTGTAGTCGGTAAACTTAAAGCACTGTTCATGCTCATAAAATTCAGAGGAGTTAGTCCGCTTTACATTCATAAAATTGTAAAAGGAATTAAAGCTTGCCTGCTTTACAGCTTCTGGAATTGAAAAAATAAAGTTTCCGCCAGTATCTTCTATTTTATAAAGCTGTCCGCTATGCTCTGCAGTGTCGTGCAAAAGCCAGACTCCGGTTTTATTCACAGCCAAATAACCTCGACCTTTATCCATAGGTGTTGAGTCGAGTTTAAGCGGATTATCCTTAATTCCTGTCTGTGATGCAATCCAGAGTCCGGGAGAATTTCCCCAGGCAGAACAGAAATAAAACTTTTTTGAAAAAGGACTAAAGACAATATTTCCGACTCCACTCCCAGAATCCCAGAGTTTATGGATTCTTACGTCTGCCATGAATCTGCCGTTCAAAAAGTAATAAACGACATCTTGCCATTCTATTTCATCAGTTACATGCATTAAAAAAAGAGAATTATCTTCATTACCAACACAATTCCACATCCAGAGATCTTGCAAATCTTCATGATGATCATCACTCTGGGCCGAAAGAGAGAAAATCATAGTTATAGAAAAACGACAATACAAAAAATCTTTTTTATATGCATAATTTTATTATACATCAAGATTTCTAAAATGATATACAGAGTTGAACTCACAAAAAATTGTGAGTTCAACTCTGTATTATTTTAATAAAAACACCCTGATAATTGTCTTATAAACAACGTCACTGATGCGATGTTGTAAAATATTTTTATAGGAGTGTTTATGAAAAAACTTTTAATCTCTTTGATTTTGGCTTGCAGTATGTTTGTTGCATTTGCACAAGCTAGTCTGCCTTTTTCAAAAGGTATCAATTTACCCTTATATTTTGAAGACTGGACGAATCCTATGGAACCGGATGGATCATATTCTAATACGCCGCCTTTAAATTTGAACAGATATGACGAAGCAGACTTTGCCTGTTTTAAAGACATGGGTATTGAAGTCATAAGGCTTAACTGTTCTTTTGATATTTACACAGATAAACCTCTTGGTTACGGAAAGATTTACGATGAAGTACTTAAAAAACTTGATCAGGTCTGCGACTGGGCGGAAAAATATCAGATCTATCTTATAATCGACAATCACAACAATCACATTTATAATCAGGAACGCAATCGAAGTAATCTTAAAATGCT